>Ga0134128_10005357_pt1 | contig 15549 bp, 15 predicted proteins | sample KB31754_FD_96462 | JGI IMG/M metagenome (GOLD analysis project Ga0134128, IMG submission 96462) | Terrestrial soil microbial communities with excess Nitrogen fertilizer from Kellogg Biological Station, Michigan, USA - KB3-175-4 | ecosystem: Environmental > Terrestrial > Soil > Unclassified ...
ACGCTCTCAGTCACGCTGCTGGTGGCGCTGGCCCTGGGCTGGCGCGAGTCGGGCGTGGTGCTGCTGGCGGTGCCGGTTACGCTGGCGCTTACCCTGGCCATTTTCTACTTCTACGGCTATACCCTGAACCGGGTGACGCTGTTTGCGCTCATCTTCTCCATCGGCATCCTGGTGGACGATGCCATTGTGGTAGTGGAAAACATCGTGCGTCATTTCCGGCTGCCTTCCAGCCGTGGGCGCAGCCTGGCCGCGGTGGCGGTGGAGGCGGTGGATGAGGTGGGCAATCCCACCATTCTGGCCACCTTCGCGGTGATCTCCGCCATCCTGCCGATGGCCTTCGTTCGTGGTCTGATGGGGCCCTACATGCGGCCCATTCCGGTGGGCGCCTCGGCGGCCATGGTGTTCTCGCTGATCGTAGCTTTCGTGGTTTCGCCCTGGGCAGCGCTGCGCCTGCTGCGCCACTCTGCTAGGGAAGGCGGTCATGCTGCGCACGAGTCCGAGGGCTGGACCACGCGTCTGTATCGCCGCCTGATGAATCCTCTGATTGCCGATGCCCGCCAGCGCTGGCTGTTCCTGGGCGGCGTGGTGGTGCTGCTGCTGGCGGCAGCCGCGTTCGTGCCCCTGAAATGGGTGCATGTGAAAATGCTGCCTTTCGACAACAAAAGCGAGTTCCAGGTAATTATTGACATGCCTGACGGCACCACCCTGGAACAAACCGCGCACGTGGCGCAGGCGCTGGGCAGCTACCTGGGACAGCAGCCGGAGGTGACCAACTACGAGATCTACGCCGGCACCTCCGGGCCGTACAACTTCAATGGCCTGGTGCGACATTATTTCCTGCGCCGCGGGCCCAACCAGGCGGATATCCAGGTGAACCTGCTGCCGCTGAACGAGCGCAGCGCGCAGAGCCACGAGATTGCGCGCCGCCTGCGGCCGCACCTGGATGCCATTGCCCAGCCCTTCGGCGCCCGCATCAAGGTGGCCGAGGTGCCTCCGGGGCCGCCGGTGCTGGAAACAATGGTGGCCGAGATTTATGGTCCCGACCTGAAGCGGCAGACGCAAGTGGCGGCGCAGATCAAAGGGATATTTCAGAAGACGCCTGGCGTGGTGGATGTGGACTGGTACGTGGAGGACCCGCAAACCAAGTACGACATGCAGGTGGACCTGGACAAGGCCGCGCTGCACGGCATCTCGGCGGCGGAGGTTACCCAGACCATGTGCATCGCGCTGGATGGCGCCGAGGCTGGCCTGCTGCACAATCCCAGTTCGCGCGAGGACGTTCCCATAGAGGTGCAACTGGGGCGGGCTGACCGTTCCGGCATGCAGGGTCTGGGAGCGCTCAAGCTGCCCGCCCCCGAGGGCCGGCAGGTGTCGCTGGCCGAGGTCACTAACCTCAAGCAGACCACCATTGATACCAGCATCTACCGCAAGAACCTGCGCCAGGTGGTTTACGTGACCGGCGATGTTGCCGGGGGAGAAGAGAGCCCGGTGTACGCGCTGCTGAAGATGAAAGGGCCGATCTCGCGCATCAAGCTGCCCGAGGGTTACCAGCTGCGCCAGTACACCGGCACCACGCTGCCCGACTCCACCGAGCGCCTGAGCATGAAGTGGGATGGGGAATGGCACATTACGGTGGAGGTGTTCCGCGACCTGGGCCTGGCCTTTGCCGCCGTGCTGGTGCTGATCTATATCCTGGTGGTGGGCTGGTTCAAGTCGTTTAAAACGCCGCTGGTGATCATGGCGCCGATTCCGCTGACGCTGGTGGGCATTCTGCCGGCGCATGCGCTGATGGGGGCGTTCTTTACCGCTACTTCCATGATCGGGTTTATCGCGGGGGCCGGCATTATTGTGCGCAACTCCATCATTCTGGTGGACTTTATCGAATTGCGCCGGCACCAGGGCATGCCCCTGGCCGAGGCGGTAGTGGATGCGGGCGCGGTGCGCTTCCGGCCCATGCTGCTGACGGCAGCGGCGGTGGTGGTGGGCGCCAGCGTGATCCTGTTCGACCCGATTTTCCAGGGGCTGGCGATTTCGCTGATGGCGGGCGAGGTTGCCTCCACGGTGCTTTCCCGCATGGCGGTGCCGGTTTTGTATTATCTGAGCGAGCGGGGAGGAAAGACCTCGCGGACGCCATTGCGGCCGGCCCTGGCGCAGAGTGCGGACTAATGTTACGGAGGTAAGGTATGACGATTGAACGTTCTTTAAGACTGATTGCGGGCACGTTTATACTGGCTTCGCTGGCTCTGGGACACTGGGTAAGCCCGTACTGGTACCTGTTCACCGCCTTTGTCGGCTTGAACCTGTTTCAATCCGGATTAACAAACTGGTGCCCCATGATGTCCTTTTTGCGCTGGCTGGGTGTGCCGGCAGTGTGCCAGCCGAGCTCGCCGGCCATCAAAATGGGCGCCGCTGGTGTCAAATAAATTAGAGGACTTATGCAGAAACTACACAAGGTGAATCGAGCCATTCGTGGTGTAGCGGTACTCTGGGGATTAGCCAGCCTGGCCCTGCTCATGGTGCCGTTGATCCGGGTTGTTGTCGGGTAAGCCACTGCAGCTAAAGCCGTAATGCTCTTCGCCCCGTGTTCGTGCGGATGAAGCCGCACGCTTCCACAGCGGATTAGGTTGGCCGCGATTGCCTCAGCAGCTAAAGCCGGGGGTATTGGCCGTCAGGTTTGGACGGCCTGAAGGCCGTCCCTTTCAAATCAGCCGTCCCTTTCAAAGCTGCCTGCTATTTTCCGAAGTTTCCTAACTGCTTTTAGGACTAAGGGTTGCACTCTGAATCGGGGAGTGTGCGGCAAGACACCCCTGGGGCTGATGTTCCTCACCGCCAGAAGTGACGCCAGTCACAGCACTTAGCGGGCCGGTGTTGAAAATTGCCATAGGACATGGTGGTAACTGATGAGTTCTGACACACCGTGTTCGAGCGGCTCAATTTTCATAGCGGAGAGAGGAACGTCATCATGAAATTCAGCAAACTCGCGATCCTAGTGGGAACTATCGCTGTGGCGCTATTCATCATGTTGCCCAACCTATCCTGGGCGCAAGACGGCGCGGGTCTGTACAAGGCGAAATGCGCGGTCTGCCACGGCCCCAACGGCGAAGGCAAACCGGCGGCCAAGATTCCCAGCCTGGTTTCAGAAAAGACGCAGAAGATGTCAGACGCCGAACTGACCGACTTCATCGCCAATGGCGGCCCCAGTAAGAAGGCGATGCACGCCTTCGAGAAGAAGGGAGTCACGCCAGAGCAGATCAAGTCGCTGGTAGCCCACATCCGCGAGATAGGCAAGAAGTAGCAGATTGCTGTCCCTTGGCAGCGCGCGGCTACCACGTGCTTGGGACTGGTGGCCGGGATGACATGGGGGCGTCCGGTGAAGCAGTCAACGGCAAATCGGCTGCTCGACCTGCAGCGTGGTCCGGCACCTTTCCCCGGCCCGCGCCTGACGCCCCGTACAGCAGCGCTTAGAGGGACCGCCCACCCGAGCTTCGAACCAGCGGAGCTCGGGTGGTTTATTTTTGGCCGGGCCTGGGCTCGGCTGCCCTCCTTCCCTCCCCCTTTTAAACGGCCATGGCTGCAGGCAGCGGCCGGCCAGGACGGTGAGCAATTCCGCGGGAGAACTCCATGAGCAAGGCACTTTTGTACGACGCCACGCTGTGCATCGGCTGCAAACAGTGCGAGCAGGCGTGCGCGGAAAAGAACAAGCTGCCCTATAGCGAAGCGGTAGCCGGAGAAGAGCGGCAGTCCGACCACAAGTTTACGGTAGTGCTGGCCAAGGGCGACAAATTCATGCGGCGGCTGTGCATGAACTGCCAGGACCCGGCGTGCGCCTCGGTATGCCCGGTGGGGGCAATGCGCAAGACCGCGGAAGGGCCAGTGATTTACGAGGAAAGCCGCTGCATGGGCTGCCGCTATTGCATGGTGGCCTGTCCCTTCGGCGTTCCGAAATATGAATGGTCGAAGGTGCTGCCGCGAGTGCAGAAGTGCACCATGTGTCCGGACCGCGTGGCCGCGGGCAAGCCCACCGCCTGCGCGGAAGCGTGCCCCACGGGCGCCACTAAGTTTGGGGAGCGCGATGAGCTGATCAAGGAAGCGCAGCAGCGGTTGCAAGAGAATCCCGGCAAATACGTAAACCACATCTACGGGCTGACGGAGGTAGGCGGAACCTCGGTGCTCATGCTTTCCAGCGTGCCCTTCGAAGAGTTTGGTTTTCCCGCCGAACTCACGCGCGACCCGCTGCCTTTGCTTACCTACCGGGTGCTCTCCCGTATTCCCGACTTTGTGCCCCTGGGCGGGGTGCTGCTGGGCGGAGTGTGGTGGATTACCCACCGGCGGGAGGAAGTGGCCGCGGCTGAAGCCCGGGAGAAAGCAGAAAAAGAGGCCGGGAAAGCGAGGAAGAAATGAAATTCCGGTTCACCTTCTGGAAAGGCGTGCTGGCGCTGTTGCTGGCGGCAGCGGCTTATGCCACGGTGGTGCGTTTCGCAGAGGGTCTGGGCGCCTCAACTAACTTGAACGACCAGTTTCCCTGGGGGCTGTGGATCGGCTTCGACGTGCTGTGCGGGGTGATGCTGGCGGCGGGTGGCTTCACTCTGACGGCGGCGGTGCACATCTTCAACCTGCAGCGACTCAAGCCCATCGTGCGGCCCACGGTGCTGACCGCGTTTCTCGGCTACGTGCTGGTTTGCGTGGCGCTGATGTTTGACCTGGGACGGCCCTACCGCATCTGGCACCCGCTGGTGATGCGCAACCCGCACTCGGTGATGTTCGAGGTGGCGTGGTGCGTGATGCTCTACACCAGCGTGCTGGCGCTGGAGTTCTCGCCCATCGTGCTGGAGCGTTTCCATCTGGAGCGCCCGTTACAAATCATTCGCAAGGCGCTAATTCCCCTGGTGATACTGGGGGTGATTCTTTCCACCCTGCACCAGTCCTCGCTGGGCACGCTGTATCTGATCATGCCCAATAAGCTGCACCCATTCTGGTACACGCCGCTGCTGCCGGTGTTCTTCTTCCTTTCGGCCATCGCGGTGGGGCTGGCCATGACCATCTTTGAATCTTCCATGAGCGCCAAGCATTTCGGGCGGCAGCTGGAATTGCCCATCCTGCACGAGTTGGGAAGGGTGCTGCTGGTGGTGCTTTCGGTATACGGCATCTTGCGAATTGAAGACCTGGTGCACCGGGGAGTGCTGCAGCAGCTCTTCGCCGGCGCGTACCACCGCTATGAAACGTCGCTGTTCCTGCTGGAGCTGGCGCTGGCCCTGGTGGCGCCGCTGGCGCTGTTGTCGTTCCGGCGCGTGCGCAGCACTCCCGGCGGGCTGTACCTGGCGGCGGTGCTGGTGGTGCTGGGATTCATCACCAACCGGCTAAACGTGAGCATTACGGGGATGGAATCGTCGGCCGGGCTGCACTACATTCCGCGCTGGACGGAGGTAGCGGTAACCGGCGGGATCATCGCCTCCGGATTTGCCCTGTTCGGATTGGCGGTGAAGTACCTGCCCATATTCCCCGCTGAAGAGCTGCTGCCGGCGCCGGAGGACGTGGAGTTGAAGGTGGCCAGCAAAGTGGTTGGAGAGGCGGTGGCGGAGCATGCGGGCGACTGAGCAAGCGGGAAAGGCCTGGCGGCGCGGCCTCAGCCTGAGCCACAGTCTGGGGGCGAAGCTCACTTTGTTGCTGCTGGGGGCGATGGTAGTAATCTTCGCGCTGCTTGGTTATGCCACCATCCGCCTGCACCGGCGGCACCTGGAAGAGGCCACGCTGCAGGCGGCGGAACGCGTCAGCGACGTGATCAAACGCAGCACGTCGTATTCCATGCTGCGCAATGACCGCGAAGGGCTCTACCACATGATGACGACCATCGCGGGCGAGCCCGGGGTGGTGCGGGTCCGCATATTCGACCAGCAAGGCAGAATCAGCTACTCCACCGACCCCAGCGAGGTTAACCGCAACGTAGACAAAGGAGCAGAGGCCTGCTACGGGTGTCACGCGCAATCGCAGCCACTCACGCGGCTCGACCGGCCCGACCGCTTTCGCATTTACAAGCCGAATGGCTACCGGGTTCTGGGCGTCATTACGCCCATAGAAAACCAACCGCGCTGCGCCAATGCCGCCTGCCACGCGCATCCCGCCAGCCAGCAGATTCTGGGGGTGCTGGATACCAACCTAAGCCTGGCCAAGGCGGACGCGAGCCTGGCGCAAGGCACGCGCCACCTGCTGGCCTACATGGTGGGCGCCATGCTGCTGATCGCATTCCTGAGCTGGCAATTCGTGTGGCGGGTGCTGGCCAAGCCGGTAAAGCGGCTAACGGCGGGCACACAAAAGCTCAGCGAAGGGGAACGCGGGTACCAAATCGAGGTGGCCTCCCATGACGAACTGGGTGAGTTGGCCGCTTCCTTCAACCGCATGAGCCTGCAGCTGTGCCGCGATGAAGAGGAGATCACGGCCTGGACGCGCACCCTGGAAGATCGGGTGGAGGAAAAGACGCGCGAACTGAAGCGCGCCCACGAGCACGTGCTGCAGACGGAGAAACTGGCCTCAGTGGGCAAGCTGGCGGCGGTGGTGGCGCATGAAATCAACAACCCGCTTTCCAGCATTCTGACTTACGCCAAGCTGCTGCGGAAGTGGATGGAGCGGCCGGATGGCGGCCGCGACAAGCACGAGGAAGCGGAACAATGCCTGGAGCTGATTGCGGCGGAAAGCCGGCGCTGCGGCGACCTGGTGAAGAACCTGCTCACTTTCTCGCGCTCCCAGCCCATCAACCTGCAGCCCACCGACATCAGCGCGGTGGTAAACCGCTGCTACCGGCTGGTGCAGCACCAGCTGGAACTGAGCAACATCCAGTGGCAGGAGGAGATCGCACCCGGACTGCCGGCGGTGATTTGCGACGGGGCGCAAATCGAGCAGGTGCTGCTGGCGCTGACCATGAACGCGGTTGATGCCATGCCACGGGGCGGCAATTTATGGCTGAAGGCGGGGGCAACTCCCGACGGGCGCCAACTGGAGCTGCGGCTGCGCGACGACGGCAGCGGCATCGCACCCGAAATTCTGCCGCAGATTTTCGAGCCCTTCCTGACCACCAAAGAAAGCGGTCACGGCGTGGGATTGGGACTGGCCATCAGCCGCACCATCGTGGAACGCCATGGAGGCTGCATAGAGGCGCAGTCGGAACTGGGGCGAGGAACAACATTTACAGTGCGTTTGCCGTTACAGGCCGGGGCCAAGCAGCCCGTGGGCGCGGAACTGTCGGCAGCGGGCAAAGCGAGGTGATGAAGGTGAACGCTCAAGGCAAGCTGCTGATAGTGGACGACGAGCATAGCGTACGCGACTCGCTGAACAAATGGTTTCACGAGGAAGGCTACGAAGTGGGCACGGCAGAGAGCGCCAGCGAGGCGCTTTCGCGGGTGGCGGAGCAGCGCTGGGACGCCGCGCTGCTGGACATCAAAATGCCGGGCACCGACGGAATTGAGTTGCAGCGGCGGCTGCACGAAGTGGATCCCCAGCTGATCGTAATCATGATGACCGGATACGCCTCGGTAGAGACGGCGGTCATGGCGCTGAAAAATGGCGCTTATGATTACGTGACTAAGCCGCTGGATCCGGACGAGATTGCCCACCTGGTGAAGAACGCGCTCTCCCACCGCCGCACCCAGCAGGAAAACATCGCTCTGAAGGAGACGGTGGCCGAGGTCATGGGCGTGCCCGATCTGGTGGGCAAGAGTCCGGCTATGCAGAAAGTGCTGGACGCTATCGAGACGGTCGGTCCCACCGATGCCACCGTGCTGATCACAGGGGAGAGCGGCACGGGCAAGGAACTGGTGGCGCGGGCGATCCATGCCGCCAGCTCCCGGCGATACAAACCGCTGGTGGTGATCCACTGCGGCGCACTCACGGAAACCCTGCTGGAGAGCGAGCTTTTCGGGCATGAAAAGGGCGCCTTCACTGGGGCGCAATACCGCAAGAAGGGTAAATTTGAGATCGCCGAAGGAGGCACGGTTTTCCTGGATGAAATCGGCGATATCAGCCTGAAGACCCAGACCGACCTGCTGCGCGTGTTGCAGGAGCGCGAGATAACGAGAGTGGGCAGCAATCAGCCCATCAAGGTGGACTTCCGCTGTGTGGCCGCCACCAATAAAAGCCTGGAGGGGCTGATTGAGGAGGGCAAGTTCCGTCCCGACCTGTTCTACCGGCTTAATGTTTTCCGCATCGAGCTGCCGGCGCTGCGCGAGCGGGCGGAGGATATACCGCTGCTGGTGGAGCATTTTGTGCAGAAGTTCTCCCAGGCCATGAATAAGCGCATTAACCGGGTGGCTCCGCAGGCGATGTACGCACTGCAGCAGAACGACTGGCCGGGCAACGTGCGGGAACTGGAGAACGCCATCGAGCGGGCCATGGTGGTGGCGCAGGAGCCGGAGTTGCGGGAGCAGGACTTCATCCTCAAACCGCGCAACCATAATGGCGCCACCTCCAAATCACTGGAGGAAATTGAGAAGGCGCATATCCTGCGGGTGCTGGAAGGTTGCGGGTGGAACCAGACCCGGGCGGCGGAGATCCTGGGCATTGACCGGGTGACCCTGCACCACAAGATCAAACGCTATGGCTGGAGCCGGTCCACGGTTGCAAGCCGATGAAGCTGCTGTACATTCTGCCGATCGGAAACTGCGACGGCCGATCCCTCCAGGAGCTGGGGGGGGCCATGGGCGGGTTGTTCCGCGTTCCATTTCGAACCTTGGCGCGAGCCTTGGATCCGGAATTCGCGTTTCATCCCGAGCGCCAGCAGTATCACTCCTCGGAGATTCTGGCGGCCATGCAGCCTTTGCTGGGCAACGATTGCTGGCGGGTGCTGGGCGTAACCGATGTGGATCTCTACATTCCCATTCTGACCTTTGTATTTGGGGAGGCGCAGATCGGGGGCTCTTGTGCGCTGGTTTCCAGCTACCGGTTGCGGCAGGAGTTTTACGGTCTTCCCTGCGATGCGGGAATGCTGCGCTCGCGCCTCTTGAAGGAGGCGGTACACGAAATCGGGCATACGCTGGAATTGACCCATTGCCAGGACTATCGCTGTGCCATGGCGGCTTCGCACGCTGTGGAGTGGATTGACATTAAGGAGGCCTGGCTTTGCCCCGAGTGCCAGGCACGAGTGCCGGGGAGTGGAATAGCGCCGGCAGCCCGCGGTTTTCGGCCTTCGGCGCGCAAGTGACGAAGGTAGGAAAGAGGTCATTATGCTTACTGAAAAAGAACATGTACGCGAGCACAAAGAAGCGCCCGAGTTCCATGAACCAGAAGCTTGGCTGGGCAAACCTCCGGAGAAGGCGGTCCGAGTCTGCTTTGCGGCCACCAATGTAGAGGCCTGGGAGTGCGGCACCAGCGCCATGGTGACATGGGAGGGCAAGAGATTTCGCATTCTATGCGAAGGCAAAAACGTGCCCCTGATTCAGACCACGCGGGGGATATTGGTCGGAGAGTAAGGGCTTGGTCACGGCATCACCCAGGTAAAAGCTTGCATTCCAGGTGATCGCGAACTTCTAAGCGGCGGAATCAGTTCGCGGGCGAGGGCGCCCGCGCCACGAAGAAGAACGAAAGCTAAGGCGTAGTGGTGACCGGGAGCACAGCCTCGCGCAGTTTGGCAGCGGTTGCGGGATCAAAGCCTTCCATAACCAGCACGAATTTGCCGTGCGGCTCCACGAATACGGGGCCGTCTTCGGTGTTCCACTGGGTGGTGGCATCGGCTATGGAGACCTGAACGCCAGCCGAACTTGGCGGGACCGGACCCGAACTGCGAACGGCATCCACTTGCTTGTATTTTTCCTTTAACGATTGCGCGTAAAGGGCGGCAAATTTTGTGGCCTGCTCGGGCTCGGCCCATTGCGAAAGATAGAGCAGGGCCAGGTTGTCGGGAGAAGCCTTTTCCAGGCGGGCGGCGTAATAGTAGCCGCCGCGCCATTGGGGCCAAAGCTGTTTTGAGACATTCTCACCGGCGTACTGCTCCACCATGACCGAGACGTCGAATTCGCCGACTGCGCCGACGTCTACCCGCTTCCAGGATTTGCCCAGAACCTTCTCCAGTTTGGGGGGCTGCAAGTGGGCCAGGTGCTCGCCAGCCAGATAGACGGCCGGTTGCATGACCTCGCGGGTATTGAGCGGAGGGCGCTGGAGGACGTCCGCGAAGGCCGCGTCTTTCCCTTTCTTTTGCAGCAAAATACGTTCAAAATCCAAACCATAGGTGTAAGGAAAAGTAAGCGAATCTTTGATGTATAGCGGAGCGTGGTTGAACAGGGGCGAGCCCGCCGTTACTCCGGTTTTCATGGCGGCGACAATATCGGGAGCATCGAGAATGGATTTGCCGAGGGGCGCCAGCTCGTAGTCGGTGAGCACCACCATAGCCTGGCCTTCCGTAACCGCCTGGCGGGCGGCTACAGCTTCATCATCCTGCACATCAGAATCTTTTTTCTGGCTGCGCGGGCCATCCTTGAGCCAGTGGTCGAGGTTGACGTCCTGATCCTGCAGAGCATGTGTGAGTTCGTGGGCGAGCACCGGCTTCTGCACATCCGCATCCACCCAATCGAGCAGATTGACGGTCTTGGATTTGGGATCGTAATAACCGGCCACCTGCTCACGCAACAGGGCCAGCAGAAAGGTCTGCAGGTCGAAGTCGCGGGGCAGCAGGCCGAATTTTTTCAGCACCAGGGCGGAGCGGTTCAAGCGCTGCGTGTCCTGGTCGCTGCCCATCCTGCCCTCAATGTATTTCATGGCCTGGTCACGGCTGACGAGGGCGCGCTTCACGGGATGATGAAGGGGCAGACCGCTGTCCTGGCTGGCGAAATTAAGGATCTCGTCCACCGAGTGGAACAGTTCCTGGGCTTGCGCCGGGGTGATGTGAGTTTCAGGCCGGGCGGGTTGCGACTGGGCAGCAGGGTTGGAGGGGGGAGAGGCGGAGGGGGATGAACTCTGCGCCAAGGCGGGGGCGCTCAGCAACAGAAGCGGGAGCAGAACTCGGCAAACGGGGCTCAGCAGTAGAGTTTCCTCGCGCTACTTGGTAGACGGCACTCGCTACTATCGGCTATAGACCGTGGGCTGCGGGCCCTTCTCCAGCGTCTGCCGGTCCCAGATGGCGCCCTCGCGAGTGTAATTGGCGAGTTCAAAATCCTGGGTCAGCTCCAGGGCGTCAGTGGGACAGGCGTCCTCGCACAGGCCGCAGAACATGCAACGGCTAAGGTCGTAGGTGAAGGTGGTAAGTTCCTTGCGCCGGGTGGCTGCGTTACGCTCACTGGTGACCACAATCAGGTGCTCGGGACAGGCCAAGGCGCACAGGTCGCAAGCGATACACATAGTCTCGTCGGTATCGGGATTGACGTTCAGGCGCGGCGCTCCGCGATAGCGCTCGGCCACCTGTGGCCGCTGCAGCGGGTATTGCTCGGTGTAAATCTCTTTCGGGTCCTGGTAGCGGAAGGTTACGGACAATCCTTTAATCAGATCCACCAGGAAAACGCGGCGAAGAACGTTGGAAATTGAGAGTCCCATAGGGGCACCAGCTGTTCAGTTTAACACCACATGCAAGCGAAAAGGCTGCCTGGACCGCATATGGCGGGCGGGTAATCGCCCGGTCATCGTGGTTCAAGCAGCCTTCTCAAACCGTTTGCGCAAGCCATGCTTGCGTCAACACGGATCTGCTGTTCCGCTGCCCTACTTGCGGCGGCGGGTAATGATGCCGGCAGCCAGCGAGCCGAAGCCCAGGAGTCCGAGCAAGGGCAAGGGAGACGCGGTCTGCGGCAGGTTGCCGGCGGCCTTGTTCTGGGCCGTCTGGGTGTTGTCGTTGGCGGCGGCAGCGCTGTTCTCCGCGCCCGCCTGGGCAGAACTAGCGGCGGCACTCTGATCAGCGGCGGCAGCGTTGTTGTCAGCAGGATTCTGGCCAGCCGCACCGGCATTGGTATTGGAGTTGTCGGTTCCGCTTACAGCGCTATTGCCGGTGGCGGGAGGATTGCTCTCCGCGGCGGCGCCGCTGGACGGAGTGGAGCTGGTCTGGTCGCTGGGGGCCGCAGCCTGGGCAGAAGCAGCACTGCTGCTGCTCTCCTGACCAGCATTGGCACTGGGCGTAGCCGAAGTTGCGGGCTGGCTATTAGCCGCCTCAGATCCGCTGGGCGGAGGGGTGCTGGGATTGGCAGATGCCGCGCCCTGCGAAGGCTGGCTGGCCTGGGCGGCTTCACCGCTGGCAGCGCCGGTGGTCCCGGCAGCGCCCGGGTTGGCAGCGCCGCTGCTGGTGGTGCAACTGGTGGCAATGTGCTGCACCGAGCTCACGGTCAGGGTGTTGCTGGCAGCCGTTCCGCTCTGCGAACCGGAACTGGGGGCTGCCGAACCGGAAGTACCGGTTGACGACGAATTGCCAGTGGTGCCGGTGATCTGCACTTCATGACCGATGTGTTGCTGCAGCTGACTGGTATCGCCGGTCAAAGTGTAGGTGGTTCCGGTGGTGTCCTGAGTGAGCGTGTAATTGCCGTTGGAACCGCTCAAGCAGCCTTGGACGGTGGTTTGGCCGCTGGCCGACGAGGAGCCCTGAGCATTCGCTCCGGACTGATCGCTGGGCGTGGACGGCGAGTTGGGATTGTTAGGGTTGCTGTTCGGATTCTGCTGGGTGTTGGGAGCAGCCTGCGGAGACTGACTCTGATCGGGCGCCTGCTGGGTTTGCGGTGCCGCCTGATCGCTGCTGGGATTGCTGGACGGTGTGTTCTGGTCTTGCGCCACCGCCACGGCTGCCCCAAGCAGTAAAACCGATGCCAAGATTAATACTCGCTTCATGCATCTCCTCCGTATGTCCCTGCCTTGGGCGCTGAAGGGCAGGATGACCAATCATTAGAGGAAGCGGCTGGGGGCGGGGTTTGCTGCGGCAACTCGGGAGTTAGTCCGGAGCCGGTGGTTCGAGGCCGGGGGCGGTGCCCCTATGTGTCGTATCCGGGGTGGATTCAGTGGTCTGCGAGCAGGATGCCAGTCCCCTCGTTACTCCGGAATGCCAACTCTGACCACCGGCGATGTGCCGCATCCGACTGATTGCTGAGGCTAAAATGGTCTTCTCAGCCATGACTCCGGATGAAGTGTGGATGGAAGAAGCCCTGCGCCAGGCACAGCGGGCGCTGGAAGCAGGGGAAGTGCCGGTGGGAGCCATTGTGGTGTGTCACGGGCAGATAGCAGGCCGGGGCTTCAACCGCAATCTGCTGGATAACGACCCCAGCGCCCACGCCGAAATGGTCGCTCTGCGCCAGGCAGCGCGGTCCCTGGGCAACCACCGCCTGCTGGAGTGCGAGATGTATGCCACCCTGGAGCCCTGCCCCATGTGCGCCGGAGCCCTGATGCATGCGCGATTGCGGCGGCTGGTTTACGGGGCCGACGACCCCAAGGCGGGAGCTGTGCATTCTGTGCTGCCGGTGCTCAACTATCCCGCTCTGAACCACAGCATGCAGGTGGAAAGAGGGGTGCTGGCGGGGCGCTGTGGAGAGCTGCTGCAGGCCTTCTTCCGCGGGCGGCGGGCGGAGCAGAAGAGCTGATCCGGGGTAGCGCGTCCGGGTTGCAGGCCAGCCACCCCGGACCGGATCTATCTCGTATTACGATATTTATTCCTTCTTCCTCGGGAGATATATTCCCTGCGTCGCCCTATTTTTGGGGCCACGCCCAACCTCTTGCACCTCATCCAAGAGAGTAAAGGGGGTAAGCAATGGCAGACTACGCTACGAACCTGCCGATCACGACCAGCAACCGAGCTTCGTGGTCGGCAATTTTCGCGGGAACCTTTGTGTTTCTGGCGATTGAAATCACATTTCTCGCATTGGGCATTGCCATTTTCGGCGGCAGCGCTTCTTCGCCGGCATCGGGTACGATGGCGGCCGGAATCTCCATCTGGCAAGGAATCGTGACCCTGTTCGCCTTGTACTTCGGCGGGCGCACGGCCGGCCGGCTTAGTGGCACAGCCAACCGGAACATCGCCTTGTATCACGGGCTGGTGGTGTTCGGCATGAGCATCTTCTCCGCCATTCTGGTGGCGGTGCTGATTCTGGCTCCGGCTGAGATCGCCAATGCCGGTAACGCAACCGTCAGCCTGGTGACTGTGCGCCACTTGTTCACGGAGGGCGGATATGCGGTGTTCTGCTCGCTGTTCGTGGGCGGCTGCCTGGCGGCCGCAGGAGCGGCAGGAGAGGCCAGGCACAACCAGACGCCTCCGGTGGAACGGCCCGGCAACCTGAGATCGGTGGCCTAAGGTTCCTCTCGCGCCACGCGGACCAGCCGGCTCTACCAGGGCCGGCTTTTTTTTAACTTCATGCCGATCAACGCTGATCGAGTTCGCGGTGGGGAGGCGAGTTCCTATTCAATCTGAAATCGAGCACAACGCAAAAACAGCCGGCCCTGGAAAGCGACCGGCTGTCTTGCTCAACTTCATGTGCCGCCGAGCTTGCGGCCACTCGCTTCATCCCAAGGTGGAGGCTCCGACTTTGAGAAACGAGCGGCCCCGCCCGCAACTACCATCCGAAACGGCGACGAGCGTAGGCCCCAAAACCAATCAAACCCGTACCTAACAGCAGCAGACTGCCCGGTTCTGATACTGGTATCGTCGGCGCGAGATCGGTGAGGTAGTCCATCTGGCCGCTGCAGCACTCGGTGTAGATAAACTGGAAGGGGAAGTTCCCGGTCGCACCTGTATAGGTAAAGTTGGTGGTTACCGGGGGCGTGGGGCCGGGATCACTAAGAACGTTCACCCCGTTGACGTACATCTGGGTTCCATCGTCGTGAGTGACGGCAAAGTTCTGGCCATTGGTAAAACCGGCGGTGCCGGTAAACACCCACAAAGAATCGTTGGGATTGGAGGCAGAAGTGAAACCGTTGAGATAGCTGATGCCCGAGGCCGCACCAAAGGAATTCAGGAATCCTCCAAGGGTGTAGCTGGCACCGAGAGCCTCAGCGCTGAAGGTTATGGCGCTGGCGGAGAAGGTGGCACACTCGGTTCCTGTCGCCTCCGCGGCGGAGAGACCACTGTCGGTTGGAGTGTTCTGAGACACGGTGGTGCTGACGCCGCAATAGGCGATGCCGCTATAACTGGCAGCGCTGGCGCTCAATGCCGTCCCCAAAACCAGCAGCAGAGCGAGAAACGTACAAACTGTTTGCTTAGTGCTCATGTTGTTATACCTCGAGACGCAGGAAACTCACACGGCAGCGCAGCATAGCGGCGTAATAATAGCTGTCAAGATGAAAGATTTTGGAGTACATCTGCAACATATTGCGGCCGTAATAGATTGTAAACAAGGCATTTATGATGTTTGCGCGGACCAGATTGTGGGATTCAGAACAACCGTTAAAAGGGTTTAATGAAGCGCTTCCGCAGAGGCAAGTTTTGTTCGCTGCGGACCGCACCCCAATCAAAGCAGACCGGAATAGCGGAGGTAAGGTGAGGTCAATAATTGGCGGAGAGAGAGGGATTCGAACCCCCGATACGGTTCCCCGTATACACGCTTTCGAGGCGTGCGGTTTCAACCACTCACCCATCTCTCCGCTTCGTTCCGGCGCCCGAGTGGTTGGCGGACT
>Ga0134128_10005358_pt1 | contig 15546 bp, 11 predicted proteins | sample KB31754_FD_96462 | JGI IMG/M metagenome (GOLD analysis project Ga0134128, IMG submission 96462) | Terrestrial soil microbial communities with excess Nitrogen fertilizer from Kellogg Biological Station, Michigan, USA - KB3-175-4 | ecosystem: Environmental > Terrestrial > Soil > Unclassified ...
GTTGGGGTCCAATGTATGCTCTATACCTGGGTGAAAGGTAAGCGTCAGTTGATGGCCAGTGGCGTCGCAATGACGAACGATCTCGGCGAATACCGGATCTTCGACTTAGTTCCCGGAAAGTATTTTATCAAGGCGACTTATCAAGACCGCTATTCCTGGCAACTCGCTCCCAAAGGAAAGGCGGAAGAGGGCTACGCGCCGGAGTATTATCCCAACGCCTCCGACGCCTCCAACGCCGCCGTCGTCCCGATCACTCCGGGTGCGCAGATTCACGGCATCGACATGACGCTTCAAAAAATGCACACGGTGCGGGTCGAAGGCCACGTCTTGAGCGCCGCGACCGGCAAACCGGTGCGCAATGCGTATGTCATGCTCTTCTCCAAGAACAACGGCGGTTATGTGTCGATGGGGACGAGCGTAGCGGACGCCAGCGGCAAGTTCACGCTGCACGGAGTGGTCCCCGGTTCCTACATTTTGAACGCCGGAAGACAGAGCATGAACGATCGCGAATCTTATCGCCAGCCTCTCGACGTCGGAACCAGCAACATCGAAAACATGGATGTGTCGCTTTCTTCGGGCGCGGCGATAAAGGGTTCAATAATAGTCGAAACTCCGGGAGATATCAAAGGTTCGAACGTCCGCGTTTTTCTGCGGCCGAAACAGGATAACCCGATGGGCGGAGCGGCCAGCGAGACTATTCAGGACGACGGCTCGTTTACAGTCGAGAATGTCGCCCCTAATATCTATGATGTAACCGTATACGGCCTTCCCGAGGGCTACTATGTTAAATCGATTCACCTTGGCGACGTGGACGCGACGAATGGTCCGCTGGATATTTCACAGGGTATTTCGGGCGGCGAGTTCAAAATTATCGTCAGCCCAAACGGAGCTCAGGTCGAAGGCGATGTCCATGACGATAAGGACAAAGCGGCAACCGGCGTCAAAGTAGTGCTTGTGCCCGATTCAGATCACCGCACCCAAACCAGCCTATTCAATATGACCGCAACGGACCAGAATGGCCACTTCAAAATCAAAGGCATCACGCCGGGTAAGTATAAATTATTCGCGTGGGAATCCATTGAGCCGGGCCAATATGAAGACCCGGACTTTCTGAAGTCCGTCGAAAGCTTCGGCACGCCAGTCGAGTTTGAAGAAAGCGCGCACGCAACGCAGGCGCTGAAGCTGTTGCCCGCGCCGCCCGACGAATAGCGCTACAGCTTAACCATCCAACGCTCGCGCTCACCCTCGTCGCGCTCTTCAACGCGATCGTACATATGCCGGGTCGAGATTGTGCCAAGCGACGTGTTATACAGGCTCGTCAGACCGAGAGCCTCTTTCAGGTCTTCCTCAAATTCGTGCAGCGCGCTCAACTGGGCCGCCTGCGCCGGCGCGAGCCGCTTGTCCGGCGTTTCGATAAACATCTGATACCCGTGGTTTGAAAGCACGCCGATCTGGTTTCCCAACAGCACGCCTATTCGCTTCACGTGGGCCCGATGGTCCGGGCCATCTTCAATCAGTGCCGCGCAACCGTTCTTGATCGCGCGTACGCCCGGCCCGTCCTTCTGAATGGCGAAACCCTGCTGGCGCAGGCCTTCCACTCGCTGTTCAAACGTGAAGGTCTGTGGCTTTTCCCGGCGAAAGAACATATCGTTTTTATGATGCCAGATCCGAACGCCTTAATCGAGGTGGAACACTTCCTCGATACGCGCTAACCCTTCGTCGGGCTGCCTGCCATCCAGTTCCATAAAAAACGGCGTCATTTCGCGTTGCCATCTTGCATTCACGTCGCGTTTGGCCATTTCTTCGAGCGCTTGCGCAAAGTCCGGCGTCTCCAGATAGCCGATCAACAGGCCGTCATCGCGCAGGAACAACGAGTAATTATGCCAACCGCATTGGCGTAGAGCCTCCAACATTTCCGGCCAGACAGCCGCGTGACGCTGCTTATATTCGTCCGCGCGCTCAGGCCGCACGCGCAGCAGGAAACAGACACGCTCCATAATTATGGAAACGTTACCACGGCGACGGCGAGCCCTTTGAGAGTAAGCTGGTCCGATTGCAGATGCTCCGTGGCAGGCTGATTCTCAGCAGTGGTTTGATCGACGTATTCGACGGTTGCGCCGCTTACGCCTAGTGGAATCTCAAACGTGCGATCCCGCTTGTTTACCAGCAGTACCTCGTGTTTCCCTGCACGCGTCGCAAAACCTTCCGCGTACACGTACGGATTACCAAGGTGTGTTTCGACGATCTTGTCTCCGGGGTGGAAATGCTTCTTGAGAAGTTCCAATACGCGGAACCGCGCATTGCCCTTCCCAGTGTTCCAATCGACCATCGAGACACTCGGGTACTGAGTGGGATACCCGACCAGTTGCGATTCACCCGCCACATCGATACCTAGCGAAGCGAGATTCCCGAACACATAGGCGTACATCGCGCCTGAAAGATTCCAGTACGAATTCGGAATCGGCTGCATCACGTGTCCAGGCTCGCCCTGCTTGGTGTCGTCGGCGGAGATCGATCCGATTTCATCGATCGTCGTTCGAGTGGCTGGCGAAAGGCGTTTTCGAATTGCATCGATATAGCGCACACTATCGAGGAAATGATCGGCTTTATCGAAGAACGTGAACTGCTCAACCTCTGGAGTCTCGTCGCTGCTCGGGACCGCGTAAAAATGATACGAGATCATGTCGAGCGGCACGCCGGCCTTGTGATGCCGGTGATCGAGGAAGTATTCGAACATCCTCGGATTGATGGACGGCGCCGCAAGAGCAAGACCAACAAATTTCGTCGACGGCGCGACTTTGTGAATCGCCTGAACGATCGCGTCGTAGCGCGCGGTATATTGTTCCGGCGTCATCTTGTGCTCGAAATCGACCTCGTTCAAAACCTCCCAATAGTCGATCTTGAAATGATGTCCGGATTCGTGCCTCTTGCCGAGTTCGTCCGTGAACCCGCCGTTCGTGTACCAACTCACCAGCCGCGCATAGTAATCGCCGAGTTCCTTCATGCTGGGATCGCGCAACTGGGTACCTTGCGTGTAATTCCAAGTTACTTGGTTTGGATCGGCGGGATAGGTGACGGGCTTGGCAGTCTTGAACATCCATTGCGGGATCGTACTGAAATTCAGAATCACGCTGTGTCCTCGCGTCGCATCGAGGAAGTCGATGGTCATGGGATCGATCAACGAGAAATCCCACGATGTCTTCTCCTTCGTGGGTGGTTCCAATTCCGCGACGCCCAGCTTCGGATAAGGCAGCCACGGAACATAGCGCACGTACTCCGCGCCAAGATTCTTGACCTCGCGGTACGCTTGATCGTGAATGGCGGAGCCGCGCCGCAGCGGCGGATTGACTACTACCTGGAGCGTCGGCGTTGTCTTCGATTCGCGGATAACTTTCGTCCAGTTCACTTTCAAAGCGCCGGATTGCGCGGCGGCTGAAATCGTGCATACAGCAGACAAAATAATTAAAGTAAGTGATCGCATGTTACTAACCTATCTGTACTATCGGGATATATAACAATTCCGACAGCTTCTCGAATCTACTTAATTGACGGCCAACGCCGAGCGCACAGTGATGGGTCGGCCCTTCCTGACACCAGCGATTCGCGAACTCCGCTGGCGGTAGGTGAAACCGTATTCTCGAATTGGTGTTTCCGATTCGCAGAATCGGCCCTAGCAACGACTCGCCTTCCGCCCCGATCATCTTCAGCCGGCCGTCCGCTGTCTGGGTGAGCCCGAGAATGGTAACGGGGCCGGTCTTCACTTTGAACTCCACCGAGACCCCAAACCCGCGCTTGCCGTGATACAGCCCCAGACTTCGTAAAATCGGCTTTCCGTCGCTGATGGCAATGTGTCCCGGCCCGTCGTGCCCCATCAGGAGGAACTTTTCGTTGAAGTCCATGGCATAGAACTCCGTGTACGAGCCGCCCGCGTCGAAGCGATCCATCATCAGCATCGCGAGACATGTTTTCAGATCGCCTTCGCCGCTGGTCGGAATTCCATTGGCAGTTAGTAATGAATTACCAAGAATTACACCCGCGCCTAACTGCTCGTACTCATTGCCGTCAACGCCACGATAGTAGTAAGTAAGTCCGTCAAGATCGAAATCCTCAACTAACCGGTCGAGTCCAACGGAGACCCTGGCGGCCCAGTCGAGATTCTCCGCCTTCACGGTCCCCTCAGTCTGGAAGATGGATTGCGCCAGCGCGCAGCGCGACTCAACCTCGGCGGCGGTCACACTATCCACTCGCTTCTTGAGATCGCACATCTCGAGCACTTCGATGTGCGTGCCGGTTTCCGCCTGGATCATGGTGAAATCCGAATACATGTCGAGCATCCCAGGGTAGGTGTGCCCGAGAAACCCGATGCGGCTCCGCCTCAATCCCACCGCTACGCTCGCGGCCCGGCACCAGTCCTCGATTTCGCGCCACGCTCCGCAATCTCCGTGAAGCATGCCCGAGACGACACGGAAGCCGATTCGCGACCGCGCGAAAGCGTTTGAAATTTCCGGCACGCAACACAAGGAACAGTTGGCGAGCCATTCGCCCGTATCCGTGCGTTCATAATCGAGCGCGGCCGATGGCTGAAGATTCAAGATCAGCACGGGAACCTTCGCGCGCTGCACAACGGGCAAAACCTGGGAAGATGTCGCGTAGGTGCCTACGTAGCAGATCAGGAGGTCCACGCCCTCGCGAACAAACCGTTCTCCGGCCTCCCGCGCCGCTTGCGCCGTATCAACGAGTCCCGCCGACACCACGGACGTGCCGAAGGTGGCGACCTTCTGTTCCACCTCGTGCTGGTAACCCGCCAGCCGGTCCTTCAACCCAGGAAACTGCGGCCAGTAGGCGGAAAGGCCGATCCCGAAGACCCCAGCCTTCGCCTGAACGCACTTTCGTTGAGGCAAAATGGTCCTTTAGAACGCTATTCGCAATCCCACCTGCAGCTTGCGGCTGTCTATCAGCGTGCCGCCGATCTGTCCAAAAGTCGGGCTTCCGAAACCCAGATTCGGGACACCGAATTGGGTGTGGTTGAAAATATTGAACGCCTCGAGACGCAACTGCGTTGTGAACCGCTCGCCGATTTTGAAATTCTTGAACAGGCTCGCGTCCCAGTTGTTGATGCCTGGAACTTCAATCGTATTCCGTCCGGCGTTGCCTTCGACGTGGGTTGCGGGAAAAGCGAACGCCGCTGGATTCACGTATTGGTCTGGCGAAGTCCGTCCAGCTTTATAATCGCCGATGATGTTGGGCCGCGAACTTGCGAAAGCGCCCAGGTTCAGCCAGTCCGTATTCAACCCGGCCGTCTTGAACTGGCCGGCGGAGAAGGTCGTGATGCCGTTCAGTTGCCATCCGCCGATGATTTGGTCGAGCACGCCGCTCGCACCGCCGAAGAGTCGCTTGCCGTGCCCGAATGGCAACGCCCACAGGTAGCTCAGCACGAACCGCTGTGGAACGTCGAATGTCGAATGGCCTTTGTCGTATTGTTTGAAGTTGGCCGAGATCGCGGAAAATTCGTCGGTTCCACCCAGATCCAGCGCGTTCTGATATGTGTACGACGCCAGTAGGTAGAGACCCTTGCTGAAGCGCTTTTCCAGCCGCGCCGTGAGCGCCTGGTAACTGGACCAGCCGCCATCATAGGTCAGCAAAACGAACCCATAATTCGGAAACGGCACGCGCTGCGCAATGGGTATCGTACCCGACGGGTCGATACTCGCGATGTTGAGATTGCGCCGCTGGGGCAGCTTTTGCCCCGTACTTCCGTTGTAGCCAATCTCCACCAGATAATCGTTCCCGAGCGAGTGTTGTACGTCGAAAGTCCATTGCGAAAGGTAAGGCGTGCGGTCCAGCCGGTCGTAGCTGAACGGGTTCAGATTCGCGGACGCTGAGAACGACGGCAGCATGTTCTCCATAGAGAGCGTTGGCTTCGTCGGATCGCCGTTGATGGTCTGCGGCTGGTAAAACGGCGGCCCAATCACCTGGAACTGCTCTTCGTTGAAATTGTCCGTGGCGTAGTAGATTCCCGCGCCACCGCGGATCACGGTACGCGGCAGGAAGGCCGGCCGGTAGGCGAAGCCCAGGCGGGGCGCGAAATTGTTGTAGTCGGGATCGACAATCCCGTTGCGAACGCCGTGACCCGCTGTTATCACTTGCCCGAGGTCGGGGTCGAAATAGAGACTCCGCTGGTTAGCCTCCGCCGGCGAGGCGGCGAATTCATAGCGCAATCCGGCATTGATCGTAAGTGACGGCAGCACATGCCAGTCGTCCTGAAGGTAGCCCGCCCAATAGGTCGTCGCGAGGTGCTGCACGGAGTTGCCTAGCGCGCCGCTGGCCTGGTAGGGAAGTCCCAACAGGAAGTCCCCCAGCCCGAGTCCTTGCGCCCCCGTATAACGGCCGTCGAACGAAAACGACGGGTTTCCGCTGAAGTCCGTAATCTGGAAGTATTTTTCGTGGATGATCTGGAATCCGACGCCGATGTTGTGCTTGCCGCGGGTGATCGACAAGTTATCCGACCACTGGAAATTCTCATCCTCCGCGCCGATCGCCTCCGAAAGCGAGCCGACGCCGCTGAAACCCGAAAAACTGAAGTCCGGCACGCCGAAATCGAGCGGCTGCGTGGACGTGTTCTTAAGCCCGAAAACATCGACGGCATAATTCTTGCCATTCGATCCTTCGGAAAGCCGGAACGTCTGGCTATCGTTATACCCGAATCGAAATTCATTCAGCACCGTCGGCGAGATGATGCGGTTGTATGTAAAGGTCCAGAGGCGGTCCGACATCGGGAATGTATCGCCGCCGAGAAACTGCAGCGCCGGCTGGATCAGCGATTCATCGGAGCGCGAGTAGGTCCCATAAATCAGATCTTTGTCGGTGACCTGCTGGTCGATGCGGACGTTATATTGATCCCAGTCGTTCTGCGTCTTCGGCGTGCCGACCGTGTTGAACGTGGGAAACGCCCCCGATCCAGGCGCGATGGCGACATTCGGTTGCGGCATGAATTGCAGCGCCTTCTGGGTGATTGGATCCAACCGGCTCTTCGGAATGACATTGCCGGGGAAAGCCATGCCGGTAGTCGGATCGAGGATGTTCACGCACTTCTTCGATCCGGCATTGGCCTGGCAAAACGCCGAACTTGTGGGATACAGCCCGGTGCCGGCGCTGTCGTCGGCCAAGTCGCCTCCAAGCTGCGCCAGGGACGGATATGTGCTTGTGGCCGTATTCCCCTCCCGCTGCCGGAACCCTTCGTAATTAAAGAGGAAGAAGGTCTTGTTGTGTCCGTTGTACAACTTCGGAATCCAGACTGGCCCGTTCACCGTGGTTCCGAAATTGTTCTGCGAGAATGGCGGAAGGCCCTGCCCGGCGCGGTTCGAAAAGAAGTTGTTCGCGTCCATGTTGCGATTCCGCAATAGGTCGAATGCAACCAGGTGCAGGTCGTTCGTTCCGGGCTTGATGGTGGTGTTGATCACCGCCGCGCTTTTCCCGAACTCGGCGTCGAAGGTGCCGTGCTGCACCCGGAATTCCTGGATCGCGTCCACGGAAGGACGTATTCCAGCGTTGCCAAATCTTGCGTTACGGGTCTCAATTCCATTGACCAGATAGCTCACATCGCTCTCCCGCAAGCCCGCGATCGAGAGAGTCGTGTCGCTGCGGCCGGTCCACGACGTGGCGGGTGAAACGCCGGTGCCGATCGGAGTCGCGCCGGTCGCCAACTGGGCCAGTTGTATAAAGTTCCGTCCGTTTAGCGGAAGTTCCCTGATTGGTTTTTCTTCGACAACCTGTCCTACCGATGCGCTCTCGGCATTTAGCAGGGTGGCCGCGGCGGCCGATACGGTTACGGTCTCGCTGACCGCTCCGATCGTCAGCTTCACATCCACGCGCGCGCGCTGTCCAAGCTGGATGAGAACGTTGTCCAATTGCGCCGCCTCAAACCCCGCCGCAGTCACGTGCAGCGCGTAAATTCCCGGCCTCAACTGGCTGTAAAGATATGTGCCGCCATTGTTTGTCACGGCGCTGACGACGGTGTTCGTGCCCGTGTCCGTCAAGTCGAGCTTCGCGTTCGGCACGGTGGCCCCATTCGGATCGGTCACGCTTACGACAAGATCCCCGGTGATCGCTTGCGCGGCGATCCAGACTGGCAAGCTCATCGCAACAACGCACAGAAAAAGAACTCGGTACAGAGTTTTCATAGCGCACACACTCCCTTGGGGCAAATATTATGACAACCAAGCAGGAAATCCAAGGAAAGAAACGCGGTTTATGGAAGTTTCAGAGGCTGAAAGAAATCAGGCATGATTTCAATTGACTTTAATGACGATTGGGCACGATAATAAGCGTTCTTGAATGACGCACACCGTAAGATATGAAACATCCCGCCGATCATAAGAAAGTTTCGGAGGGAGAAATATGTCGAACCGGCGAAGTTGCCCTTTCGGTACCCGGCGATTCGTCCGGTTACGCGATCGACGCCGTGCTTCGCGCATGCGATGTGCTCGACGCTTTCCGTGCCGAAGGCGAGGTTCTTCGTCTCTCCGATATTGTCCAGCGCACCGGCCTCACCAAGCCACGCGCTTTCCGCATCCTCTACACTCTTCAAACACGCAATCTCATCCAAAAGATACGCCCGCGGGAGTACTGTCTCGCGATTAAGCCGATTCAGCGCCGCGGATGCCGCCTCGGCTACGCGACGCAGAGCGCCGAATTCGCTTTCTCGCGCGATGTAACCGAAAGCGTCGAGCGCGCAAGCCGGCGCGAAGGCATCGAGTTGATTGTGCTGAACAATCGCTATAGCTCGAAAACCGCGCTGCGCAACGCGGACAGCCTGATCCGGGAGCGCGTCGATCTGGTGATGGAGTTTCAAACCGACGGGCACATCGCGCCGATCATCTCTTCGAAATTCGGCGAGCTGAATATTCCATTGATCGCGATCGAGATCCCGCATCCGGGCGCGACTTATTACGGGGCGAACAATTACGAAGCCGGCCTGATCGGAGGCCGCTATCTCGGCCGCTGGGCGCGGCAGATGTGGAAGGGCGACGTGGAAGAAGTGCTTCTTTTGGAGCTGTCGATGGCCGGTCCGCTACCCCGCGCGCGCGTTACGGGCATGCTGGCCGGCATCCGGGAGATCCTTCCGCGGCTCCAGGATTCACAAGTCGTGATGCTGAACGGTAATGGCCAGTTCGGCGTCAGTCTGGAGATTGTTCGCAAACATCTGCGAAGAAACCGGGCCAAGCGCACGCTTGTTGGAGCCGTGAACGATCCCAGCGCGATGGGCGCGCTGCGGGCCTTTGAAGAGGGGGGGCGCGCCGATGATTGCGCCGTGATGGGGCAGAACGCCTCAACCGAAGCGCGCGCCGAGTTGCGCCGCCAGGGAAGCCGGCTGATCGGCTCTGTCGCCTACTTCCCGGAGCGTTATGGGGACGGACTGATCCCGCTCGCGTTGGATATTCTTAGCCGCCGCCACGCGCCGCCCGCGGTCTTCGTCGAACACAAACTCGTCACGCCGCAGAACGTGGATCATTTCTATCCTAACGACCAGCTCCTGCATCCCGAACAGGCCGATGCGCTGTATTGAATCGGCGCAACTGTGTCACATTGGGTTGATGTTCCGTTTGCGTGCTCTATTGCCGCTCTGCGCCGGCGCTTGCCTTCTCGCCGCGGCCACGCTGCCTAATTCCAAACACGCCATCGGGACCCACGCAAAGACCCGCGGCCCGCGTGTCAACCCGATAGCCGCTCAATGGATGCGCTCGCTAAGCTTACGGGATAGAATTGCGCAACTCATCGTCGTGCCGTGCTACGCCGAGATGATCAACACGCATTCGGATGCGTATCTCAAATATCGCCATGAGGTCCGCGATCTGCACGTGGGTGGGATGATCGTGCTCGGACACGTCATTTACGGCAGCGTACACAAAGCGAACCCGTACGCGATGGCCGTCTTTTTCAATAAAATGCAGCGGCTCGCGAAGGTGCCGTTGCTAGTCGGCGGGGATTTCGAGCGCGGCGCGTCGATGCGCGTGAACGACACAACGCCGTGGCCATACAACATGGCTTTCGGCGCCGCTCGCGATCTGGAAGACGCCCGCTACGAAGGCGAACTCACTGCGCGCGAAGCCCGCGCTCTCGGCGTTCAGTGGATTTTCGCTCCCGATGCGGACGTCAACAGCAATCCGGATAACCCGATCATCAATGTGCGCTCCTACGGCGAAAATCCCGCCGAAGTATCGAATTTCGTGCAAGCGTACATTCGCGGCGCGCACGAGGATCCGAAGGCGCCAGTGCTGGTCACGGCCAAACATTTTCCCGGCCACGGCGATACCGCCCAGGACAGCCACATGGAGCTTGCCCGCCTGGACGCGAGCAAAGAACAGATGGATCGGATCGAATTGCCGCCGTTTCGCGCGGCGATTGAAGCGGGCGTCGATGCCATCATGACCGCCCACATGACCGTTCCCGCCTACGACCCACTTCCGGAGCCCGCCACGGTGTCGCGCCAGATTCTCACCGATCTTCTGCGCGACCAGTTGAATTTCCGCGGCATCGTTGTCACCGATGCGATGGACATGCTCGGGCTTGCCAAACTCTATTCTCCCGGCGAAGCCGCGATCCGCAGCATCGAATCCGGAGCGGACGTGCTCCGCATGCCGCCCGATCCGGAGGCGGCGATCAAGGCGATCCTGCTCGCCATCCACGATGGCCGAATCACCCGCAAGCGAATCGACGCGAGCGTCATGAAGGTGCTGACCGCCAAGGCGCGTGTTGGATTACGCCGCCAGCGCTATGTAGACATCGACAAGATCGCCGACGTGATGGACGATCCCGATGCGCAGCAACGGGCGCAGCAAATCGCCGACCGCGCGGTGACGCTGGTGAAACAGGACCAGCCGCTACTTCCGCTCTCCTCTCCAGCTACAACTTGTGTGCAGGTCCTGATCGAAGGACGTTATAGCCAGGAGGGCCGGTACCTGATGCGGGAATTGCAGCATCTCGCGCCCGGGCTGAAAATGCACTTGCTCGATCCCGCGATGCCGCCCGAGGAGTTTGATCGCGCGAAGCAGGAAGCCGCCAGTTGCAGCGTGGATGTCGTGGCGGCCTTTGTGACTGTCGCCGCCTACCGCGGAAATGTCGCCTTACCGGGCCAGTTTCCGGATTTTGTAAATGCTCTGGTTACGGCGAAAGCGCCGGTGATCCTGGTTTCGCTTGGAAGTCCATATTTGGCGCGCTATTTCCCGAAAGTGGCCGCATATCTCGCCACGTTTAGCACAACCAGCACGTCTGAGATCGCGGCGGCGAAGGCGCTGGTGGGAGCGATTCCAATCGGCGGTAAACTGCCGGTCACAATTCCCGGAATCGCGAAGTACGGCGATGGCATTATGGTAGCCGCCGCGCAGAAAGGATTAACCCAATGATTGAGATTACCTGGCTGGGGCACGCGACATTTCAACTTCGCTTCGAATCCGGCGAGGTTTTCGTCTTCGATCCCTGGACAGATGGCAACCCGTCCTATCCCAAGGGCCACACGTTCGACCGCGTCGATGCAATCCTGATTTCGCACGGCCACTTCGATCACATCCACGACGCCGTTCCGCTGGCGAAGAAATTTTCACCAGACAAGGTGGTCGGCATCTTCGAGATCTGCAATTGGCTCGAATCGAAGGGCGTGAAGAATTGCAGCGCGATGAACAAAGGTGGCACGCAGCAAGCTGGGCCCGTGAAAGTCACCATGACCCACGCCGTTCACAGTTGTGGCATTCTCGACGACGGCAAAATTATTTACGGCGGCGAGGCGGCTGGGTATGTTCTGCATTTACCGGATGGGCGCGCCCTCTACTTCGCCGGCGACACGAACGTCTTTTCCGACATGCAGCTGATTCAACAGCTCTACAAGCCTCAACTCGCATTTCTGCCAATCGGCGATCTATTCACCATGAGCCCGCGCGAAGCCGCCGTCGCGTGCCGTTTGCTGCAGCCGGAGAAAGTGATCCCCATGCACTTCGGTACCTTTCCCGCGCTCACCGGACGCCCGGAACAGTTGAAAGAGCTTCTGCGCGATCAACCGGACACCGAAGTGTGGCCGCTCGAAATCGGTAAGCCCGTGAAATGGTGACGCGCGTTATTCACTCGCGCGGGTTCGCCAATAGCCGGTGCGCGCCCTCACCTTGGCGTGCGGAACGCCGGTAAGCTTCACGTCGATTGTATGGAACCCGGGAGCATCGGACTTCGCCGGCGGAAAACTGACGACGTATTCTTCGTGAATCTCGCGTCCCATCCGCGCAATCGTTCTCTCCAGCGCCTTCTGCATCAGAAACGATTCGTGATCGCCACCGGTCGCACGCGTGAGCGCCTCCGCCGCATTAATCTTTCCCAGACGCACGGTCTCCATGATAATCGCCAGCAAACCCCCTTCCCCACCCGCGCCCTGGGGTGCATCCTCGGGCTTGGATGTAAAAGGCATCGCATATGCCGAGTAACTGAGCGCATAAATGGCTACGTCGTCTTTCACCGCAAGCTTCACTGCGTCTTCCACGGTCTCCTTGCTACCCCGGTCGCGCGTCTCACCGATGACGAATATCACGCGCCGGCGATCCGCGCCTCTCCGGCTGAGCATCCGAATGCCATCCACCACCGCATCGATCATCCTGCCGCTCATCGGATCGCCTGGTTGAAGACCACGGAACGCGTTCACAATTAACTCCGGATCGGACGTGAAGTCCTGGCGCACTTTCACGTCGCAATCGAAAGTCATCACCGCGACTTCCCCGCCCTCGCCCGCAACCAGAGGACCGAACAGGCTTCCAACCTTTTGCAGTTTCGCCAGAGCGGCTGCGGAAATTCCGCTCGATTGGACCGCGACGACCAGCGACACCGGAGCGTTCAGGGCATCCATGCCATCGAGCCGGAACCGCCGCGCTTTACCGTCAACGAGAACTTCAAAATCGAGCGGCGTCAGGCCCTCGACGAACTCACCCTTCGCGTTGGTAACGCTCACGGGCACGAGTACAAGAGGCACTTCCGTTCGAATAGTTGAATCGCCACGCACCGGCGCTTGGGCGTGGATAACACCCACTACAAGAAATAGCCAGGCAAAAAGACAAACTCGCGGCATTCTCTGACCATCTGCATGCGCGCGGCCATTTCCAAAAGTAAGCCGGTGCGAATACTAACTCGCTGTAACATGGGGCCGTCACCATCACACCTGTGTATCTTTCGGCCATATCCCTCCTATCTTTCGGCCAACGGATATCGCTCAGATTCCCCAGCACAGTTAGAATGGGAACAAACGCGCTGGACTCGGCACAACGAGCCGTCGGCCATCTTCATGTTGTCTTTTCTTCTTCGGGGCAGTTCCAAGGCCGTTCTGCTTCGAGCCGGTCTCATGATCGCGCTCATCGCCTTCGTCGATTGGCGGATCGAAGGCGATATCCCGCTTGGCTTCCTCTATCTGTTTCCCATGCTGCTGGTTGGCAGCGCATTGAACCGATGGCAGATCGCAGTAGTGGCCGTTCTGTGTACGTATCTAACGGAAATATTCGACACCTTCCAATGGTTCCCGGAATCGGGCATCCCGCGCAATATCCTGATTTTCGCCGCGTTCTTCGGCATGGGGTTATTTGTATTTGAAGCCGCCCGCAGCAGGCAACTCGCGGTTCAACATATGCAGGAGATTGAAAGCGAAGCCGGAGCGCGGCGGGAAGCCGAGGAACAGCTCAAAGTCCTGGTGGAAAGCAGCCCGGCCGCGATTTTCACCGCAGATTCACTCGGCCGCGTGTTGCTGGCTAACGACGCCGCGCACCGCTTATTCGCTTTACCTCCGGCCGCTCTTCCCGGCCGATCGATCCGCGACTATCTTCCAGCCTTGGTCAACGTACCCGCTCTCGAAGACAACCGGCAATCGTTTCGCACCGTGATGCAGTGCCGCGGGCGGCGTCAGGACGGTGAAGTTTTCCTCGCCGACGTCTGGTTCTCCACCTATCGGACCAGCGCGGGCTCGCGCTTGGCCGCGATGGTTGTCGATACTTCCGAAGATCTGAGGACCAGGGAGGAGTTGAGCCTTCACCAATTGCTGGCCGGCTCGCGAATTCTGGTGGGCGCGGTCTCGCATGAAATCAGAAACGTCTGCGGAGCGATCGCTGTGGTTCACCAGAATCTCGCGCGGAGCGGATCTCTCGCCCAAAACAAGGACTTCGAAACGCTTGGAACGCTGATCCGCGCTCTTGAGAAAATTGCGGCGATGGATCTGCGCCAAATGGCGAATCAGGCCACCGGCGTGGATCTCCAATCGCTGCTCGATGAACTGCGGATCGTGATAGAACCGTCTTTGCGTGAAGCTCAAATTGAAGTGCGCTGGGAAATCGACGCGAGCCTTCCGCCGGTCTGGGCGGACCGGCAGAGCTTGATGCAGGTCTTTCTAAATCTGACGAAAAACAGCGAGCGAGCCATGGCAAATCGGACGCCGCGAGAGTTGACGATTATCGCGAAAGCCGCGCAACAGCGCGCCACGGTTCAGTTCCGCGATACCGGATGCGGCGTCGCGAATCCCGAGCGGCTCTTCCGGCCGTTCCAGCAGGAAGCGCGCGCAACCGGGCTGGGTCTGTATTTATCGCGCGCATTCATGCGTTCGTTCCGGGGAGATCTGCGTTACGAGCCGGAGCAGCGCGGATCCAGCTTTATTGTGGATCTGTCGCCGGCGCTCGCGGCCGATGGAAAAGAGGATTATGGCCCAGGAGATTCGACTTCTACTGGTGGACGATCACAGCCTGTTCCGGGAGAGCCTCAGCCGACTGCTCGAAGCGGAACGTGATTTGCGGATTGCCGGAAATTGCGCGTCCATCGGCGAAGCGCTGTCGATTCTCGATGGCGAGCGGGTGGATGTGGTTCTGCTCGACTACGATTTGGGCGAAGAGCAGGGAGCGGCCTTCCTCGAAGCCGCAGCCAAGCGCGGTTTCGAGGGCCATGTTCTGATGGTGACCGCCGGCATGGGCGATGCGGAGACATTGCGCGCGCTCGAAGGCGGGTCCTCGGGAATCTTTCTGAAGCATAGCCCGCCCACTGAGCTGGTGGATGCAATTCATAAAGTGGCGAAAGGCGAAATGTGGCTCGATTCGCGTGCGGTGCGATCGCTTGTGGCGGGCGCCACCGGACGGTCCGAAGCCCAAAGAACTTCCCATCTCTTGAGCGCTCGCGAGCGCTCGGTTCTTAAAGCGGTCTTCGAAGGTTTCACGAACAAGGAAATCGCGGGTAAGCTGCAAATCTCGGAAAGCTCGGTCAAGGCCGTGATGCAGCAGCTATTCGACAAGACGGGAGTGCGGACCCGCAGCCAGCTCGTCCGCATCGCTCTTGAACGGCACGCGGAGGATTGGCTGGTGGATTAGGCCCGCAGGCAAGCCGCAACCCTTCACTCCACTTTCACGATTCGCTTCCCGACGTTATCGCCCTCCAGCATTCCGATAAACGCTCGCGGCGTGTTCTCGAAGCCCTCCACGATATCTTCGCGATGCTTAAGTTTCCCCTCTCGCAGCCACCTCGCCAATTCAGCGATCCCCTCCCCGAAAC
>Ga0134128_10005360_pt1 | contig 15543 bp, 15 predicted proteins | sample KB31754_FD_96462 | JGI IMG/M metagenome (GOLD analysis project Ga0134128, IMG submission 96462) | Terrestrial soil microbial communities with excess Nitrogen fertilizer from Kellogg Biological Station, Michigan, USA - KB3-175-4 | ecosystem: Environmental > Terrestrial > Soil > Unclassified ...
CTGCTCGGGCTGCAATCCCAGAAACGCTGCGACTTCGCGTTCCACCGGCTCGCGCTCCGGATAACATGCCATCTGCTCCGGCTGCAGCTGGCGCAAGCGCTCCACCACTCGCGGAGAACAACCGCCGGTGTTCTCGTTGAAATCCAGGCGTAGTCCAGATCGATCGCCCAAGGGCGGCTGGTACTGCTTCAATTTTCGTACTGCGGGGCGCGCTTCAAGCATGGCCGCACCTCAACTCTGTGGAGCGAGCATGAGCACGAAGCCCCTCGGCCCGTGCCAGAGCCAGAATAGACGGAGCAATCTTTCGCAAGCCCGTGCGTGAGATTTCCTGGACTGTCATCACCTTGACGAAGTCGAGCACGCTCAATCCCCCGCGGAAGCGTGCGATGCCTCCGGTCGGCAATACGTGATTTGGCCCGGATCCATAGTCCCCCGCGGCCTGCGCCGAATACCCTCCGAGAAAAATTGACCCGGCACTAACGATGCCAGGCAGCCTTTCGCGAGTGGTCGTCAGGTGTTCGGGTGCAATGCGGTTTGTCCACTCAATCGCCTGGGGTGAAGACGCGGCCAGGAGCACTGCGCCATGTTTTCGGAGAGACTGTTGGGCAATCGGATTTCCACGGGCCAACGCAACCACCGATCGCGAAACCGTGTCGGCGAATTTCCGCGATTTCGTGACCAGCAGTACGATGGCATCCGGATCGTGCTCCGCTTGTGCGACCAAATCCGACGCGATGAACGCGGGCTCGCCTTCGTCACAAAGAATCAAGCCCTCGGTCGGGCCTGCCAGAAAGTCGATGGCGCAATCAAAGGCCACAATTTTCTTGGCCGTGGTCACGAACAAATTCCCCGGCCCCACGATCTTGTTGACTCGGGGAACGCTTTTCGTCCCGTAAGCCAGCGCCGCAATCGCCTGCGCGCCGCCGATACGATAGAACTCACACACTCCCAACAGCGCTGCTGCCGCCAGAGTCGCCGGAGCAGGACGAGGCGAGACCACTCGAATATCTTTCACTCCCGCGACCTGCGCCGGAATCACCGTCATCAACAAAGTTGAAGGCAGAGGATAGCGTCCGCCAGGCACATAACATCCGATTGAGCTGAGCGGCCGGACCAATTGCCCCAACTTTCGTCCCTGCCTTACGTGTTCCCAGTTCGCAGGTTTTTGCCACTCGCAGAAAGTCCGAATATTTTCTGCTGCGGTTTCGAGCGCCACTCGCAACTCCGGCGATGAAGCCGTCAGCGCGGCTTGCATCTCGTGTTCCGAAACGCGCAATGGATCGCCAACGCCCAGACCATCCCACGTTTGCGCGTATCGCCGCAAAGCCCCGTCCCCGTCGCGGCGCACATTCTGCACGATGCGGCGGACGCGCGGCTCCAGGGCGTCGAGCTTCTGTCCGCGTCGCTCCAGTTTCCGCACATAATTTTCCGCAGCACGACGTTCGAGAATCCGCATCACATGACCACCTTGTTCAGCGGATATTCGACAATGCCTTCAGCGTTTGCGGCTTTCAGCCGGGGAATAATCTCCCAAGCCGCCGACTCTTCGATGATGGTGTTCACCGCGACCCAGGCGTCATCGCTCAGCGTGGCCACGGTTGGCTTCTGCAATGCCGGCAGAACGCCGAGCACCGCGGCCAGGTCCGACTTGCGGACGTTCAGCATCAGGCCGACACGGCCCTGGGCCTCCATCGCACCGCGCAGCATCACTGCCAGGTTCTCGAGCTTGCGGCGCTTGCCAGCATCTTTCCAGGCAGAAGTGTTGGCAATGACCTGGGTATTGGATTCGAGCAGGGTGTCAATAATGCGGAGATGGTTGGCTCGCAGCGAACTGCCAGTTTCGGTGACTTCTACGATGGCATCGGCCAGCGTCGGAGGCTTCACCTCGGTCGCTCCCCAGGAAAACTCAACGCGTACGCTGACACCTTTCTTGTCAAAATAATTTCGCGTCACGTTCACAAGTTCAGTGGCGACAATGCAGCTTGTAAGATCTTCTGCGCGCTGGTACTCGGAAACCTCGGGCACAGCCAAAACCCAACGTACTTTGCCTCGACTCTGCTTGGCGTAGACCAGGTCGGCCACGGTCACAACCTCGAGCCCGCTCTCCATCACCCAGTCGAGCCCGGTGAGTCCCGCATCAAGCACGCCGTGCTCCACGTAGCGAGCCATTTCCTGGGCACGAATGAGCATGCACTCGACATCGGGATCAGCGGTGCTCGCGGAGTACGACCGGCCGTTGGTGTAGACGTTGAGTCCGGCACGCGCAAACAGCTGTAGCGTCGCCTCCTGCAAGCTTCCTTTGGGAATACCAATACGCAGCTTCATGGCAGGGATCCTTCTGCCTGGACTGGTTGCTTTGTCACCGGCAGGCTCTCGGTGAAGCAGGAACGCGTTCCGTTATGACAGACCAGGCCTTCTCCCCGCACCCGCACCTGTAGCAGAACCGTGTCGCGATCGCAGTCGGTCGAAGCTGAGATTACTTCGAGCCGGTTGCCGGATGTCTCGCCCTTGGTCCAAAGCTGGTTGCGGCTGCGGCTGAAGAACGTGACATAGCCGACCCGCATCGTCTGCTCAAATGCTTCCCGATTCATGAATCCCAGCATCAGCACGTCGCCGCTGGCCGCGTCCTGCACAATGGCGGGCAACAGGCCCTGCATCTTGTCGAAGTCAATTTCCTGGGGCTTGGTTTGTTTAGAAATGGTTTGTTTAGGCATGGATTCTCCAACTCTGTGGCAACAAACAAAAAGCCCGCTGTCGCATCTCGCGTCAGCGGGCCGAATCTTGGTGATTGAGTTCTACCCTATCTCAGGACACCCCCGCCAACACGTTGTGCACATGATGGTGATGGTGGAAATGGCAAAGAAAACTCATCCTCAAGAACATACCTGATGCCATGGCGGGTGTCAAAACTTTAATCGGCGTCCTCATGGGGCCGCCACAAGCTACGTGGGAACAACAATCCCCGGCTGATCGGCCGAGCAAAGCTCCGCTTAGAGCATCCCCTTTGATAGACTTCCTGCATGTCCGCAGGAACCCGGCGTCCGCCTGCCGCTCTAGAGCGACAACCCGGAAGCCGATCGCGCATTCTTCACCGACATTCTCAATTTTCCCGCGGTAGATGCCGGTGGCGGCTACATCTTTGCCCTGTCGCCCGGCGAAGTCCGGTCACCCCGCGCTTTCATCCGCCGCAGTAGTTCCCGCATCCAGCGTGCCGTGATTCCCACCCTTTCCCCGCTTGTACTTCCGTGATGTGCCGGGTCCTCACTTCATGCAGCACCTTCAATCGATCGCGATCTTTCCTCGACATCCACAGCTCCTCTTGTCGCTCCGCCATGCCTTATCAAAGCGGAACTTTCTACTTGGCTCCAAGAGGAATTTCTCATGTGGCTGCGACACATAGAGTCCATATCTTGAAGGCGAAGGACGTCAGCGGTACTATTGGTGGTTCAGGCTTCGCCACGCAGATTGGCCAGAGGAGTTCGATGCCGCAAAACTACGTTCCCATATTCATCTTCATCGCTTTTGTAGGAATCCTGATCCCCGTCACCCTGCTCGCCGCCAAGCTGGTACGCCCTGACAATCCCGGCAAGAGCAAATTAATGCCCTACGAATGCGGCATTGATCCGATAGACAGCTCCCGCGGACGCTACACCGTTCGTTATTACATCGTCGCCATTCTGTTCGTTGTCTTCGACGTGGAAACCATTTTCCTGTTCCCGTGGGCGGTGCAGTTCAAAGCGCTGGGTGTCTTCGGCCTGATCGAGATGCTGATCTTCCTGCTCATCCTGGTCGTTGGCTACATCTGGATCTGGAAAAAGGGCGCTCTGGAATGGGTGTAGCCACGCAGGGGCGGATGCCCTCATCCGCCTAGCGGAGCGTACCTCCACTAGGTTTTTCGTTTATCGAACCCGACTTCTAAATGCCGAATCTTCCCAACTCCGAGACCTTCACCGCCAGCCGCTGGACTAAGGGCAATCTGTTCTTCCCGGTACGCATCATCGTTACCCCACAACACGTCAGCCGGGTAAAATCCCGCCTGTTCGGCAGCAATGAAGAGAGCATCGCTCTGGGAAAGGTGGCCTCGGTGCAGATTTCAACTGGAGTGATGTGGTCAAACATTCGCATTGATTCCTCGGGCGGCACTGCCCCGATCACCAGCCACGGCCACCGCAAGGCCGACGCCCTCCGAATTCGCGAATTGATCGAAAGCTACCAGGTGGAGCAAAGGAAGTGAGCAGCTCGGCTCGCCATTTCATGAACCATGAAGCACCACGAAGGACGAAAACCTGCGGAATTCCTTCGTGCACCTTGGTGTCCTTCGTGGTTCACGAATTTGGGAACTACCGCCGTCTTCTCCGTGATTGACACTTACTTTGCAAGCTGTTAAAAGTTAACGTTCTTCTAAACGTACGTGGCGCCGGAGGTTTGTACCTTCCGTAGCTATGCCTGAGGACACAAAATCCCCCGCACCTCCGCCGACTGGTGAGCCGAAGCCCTCGGCGGGCGAACCTGTTTCTGGCAGCGTTCAGGCGTCCCCGGAGGAACCCCCACCCCCAAAAGCAGCCGAACATGCTGCGCCGCCCAAGCCTACGGGTCCCTCCCCCGTTCCGTGGGATTCCCCAATGATTGGCCGGCTTAAGGGACAGCACGGATCGGGGCTTCGCGAAACCAATACCTACCTCGGTCAGAAGTACATCGTCGCCGATTCGTCGTTGATTCCCGAATTGCTGCGAGTCCTCCGCGATCAGGAGCAGTTCGATTATTGCGTGGATATCACGGCGGTCCACTATCCGGATCGAGAAAAACAATTCGAGCTGGTCTGGATTCTCTATTCTTTCCCCCACAACGAACGCATCCGCGTCAAAGCCTCCTATTCCGAAACGGAGTCGGTGCCCAGCAGCGTACCCATCTGGCCGGCCGCCAACTGGCTGGAGCGCGAAGTCTTCGATATGTTCGGCATCCGCTTCGAAGGGCATCGCGACCTGAAACGCATCCTGCTGCCGGAGGGCTGGAAGGGCCACCCGCTGCGCAAGGACTACGGCATCATTCAGCAGGACCAAGAGTGGGTGCAGATCAACCTGGGGATCGAGAGCGGGCAATGACCGACCGAACGACGATCGACCGGACATCCCACCTGGAACTCGAACAGCACGAGAAAACATTTCTCGACTCCAACGAGCTCATCATCAACATGGGGCCGCAGCACCCCGCTACTCACGGAGTGTTGCGTGTCATCCTTAAGCTCGACGGCGAAAAGGTTCTGGGCACGGAGTGCGTGATCGGCTACCTGCATCGCGGAGTGGAAAAAATTGCCGAGCACCGCACCTACACCATGTTCAATCCCTACGTGGATCGCATGGACTACGTAGCGGCGGTCTCGAATGGCTTGGGCTATTGCGAAGCAGTAGAAAAGCTGCTGAACCTGGAGGCCCCACGCCGCGCGCAGTACATTCGCGTGATTCTGACCGAACTGAACCGCCTGGCCAGCCACATGCTCTGGCTGGGCACGCACGCGCTAGATATCGGGGCCATCACGCCGCTCTTCTATACCTTCCGCGACCGGGAAGAGATTCTCAAGATTTTTGAGAAATACTGCGGCGCTCGCCTGACCACTCATGCCTTCCGCATCGGCGGATGTTCGTACGAAACCTACGACGGTTTCGAGCGTGAGATTAAGAAGTTCCTCGATTTCGTCACTCCCAAAATTGACGAGTACGAAGAGCTGCTTACTACCAACCGGATCTGGCTCGAGCGCACCAAGGATGTGGGCAAGATTTCCGCGAAAGAGTGCGTCGCGCTGGGCGTGACCGGGCCGGTACTGCGCGCCAGCGGCGTGAAGTGGGACCTGCGCAAAGCCCAGCCCTATGCCGCCTACGCCGACTTCGATTTCGATATTCCTGTCGGCGAGAACGGCGATACTTACGACCGGTATATGGTCCGCATGCAGGAGATGCGGCAATCGCTGCGGATCATTGACCAGGCGATCGGCAAGATTCCCGACGGCCCCATCATGGCCAAGGTCGCGAAAGTGATGAAGCCACCGATCGGTGAGATTTACCACTCGATCGAAGCTCCTAAAGGCGAGCTGGGATATTTCATCGTGAGTGATGGCTCGACTCAACCTTACCGGGTCCGAGTACGGCCACCGTCGTTCGTGAATCTGCAGGCATTGGACATGATGGTGCGCGGCGCTTTGGTGGCCGATGTCATCGCGGTGATTGGAACCCTGGACATCGTTCTGGGTGAGGTGGATCGATGATCGACTACATCACCTCCTACCTCAAGAGCGATACCACGCCGGGTTCGGCCGGCAACATGTTCTGGGCGTTCGTGTACATCGTTTTGATCTTCCTGGGACTATCCGTCGCCGTCATCGCCATGAACTGGCTGGAGCGAAAAATTCTGGCCCACATGCAGGTGCGTCTCGGTCCCATGCGCGTGGGCCCGCATGGTTTGCTGCAGCCCATCGCCGACGCCCTGAAACTCTTGATCAAGGAAGATATCATGCCGGCCGAGGCCGACCCGTGGGTCTTCTGGATGGCCCCACTTATCGTCGTCATTACGGCGTTCACTGTTTTCATCGTTGTGCCCTTCGGACCCACGCACGCCGTGACGGACATGAATATTGGCGTCCTGTTCATGCTGGGCGTTTCGTCGCTGAGTGTGCTCGGCGTGGTCATGGCAGGATGGGCCTCCAATTCACACTATCCGCTGATGGGGGCGCTGCGTTCCAGCGCCCAAATGGTTTCCTATGAAATCGCCATGGGCCTAGCGGTGATTTCGGCGGTGCTGATGACCAGCCTAAATAAAGAAGGGGTCGGCACCCTGAGCATGATCGGAATCGTGCAGGCGCAACAGGCCCAGCACGTTTGGTTCGCTTTCAAGTTTTTTCCCCTGGGGCTGATCGCGTTCTTTATTTTTGCCGTCGCCATGGTGGCAGAAACCAATCGCGCGCCTTTCGATCTGCCGGAAGCCGAGTCCGAGTTAACCGCCGGCTTTCACACTGAGTACAGCGGCTTCCGCTGGTCGCTGTTCTTTTTGGCGGAATACTCGGCAATGATCGCAGTCTCGTCCATCGCAGTAACACTTTGGCTGGGCGGATGGATGCGCCCGTTTCCCAACGCTCTCGAAGGCGAGACCTGGGACCTGGTGTTCTCGCTGGTCCCAGGCCTGACGTTCCTGTTCCTCGCCGCAATCACTTTCTACAGCACGGCGCGAATGCCCAAGCACCCGTACTTCAAAGTGCAAACTGTCGGACTAGGGGGATTCGGCGCGGTTCTGTCACTAATCGGCGTGGCTCTGTTCGTCCCGCCAGTGCGCGATCGCGTGCAGGATATTTTCTGGTTCAGCGCTAAAGTAGCTTTCTCCATGTACATGTACATCTGGTATCGCGGCACGTTCCCGCGCTACCGTTTCGATCAACTCATGAAAGTAGGATGGAAGGTGTTGTTACCGTTAGGCATCGGCGTCCTGGTTCTGACCGCAATCGCAGGAATAATTTTCTAGAACCATGTAGGGGCAGGGCCTGTCCTGAGCGAAATCGAAGGATGTCCCGCCAGCCCAGCCGAGCCAAGCTTGGCAAAGGTTTTGAAGCAGGGATATAGAAAAAGTGCAAGACATCCGGGCGGCTGCCTGGAGAGAAAATTTATGGCGCCACTTGCTACAACATTCTTCTTCTACTTTCTCTCGGCGGTAACCGTCGTCAGCGGCGTGCTGGTGATTACTCGCAAGAATGCGGTGCACTCCGCCCTGGCCCTGATCGTATCGTTACTCGGACAAGCGGCCCTGTACCTCATGCTCTACGCCCCATTCGTCGCCGGCGTACAGATCATTCTCTACGCGGGCGGCATTATGGTGCTGTTCCTGTTCGTGATCATGCTGGTCAACATCGAGAAGTCACAAAAAGAAGACCAATTCAACCAGCAATGGGTGGTCGGACTAGCCGCAGCGATAGCCCTGGGCGCGCTGTTTGTACTGGTGTACGTAAAGGGCAGGGCCCTGTTTCCAGACCGCGCAATCCTGATGCCCGAGCAGGCCAACACCCAGCAGGTCGCTGTCCTGTTGTATGGCAATTACATGTTCACCTTCGAAATCGCCTCGTTGCTGCTGCTGGTGGCGATCATCGGAGCGGTCGTGATGGCGAAGAAGAGAATCTAGAAAGCAGCTTCTGGCTGCCAGCTTCTAGCGACTAGCTAGGAGCCAGAAGCTAGAAGCCAAAAACGCAACATGGCACCGATATCTACAATCCACTACCTCGTCGTCGCTGCCGCCCTCTTCATTCTGGGCGTCATCGGCGTGCTCACGCGTCGCAACGTCGTGATTGTGCTCATGTCCATCGAACTGATCCTGAACGCGGTGAACCTGAACCTGGTAGCGTTCTCGCGGATATGGGGGCTGCACGGACAGATTTTCGCGATCTTCGTAATCACCGACGCGGCCGCGGAAGCCGCAGTCGGCCTCGGCATCCTGATCGCGTTCTTTAGAAATAAAGAGACAGTGAACATAGACGAAGTGGACTTGATGAAATGGTAGAAGGGCAGCAATTGACACTTAGCCACCAATGGGTTCATGCGAAATGCTTTACATGAATTGCAGGAACCAAATGCTGATTGCCAAAGCCTGACGACCGACGACTGAAGACTGACGACTAAAAAATGTTTTTCCTCAACCACATCTGGCTCGTCCCGCTGCTCCCGGCCTTCGGTGCGGCCATCATGTTCTTCTTCGGCCGCAAACTGCAGAAGGGAACCGTGAGCGCGGTCTGCGTAGGCGCGGTTGCGCTGGCATTTGTGTTCTCCTGTTTTGCGGTTTGGCAGTACACCGGATACGCGCACGACAATCCGGGGAAGCCCTTCGAGAAGATCGTCTACACCTGGCTGGGCACCGATAATGGCCCCATGAACTACGTCAAGCGGGATGGCACGCCGGCTGAGTTCCACGCTGATGCCGGCTTCCTGCTTGATCCGCTCTCTTCCATCTGGCTGCTGTTTGTCACCGGCGTGGGCACGCTCATCCATATCTATGCCACCGGATACATGGCGCACGAAGGCGGCTACTACCGCTTCTTCGGATATCTCAACCTGTTCATGTTCTCCATGCTCACCCTTATCCTGGGGAACAACTATGCCTTGATGTTCGTGGGTTGGGAGGGCGTGGGCCTGTGCTCCTATCTGCTGATCGGTTTCTATTTCCATCGCCATTCAGCAAGCACTGCGGCCAACAAAGCCTTCATCGTCAACCGCATTGGTGATGCCGGCTTTTTGTTGGGCATGTTCACCATCGCCTGGTATTTCGGCTCTTTCCGCCTGACTGAAATCACCCACGTGGCGCGCAGTGGACATTTCGCCATCGGCGACCCCATCATCACGGCCGCGACGCTACTTCTATTCGTCGGCGCGTGCGGCAAGTCGGCGCAGTTCCCGCTTTACGTCTGGCTGCCTGACGCCATGGAAGGCCCCACTCCGGTTTCCGCCCTGATCCATGCCGCGACCATGGTCACCGCCGGCGTGTATATGGTGGCACGGTCGAACGCGTTGTTTGTGCTGGCACCCGGCTCGATGAAAACCATGGCGGTGATTGGGGCGTTTACGGCTTTGTTCGCGGCATCTATCGGCCTAGTGCAGAACGACATCAAGCGCGTGCTGGCCTATTCCACTGTGTCGCAGTTGGGATACATGTTTCTCGCTCTCGGGGTGGGCGCATTCGCCGCCGGCGCATTCCACGTGTTCACCCACGCGTTCTTCAAAGCCCTTCTATTCCTTGGAGCAGGGTCAGTCATCCACGCCATGAGCGGCGAGCAGGACATGCGCAACATGGGCGACCTGCATCGTCGCATCCCGATCACGCATTGGACGATGTTTATCGCGACTTTTGCCATCGCGGGCATCCCTCCATTCGCGGGATTTTTCTCGAAGGACGAAATTCTGTGGCAAGCCTGGTCGTCCGAAGGCGGCGCTTACCGCTTGTTGTGGCTGGTGGGTTACGCCACAGCGCTGATGACCGCGTTTTACATGTTCCGCCTGATGTTCCTGACTTTTCACGGCCAGCCGCGCATGAGCCACGAGGTGGAACATCATATCCACGAATCTCCGAAGTCGATGACCATGCCCCTGATCATTCTCGCCCTCTGCGCGATCAGCGCCGGGTGGCTGGGCTGGCCGCACAGCCTGGGGGGATCGAACCGCTTCGAGAAATTCCTGGAGCCCGTCTTCGCAAGAGAGGCCGAAGTATTCCAATCCGAAGGGAGGGCTGCCCAACTGGCAGCCGGCCAGAAGGAAGAAGAGCACACCAATCCGATTGAATATTTCCTCATGGCCTTCTCTGTTGCGGCGGCTGTTGCCGGGTTCGGCATGGCATGGAAAGCCTATCGCGATGCCGGGAAGGGTTATGAGGAGCCGATCGCCGAGGCGGTGCCCAAGGTCTATGCCGTATTGCTCAACAAGTATTACGTGGATGAGGCTTATGACTACGCATTCACCGGCCGCCGCAAAGTAAAAGGCGTGCGCCTGGGCGTGCTGGGGTTGGGCGAAGCCTCATCCTGGTTCGATTCGCACATAATTGATGGCATCGTCAACGGAGGCGGCCGGCTCACTCGCCTCAGTGGAACGATTTCAAGCTGGTCGGACAAGTGGATTATTGATGGGCTCCTGGTGAATGGCCCTGCAATCCTGTCCCGGATTTTGTCGTATCCCGTGCGCCTGCTGGAATGGGGCCTGGTGCAGTGGTATGCCCTGGTGATGGTGATCGGGCTGGTAGGATTCGTTTTCTATTACGCAGTGCGGTAGCAAGAGTTGCCGACGACTAACGACTGACGACCGACGACTGCTTTTATGCACAATCACATTCTCTCGATCATTCTGTTCACCCCGCTGGCTGGCGCTCTTCTGCTTATTTTTGTGCCTCAAGAGAAGAACGACGCCATCCGCTGGATCGCGAACATTTTTGCGCTGGCCGGCCTGCTGGTTTCCATCCCCCTGGTGCCGTGGTTCTGGGCGCAGCGTTTCGGACCCGGCTTCAAGTTCATGGAGGGCACACCCAACAACTGGATCCCTTCGATCGGCGCTGGCTATGTCCTCGGCATCGACGGCATTTCTTTCCTGCTGATCATGCTGACCACGCTGCTGGGCTGGATTTCGATCCTCTCCTCGTGGACCGCAATCGAGACTCGGGTGAAGGAATACTACATCTGGTTCCTGGTGCTTCAGACCGGCATGCTGGGCGTCTTCATGGCGCTGGATTTCTTCCTCTTCTTCGTTTTCTGGGAAGCCATGCTGGTCCCCATGTACCTGCTGATCGGGATCTGGGGTGGTCCGCGAAAACTATATGCCGCCATTAAATTTTTTCTCTACACCCTGATCGGTTCCGTGCTGATGCTGCTGTCTGTCCTGTTCCTCTACTTCTATAACTTCCATCAGACCGGGCAATACACCTTCAGCATTCAGGCTTTGTACAAGACAGCTCCGCTGATCTTCCACGATCCGGCGTATGGCTCGACGTTTGCCATCTTGCTGTTCCTGGCATTTTTCCTGGCCTTCGCCATCAAGGTACCGATGTTCCCGTTCCACACCTGGCTGCCCGACGCCCACGTGGAAGCTCCAACCGCGGGCTCTGTCATTCTGGCAGGCGTCCTGCTGAAGATGGGCACTTATGGCTTCGTTCGCTTCGCGTTGCCGTTCTTCCCGGACGTTGTTATGCACCCCAGGGTGCGGGGCTGGATGATTTTCTTGTCCGTCGTAGGCATCATCTACGGTGCGCTGGTTTCACTGATGCAGAAGGACATGAAGAAGCTAGTGGCATACTCATCCGTCAGCCACCTGGGTTTCTGCACCCTTGGAATCTTCGCATTGAATCCGGCGGGGCTGAGCGGATCGGTGCTGCAACAGGTCAACCACGGTATCTCGACGGGTGCGCTCTTCTTGATCGTCGGCATTTTGTATGAGCGTCGCCACACCCGCGAAATATCCGAGTATGGCGGCATCTCCAACGTCATGCCGGTTTACGCCACCATCACCATGATCATGTTCCTGTCGTCCATGGGACTGCCCCTGCTCAACGGATTCGTCGGCGAATTCACCATCCTGCAGGGCACGTTCATGGAAAACTGGAAGTGGGCGGCGTGGGCCGTTCCGGGCGTTATTCTGGCGGCTGCTTATCTGCTGTGGCTTTACCAGCGCGTGTTCTTTGGGACAGTCACCAATCCCAAGAATGAAAAGCTGCACGATCTCACGCCGCGCGAACTGCTGACCTTCGCACCCCTGGTCATCATCGCGTTCTGGATTGGCCTCTACCCCAAACCTTTCTTCCAGATTCTGGAGCAACCGGTGAACCAGCTCGTTTACACCGTGAGGGGGAAAGACTATCCCGGCGCGCAAAATGTGAATGCGGCGATCCGGCCCGCAGGTGAGGCAGCGGATGCTGCAGCAGTGCAAGCAGCATTGAGTCAGGTGAAGGGAACTAGATAAGTGTCCGGTAACATGGCGCAAAATTTCGGCCGGGTCGACTACCTGATGGCGCTCCCCGTCATTCTGCTGACCCTGTTCGCGCTGGGCATATTGCTGCTGGACCTCATGCTGCCGGCGCAATGGAAAAAGATCAACGCAGTGACGGCGCTGGTGGGCATTCTGTTTTCCGCCGTCGGAGTGGTGAAAATTCAGCTGGCCTTGAACGCCGCGGGCGTGCCGGGAGAATCCGCCTTTCTGAACTCGATGGTGGTGGATCGCTTCACCATCTACTTCTGGTACCTGTTCCTCAGCGGCGCGGCGCTTTCCATCCTGATGTCAGTCCGCTATCTCGAGATCGAACACGAAAATCACGGCGAGTTTTACGCGCTGCTCTTGTTTTCAGTCGTGGGCATGATGTGCATGGCCGCGGGTTTCGACGTGGTGCTGATCTTTATCGGCCTGGAGCTAATGGCAATCTCCACTTATGTGCTGGTTGGATTTCTGCGCACCGACCGCAGATCGAATGAAGCCGCGCTGAAATATCTGTTGCTGGGCGCATTTTCATCCGGAATATTTGCCTATGGCTTGTCGCTGTTCTACGGGCTGACAGGAAGCACCAGCCTGCTTGGGATCCGCAGCGGTCTGGTCCGTCTCGCAGCATCCCATCCCAATCACATCGACCCGATTGCTGTGATCGCGCTGCTGACCGTTTCAGTCGGCCTGTTCTTCAAGATTGCGGCCATCCCCTTTCATCAATGGCTCCCAGATGCCTACGAAGGCGCGCCGACAAGCGTTACAGGATTCATGTCGGTCGCAGTAAAAGCGGCGGCCTGGGCCATGCTGCTGCGCATCTTCCTCTGGGGACTGTATCCTCTGCGCACCGTCTACGTGCCGTTGCTGATTTTCGTTTCGATCCTGACCATGACGGGCGCGAATCTGGCGGCACTGACCCAGAGCAATTTGAAACGCCTGCTGGCGTACTCCTCGATCGCCCACGTCGGATATATGCTGCTGGGCCTCGTCGCGCTGGCTTCGGTCACATATCCTGCGCCAGCTTTCTTCGACGGACTCAAAGGCATTCTGCTGTATCTGTTGGTTTACACCTTTATGAACCTGGGAGCTTTCGGCGTAATCGCCTCGCTGCGCCAGCGCAACGTGATTGGCGATGAAATGGACGACATCGCCGGCCTCTATTTCCGCGCTCCGACCGAGGCCGTCCTGATGCTGATCTTCCTGCTGTCGCTGGCTGGGATCCCGCCACTGGCGGGTTTTTATGGAAAGTATTTTATTTTCTTGAGCCTGATCGAAAGCGGCCACTACGTGCTGGCATCGCTAGCCGTGCTCTACGCCGTATTCGGGCTTTACTACTATATGCGCATCGCCAACCAGATGTTCATGCGCGAAGCGCTGGACAAGACGCCGCTTCCGATCAGCGTCGGGATGCGGCTGGCCCTGAGCGTTTCTGCCTTTGCTACTGTCTACATCGGAATCTTCCCCGAACAATTCATCCGCATCGTGAACTGGTCGCTGGGCATTGCCCAGACCGCCTCAGTTGCCAGTCTGATACGCTAGGACGACAATTCGAGGAAGCGGTGCAGGGAAGAGCCCTGTTCCTGTCGCCATGTCTGGTCAGGAAGACAATTCGAAAAAAGAACGAAGCACCTGGATTCAGATGGCCAAGTTCAGCCAACTGGCCTTCGTGTTCCCGGCGGCAACCGTTGCAGGCTGGCTGATCGGCGTGGCACTCGATCGCTGGCTGCATACCACCTGGCTCTATATCGCGGGACTGATCGTGGGCATCGTTGCCGGCTTTGTTGAATTAATCCGGGCCGCAATGTCCTCCGAATCCAAATGACGGGCCGATGACGACTGCCGAACCTTTTTCTTCGAAATCATTGTCCACGAACCCAAACAGCGAAGCCTTCTACTCCGGCGCACTTGATCGCATTTCGCGCTTTATGCTCGTACTGGCGGTCGGGTTGAGTGCCGCTGCCTGGTTGCGGTACGGCTGGCGCATCGCTCTTGGATTCGGCTGCGGAAGCGCCGTCGCCTACCTGAATTTCCACTGGCTGAAGCGAGTGGTGATCGCGTTGGCCGACCGTGCCACCCAGTCGGGAGAGAGACAATCCAGCCAGGGAGTGGTGTTGCGCTTCTTGCTTCGCTACGTTTTGATGGCCCTCGGAACCTATGTTATATTCACTGTTTCCCGCGCGAGTCTCTACGGGCTGTTTGCGGGCTTGTTCCTGCCCGTCGCTGCCATTGCGTGCGAAGCCGCTCATGAGTTGTGGGTCGCTCTGGTGCGCGGTACCTGATCTGAAATTTGAACGAGTGCAGTCGAGGTTCAAGCTAAGAGCCAAAAGCTAATGGCTAAAAGCTAGATTCATGCCTGAACAACTCTGGTTTACCGAATTTCTGAACCACCTTTTCGCCAGCCCAATTACGGGACTGATGCGAGCGCTCCACATTGGACCCCAATATCCCCAGGCGCCAATATCCAATCCGGTTGCGATGCAACTTCTGGTCTTCTTATTTCTGGTGCTGTTGTTCTTCATGGTGCGGTCGAGACTATCGGTCGACAATCCTGGCGCTTTGCAACACATCTTTGAAGGCGCGCACGGCTTCGTCGAGGACCAGAGCCACGAAATCATCGGTCACGGCAGTTCAGCTTTCACGCCTTTCTTGATGACCCTGGCCCTTTTCATCCTCGTCTGCAATCTTATCGGCCTGATCCCCGGTTTCGAATCGCCAACAGCAGTCCCCATTGTTCCTTTGGGTTGCGCAGTTTGCGCATTCATCTACTATCACGTTCAGGGAGTCCGGAAAAAGGGTGTCGGACATTACGCGGCGCATTTCCTGGGGCCGTCGGATGCCAGCATGTCCCTGTTCATTCGGGTTCCGTTGTCTATTTTGATGTTGCCCATCGAGATCGTCAGCCATCTGGCCCGGGTGCTGTCACTCACCATACGTCTTTGGGCCAATATGTTTGCCGGCGATCTGGTCACGATGGCCTTCTTTTCCATGATTTCGGTGGGCGTGCCGGTCATATTTCTTGGGCTGCACATCGGCGTGTCGTTCTTGCAGACGTACATTTTCATCCTATTGA
>Ga0134128_10005361_pt1 | contig 15538 bp, 11 predicted proteins | sample KB31754_FD_96462 | JGI IMG/M metagenome (GOLD analysis project Ga0134128, IMG submission 96462) | Terrestrial soil microbial communities with excess Nitrogen fertilizer from Kellogg Biological Station, Michigan, USA - KB3-175-4 | ecosystem: Environmental > Terrestrial > Soil > Unclassified ...
CCAATGTCCCAACCTGAACAAGTGGCTCGACTGCCGACGGATCGTGGTAGCTGGATGTCGCCAGCCTTGTATTGGCTTGGCTTCGTGCTGCTGACTGCGGGTTTTGTGATCAACGAGTTGTGGCGCGGGATCGTGCCCGGGCCCACACTTTTCCTGGGCGGCCTGTTGCTGGCATCGCTGCTCCTCGCCTTCGTGTTGTGCCGGGTCCTGCGTTGCGCGATGGCGACCGCGTTGCTGCTGCTGTGGTTGCTTGCGCTGGCCTATTTCGCGGGCTTCGCTGCTTGCCTCGCTGTGATGCTGGTTGCACTGGCGGCAATGGGCATCGGTAGCCTGCTGGTTCCTGTCGAGGTGCCTGCGCGTATTTCGCTTTGCATCCTGGCCGGAATCGCCATCTTGTGTGGGATCGACGGCTGGCTGTTGCCGTTTCCCATCCACTTTCGCTCGGTTTATGTCGTCACGCTGTTCGTCATCGTGTTCCTGCGTTGGCGTGCAATCGGGCCGATGCTGGGTGGGCTGCCCAGGCACTGGAGTTCCGCCGTCGCCAGCGCACCGGGCATGGCGGTGCTGGCCCTGCTCGCGATTGGTGCGATGTCCACGTTCGCTTGGTTGCCCACGCTGAACTTCGACGAGCTGGCTTACCACCTCAATCTGCCTTCACAGCTGGTCAAGCTCGGCTACTACCAGATGAATGTGGGCTCGGACGTCTGGGCGGTGTCGCCGTGGGCAGCCGACGTGTTGCAGGGTATTGCCTGGATGGTGGCTGGCGTGCAGGCACGCGGTGCCGTCGACATCCTGTGGGCGGGGCTGTCGCTGATCCTTATCTGGAAGCTGTGCGAGGAACTCGCTCTGCCTCCCCGGCTGCGCTGGCTGGCCGCGGCGTTGTTCGCCGCGATTCCGACCGTTGCTTATACCCTGAGTGCCATGCAGACCGAAGGGCCTACCGCGGCCGTTATCGCCGCGCTGGCGCTGCTGATTCAGCGTGTGCGTGAACCCAGGCGTCGCGACCTGATGCTTGTTGGCATCCTGTTTGCCCTGTTACCGGCGTTGAAGATCAGCAACCTGATGTTTGCCGGTCCTTTGGGCCTCTGGTTGCTCTGGCGTTGGCGCGGACGGATGCCCTGGCGAACGCTGCCCTTCGCCGTGCTGTTCGCGCTGGTGCTCGCCGGTTCCAGCTACGTGTACGCGTGGAAGCTGACCGGCAACCCCGTGCTTCCGCTGTTCAACGCTGTATTTCATTCCTCCTATTTTGCGCCGACCAATTTTCACGATAGCCGCTGGGACAAGGGTTTTCATTGGAACATCGTCTGGCGACTCGTGTTTCATTCCGGGGACTATATGGAAGGGGGAGATGCTGCGCCGATCCTGGTCCTGATTGCGCTGGCAGGAAGTTGGCTGGTCGCGCTGTTCAAGCCGGTCAGCCGTCCCCTGGCGCTGGTGGCTATTGCCGGATTGCTGTTGCCACTCTACGAAATCCAGTATTCGCGTTATGCCATGCCGTCGCTTGCACTGCTGATACCAGCGATGTTGTGTGGCGTGCCCTCGATCGCGGTGAGACGGCGGCAAAGCCGTCTGGTGATCGCCGGGCTGTGCGTCATCGTGCTGTTGAGCATCGCTTACATAAACGGTATCTCCTGGCAGGCGAGAGCCGGCGCAGTGCAACTGCGGGCCATCTCTGGCCGGTCTGCCGCGGTCAATCGGTTCGCGGCCGAAAGGGAAATGGTTCGGGTCGTCGAGGATCGTTACGGCGAGACGGCACGCGTACTGATGTTGAGGCCTGGCGTCCCGGTGGCCGCCGAGTTTGGCGGCAAGGCGTTCGCACTCAGCTGGTACGATCCGCAGCTGGCACGCTGGGCGCAACACGCCAATGCAGACCGTACCGGAGCCGCCTGGACGACGGTGTTTGGGAACACCGGGGCCAATCTTCTGATCACGGGCAGGGACGGGATCTCCCCGGCCTTGATGGCAGCCATCGACAAGAGCCGTGGCTCGGTGGTGTTCGAAGCGGGCGACTCCTTGTTGTGGAAATTCGACGGCAGTGAGCCAGGTGTCGCCAGAGCGTCCGCAGCGCACGGCGTGTCGGTGACCTTCGAGGTCACGCCAGCGCCGGCGGCAGCATTGGTTGATGCGAGCGTGACCTTGCGCTGCAATCCCGATGCCGCAAGCAAGGGCCATATCGTGGTGGGTTGGCAGATCGATCAGCAGGGCCATGCCGCCATCAGCAACTATGGATGGGCGCACTGTCGGCAGGACGGTACCGCAAAGTTGTCGACGCACCAGGCGGTCGGCCATAAGGTCACGGCGTTCAGGTTTACTGCACAGCCGGAACCGGCCGTGGATATGGGGCTTGCCGTGATGGATTCGCATGCCAGCCTGCGCCATGACCTGACGGCAGAGCGGGATCTGTCCCAACGGGCGAGACATGTGCTTGAGTTCAAGAAGAACAAGCAGCCTCTGGGGCCGGCCGTACCGTGAGCATCGCGCGTCAGGGAATGAGCTTCCTCGTTGTGGGCTGCGGCCTGATCGCGCTCGACTGGGTGGTGTTCGTGGCGCTGACCGCGCTGGGCGTGATGCCGATACCGGCCAATGTCGCCGGGCGCGTGGCTGGCGCCCTGGTGGGTTTCTGGGCGAACGGCAGGATCACGTTCCCGGTGCCTGATTCGCCGCGTCTGGGCTGGCACCGATTCGCGCGCTATCTTGTTTTGTGGACGACGCTTACCATCCTGAGTACGGTGCTGGTCACCTTGCTGGCCGACCAGCTCAGCCTGCAGGTCGCCTGGCTGGTCAAGCCGGTGGTCGAGGCGGGACTGGCGGTGTTGAGTTTTCTTGTTTCCCGGCATTGGGTATATCGCTGACATGAGTACCCCCCTTACACCGCGCATCGCGGTCGTCATTCCCTGCTATCGCGTAGCGGCCCACGTGGTGCCCTTGATCGAGCGGATCGGACCCGAGGTCGGCTGGATCATCGCGGTGGATGATGCCTGCCCCGAACACAGCGGCGACGTCATCGAGCGGGACTGCCACGATCCGCGCGTGACCGTGCTGAGACACACGGAGAACCAGGGCGTCGGTGGTGCCGTGATGACCGGTTACCTGGCATCCCGCGGGTTGCCGGCCGAGGTGGTGGTGAAACTCGATGGCGATGGGCAGATGGATCCGGGCCTCATTTCTACCTTGGTCGCCCCGCTATTGCGCGGTCGCGCAGACTACGTCAAGGGCAACCGTTTCTATCGGCTGGCGCATGTCTCGGCGATGCCGGCGATCCGGCTGTTCGGCAATGCGGTGCTGTCGTTCCTGACCAAGCTGTCCTCCGGTTACTGGCAGCTGTTCGATCCCACCAACGGTTTCACTGCAATCCACCGCAACCTGCTGCACGAGCTGGATATCGAGCACATCGCCAAACGCTATTTTTTCGAATCCGATCTGCTCTATCACCTGAACCAGCTGCGTGCCGTGGTGGCGGACATGCCGATGAAGGCGGCCTACGCCGACGAAACTTCCAGCTTGCGACCGATGCACATGATCGGTCCATTCCTGCGCGGCAACCTGCGCAACTTTGGTCGCCGGCTGCTGTACAGCTACTTCTTGCGCGGTTTTTCCGCGGCCACCGTCGAATTGTTGCTTGGCATTCCGCTGCTCTTGTTCGGGACCATTTTCGGTGCGATCCACTGGTGGCGATCGCTCGTTGATCACATTCCATCCACCGCTGGCACCGTGATGCTTGCCGCCTTGCCGATGATCATCGGTGTGCAGTTGCTTTTGTCATGGTTGAGCTTCGATGTCGCCGCCGAGCCGTGCCAGCCCGTGCATCCGATGCTGGAGAGGCAGAACGAGGCCTGAGCGGATGCTCGTGGCCACGGTGAACACCAGGCGTTGCCTTACCTTCGCAGAACACCTTGCTGCTGGCGCATGATGCGCGTAGTGCCCCTTCGGGATTGGCTGACATTATCCGCCCGACACCTGCCCAGTTCCGGAATGATCTAGAACAGGTTCCCCGCAGAACCAAAGTCGGCGACTTCCAGGGTGGCGCTTCATCGTCCTTGTTGAACGGCACCATGATGACAGCCTCCTTGATGCCCATCATATGCCGGATCGCGCTGGCGGTGCCGGTCGCCGCGCAGGAATTCGGGGCAGTGATCTTGCTGTAGGTCACTGGGCGCATAGCCGGCGTCGACGGCGGCTCACGAGGCATCGACCGCAACATCGCTCTTATCCATGTACTTGAAAATGATGTCGAAGTTCTCCTTGGGACTGACGCCACGGCTGTCCCGGAGGTGACCTTGCTGGTGCTCTGCAGATCAGGCCGATCGTTGCTGCCGCACTTCAGCTTGACGAAGCGGATGTGCATGGGCGAAGCGGTGTCGCCGTTCAGTGCTTCCACCGGCGCGCTGTTGACAGCGTTGGTGTGGCGGCCGGCCACGGGGCGGAACGGATCGTGGCGACGACGGTGTAGGCGGGGTCGGCTCCAACCGTGATGATCGTGTTGCCGCTGTGCTTCTCCGCCTCCGGCTGGCTGACCAGGTCAACGACATTGATGAACCGCGCCCACGAGCGGTGATAGGATTCGGTGCGCCATCATTCTGTGCCAGGGGAGCCGAATTTATGCGCTATGTCATTGCCGTCATTGTTTTTATAGTGAGCTGCGGAGCGTGCGCCGCCACGCCACCGCAATTGCTGACGCATATCGCAACGCAAGGTAGTTTCGTGCAGGGCACCGAGCGACTTTACCCGGTGCAGTTGCGCCAAGATGCTGCTCAAGAGGCGCTGGCGAACGGCGGCATGTGGCTGACGACACCGAGTGGGGAAAGCACCTTCGCCAAGACCGTGCGTGTGGAAATCCAGCGTGATGGCAACCAGACATGGATCGGCAAGGTCTCCACGCCGGGAGGCGAGCGCAGTGTTGTCATCACGTTTGGCAGAAACGCAACCTTTGGATCCTTGCTTTCCGCCACAGGCACACCAACGCGCCTGCTAACGCAGAACGGCAAAACGTACCTGGTGCAGACCGATGAGCGTGCTGCTTCCGCTCATGCACAAACATTGAAACTTTTGCCACCAACTGTGCCCGACTATCTCATACCGCCGCATGCACCAGTAAGCGCACACGCGCTCAGCCAAGCCAAGGCAGTTGTTGCAGCCGCAGCTGCTGGAACAACGCCGCCAATCGTCGACGTACTCGTTGGCTACACTCCCGGCATGGTGACTGAACTCGGATCGACCTCGGCCGTCGTCACACGCATCAATTACCTTGTATCGCTCACCAACCAGGCCCTCGTAGATGGTCAGGTCAATGGCAGTGTGCGGCTGGCGGGCACTCTTGAAGTGAGCTATCCGGACAACACCACCAATGAGCAGGTGTTATACGACTTGTCGAACGTTTCCGGCAGCACAGCAACGGGATCGCTGGCGCTGGCACCTCTTCGGGCTCGGCGCCAAGACCTGGGGGCAGATCTAGTCAGCCTGTTGCGCCCTTTCTCATCCACCACTCAAGGAGGCAGCTGCGGAGTGGGCTGGCTTAACGGCGCTGGCCTCGCTCCTTACACCACAGGTTCCGCCGCTTACGGTTACTCGGAGGTCAGTGACGGCCAGGACGATAGCGGCTATGGCTGTGCGGATATTTCCACTGCGCACGAACTGGGCCACAACTTGGGACTGGCTCACGACAAGGCGAACAGTACCGGCCCGGGTGCTTTCACTTATGCCTATGGTTGGGAGCAAACACTACCCAGCGGGAGTTTTGCGACGATCATGGCCTACCCCGCCGCAGGTCAAGAACTGCTGCCGTACTATGCCGATCCCAACATCACGTTATGCAACAACAACCCCTGCGGCGATCCCGTGGAGGCAAACCAGACGTTGGCATTGAATCAAACCATGCCGGTAGCTGCGGAATTCAACGCGCCGGGTGGCCCCAAGCTGGATCTTGATGGCGATGGTCTGGCCGACCTGGTGTTACAGAATGATGCAGGGGGGCAGTTCACTTACATGCTGGAGGGGTCTGGCTTCTTTCCATCGAGCGGCAAAACCATGTCTGTCAGTACGGGCTATCACATTGCCGCCGTGGGTGACTTGCGTGGCGACCACCTCAGTGAGCTGATCTGGACCAGCGCCGCCAACGATCTGTATTTCTGGACCTACAACGGTGCGGGCGGATTCACTTCTGTTCAGGGGCCGAGCTATGGGGCTGGCTGGAAGCTGATCGGTACGGGAGACCTTAATGGTGATGGCACCAGCGATCTTCTTTGGATCAATGCATCCACTCATCAATTCAGCTACTGGCTGATGAACGGCTCCACCGTGATCGGCACAAAGATCATGTCAATCGCGCCCGGCTACAGCATCGCGGCCATTGGCGACCTTACGGGGGACGGCCATGTCGACTTGGTATGGACCAGCGCCGCCAACGACTTGTATTTCTGGATGAACAACGGCAATGGCTCCTTCACCAGCATCCGCGGGCTCGACTATCCTGCCGGGTGGCAATTGATGGGTAGCGGCGATATCGACGGCGATCAACGCGCCGATCTGATCTGGACAAACGACTCCACGCACCAATTCGCCTATTGGCTGATGAATGGCAGCTCCCGCGTCAATTACAGGATCATCTCGATAGCTGCCGGTTACCACATCGTCAACATCGATCGAGTCTCAGGCGTGGTCGCCAGCATCCTCTGGAGCAGCGCCGCCGATGATCTGTACCTGTGGCAGAACAGGGGTGACGGAACGTTCGCCTCGTCACAGGTCGCCAGTTACCCGGGTGGCGGTGGCTATTACGGCAACTATCCAAGCGGCTGGAGCGTGCTATCTACCCTGCCAGCGAATCCTTGAGCAAAAGATGTCGATGCGCACCAAAAACTGAGTCAGTTTTGGAGTGAAACTCTCGGGATGGACCCGCGGGGTCATCGAAGCCAAGTCGCCTGCTGAGCGAGTTGGTATTTCGTTGCGAAGAAATGTGCTTGGTGCGGGCGCTGGATCGAACGCAATCGGTTAGCAGCTTAAGACGGCGCGCGGTGACTGCAGTGACCAAGATTACAAGCGTCGTGGCGCGACGATTCAGTTCGCCGCGCTCAACATGTTGGACGGTCAGGCCGATGCTCGCGAATTGACTTAGCAGTGCTCCGTCAAAAGTTCACACGCTGCATCTGCTGCCATGGTGGTTGGTCGGCAGGTTGATTGGGTGCCACCGTCTCAGAAGAGATCTGTTTAGTGATGGAACCATCCGTTCGCAATTTGAAAGGTTACTGGCATCGATCGGGCAACATGGACTTGCTCTTGGCCGTGTTATTAGGGGTAGCTGCCTGTCTCGGCACGTTTCTTCTGGAAGGGCGTATCGGCTTCAGTTTTTGGGACGAGGGCTATCTCTGGTATGGCGTGCAGCGGGTGCTGCATGGCGAAGTCCCCATCCGGGACTTCATGTCCTACGATCCGGGCCGGTATTACTGGGCGGCTGGCCTCCTGCGGCTCTTTCATGCGGATGGCATTGTGGCCGTGCGCGTCGTGACGATGACGTTCGTTGCGCTTGGAGTCGCTGTCGGTGCGGCGCTGGTGTGGCATCAATCATCGGGTCGTCCCATCATGCGGTTTGGCAAGTGTGCGTTGGCCATTGCGCTGTTGGTTCTGTGGGCCGTGCCGTGGTGGAAGGGTTACGATGCTGCACTATCCATCATTCTGATCGCGAGCCTGGCGTGGGTGCTCACGCATCCCTCCGCCGCACGGTTCTTCGTGCATGGCATCGTGATTGGAGTGGCCGCGATGATCGGCCGCAATCATGGCGTCTACGGCGTGATCGCCTGCTTGGTGGTTGCGCCGCTGCTGCTGTTGAGCGCCAGCAAGCCGGTGTGGCGCCAATGCATACCGGCATGGACGGGGGGTGTCGTGTTGGGGTATGCGCCGATTCTTTTTGGCCTTGTGCTGGACCATCGTTTCGCGGCAATGTTTTGGGACAGCATTCGCTTCATGCTGTTCGAGTACAAGGGCACCAATCTTCCGCTGCCCGTGCCATGGCCGTGGACAGTGCATGACGGAGGCGCGCCGACACTTTCACTGGCCACGCAGTGGCTGACCGGAAGCCTCTTCGTGCTGCTGCCGCTTTTCTGTGCGGTTGGTCTTGCGGTTGTTTTAAAAGGACTGCGCCGTGAATGCTGCATGGTCCACGCTGGATTTGCCGCCTGTGTGGCCACCGCCATTCCCTATCTTAATGTGGCGTTCTCGCGGGCCGACGTTTCCCATCTCGCGCAAGCGATATGCCCGTTATTGATCGGTCTGCTGCTCTTTCCCGTGTGCGGTGTTGCCCGATCAGTGCATCGCTGGTTTGTCATGCCATTGCTGGTGATCGTTTCATTGCTGGTCGCGCTTCCGTTGCATCCCTGGTATCAATCGCAAGTGCAGCCAGGCTGGAGGGTTGTCGATGTGCGCGGCGACAGGCTTCGCATGAGCGATGCCGCAGCAGTTCCCATTGAAGCCGTCGAAACGCTCGCGCACCGTTACATACCAGCCGGTGGCACACTCCTCGCCGCTCCGGTATGGCCGGGAGCGTATGCGCTGCTTGGGGTGAAATCGCCGGTCTGGGAAATCTATCCCTTGTTTCCGCGTGGAGATGATTTCCAGTATCAGGAAATCGCTCGGTTGCAGCAGGTACGTCCCGCACTGGTACTGATTGACGATATCGGTGTCGACGGGCGCGAGGATCTGCGTTACGCCCGTACGCATCCGCGTATATGGGAATACGTGAACACGAATTACCGACAGATTCCAGGGCCAGACAATCTACCGAAACTCCTTGTCTACATCCCGAAGTCGACGGTGGAATGATGGCAGGGTCGATCTTTGCTCAGCGGCTCCGCCGGCGATGTAGGATGAGAAGGCAGACCAATCCCGCCAGGGCGATCGGAGGCGTGAGCAGACGCAGCGCGATCGCAACGGCATCCGCGTCGGTAGCGGATGCACCGAGCCAGAGCATGATGCCGCGGCTGCCGAGTTCTGCCACACCTAGCCCACCGGGGGCCATGCTGGCGACGACGGCCAGCATGACGCCGCCAAGCAGGATGCAGATCTGGCTGAAGTCCAGCCTTACATTGATGGCAAGGATGGCGACCCACCACAGGCCGGCATAGAGCATCCAGATCACGATAGTCAGCAAGCTGGCCTGAACGATGCGCTGTTTGTGGCGCAATACTTCTAGATAAGGCTGCAAGCGAGATGGTAGCCGGTGCAGATGGCTGGTCAGAAGACCGAACAACAGACTCGCCAACAGCGGCAGCAATAGCGCTAATGGAGCGAGCCATACGGATCCGAAGTGCATGGCCAAGCCACACAGCCCCATGCCCAGCACGCCGCTGAGATCAAGCAGCCGTTCGACAAAGAATCCGGAGACCCCGAGCCGCCAGGCGCTGCCGTGATGGTCGGGAATCAACCGTATCTTGATGATCTCCCCGAGCTGGAACGGCGTCAGCGTAGCGAGTCCCGCCGCCGCACCATTGGCGCAGAACGATTGCCAGAACCGCCCGTGATTCGGCTTGATTCCGAGCACGACCAGCCAGCGCAAGCCGCGCAACGAGAAGATCGCAAACAGCATTGGGAGCGCACCTGCCAGCAGCAGACCGAGATGCATGCGCGAAAGCGCCTGCACCACTGCGTGCCAGTTGAACAGCCTGAGCGTAGCTGCCACGCAAACCACCACGATCAGCAACACCAACAGATAGCGCAAGCGGCGGCGCATCAATGCGCGCGTCGGAAGCAGTCGTGGATTGCGGCATGGCCCGGCCGAATTCCTGACCAATGCCGGATCGAATCCACGATTCCTTCATGCCATGAATTCATGACCTGTCCCGCATTGGTTCGGCCTGTCCCAGAATCTGCTGAGCAATCTGCATGACATGATCCTGCCGATCCTCCAGACCAATCCACAGCGGCAGGCGCACGAGACAGTCACTGGCGGCGTCGGTATGCGGTAGTGGGGCTGCCGCACGTCCGTAGCGTTGGCCAGCCGGTGAGCTGTGCAGCGGAATATAGTGGGAAACCGCACCTATGCCGGCTGCCTTCATCGCTTCGATGAAGTGCGTTCGCGCCTCCAGTCCGCGTAACAGCAGAAAGTATATGTGCGCGTTATGCATGCAGTGATCAGGCACGATGGGGCGACGCAGCGTGCCGGTCGTTTCCAGCGGAGCAGCCCATCTGTGGTAACGATCCCAGATCGCCAGTCGTCGGGCCGCGATGCCTCCGGCCTCCTCCAGCTGTGCGGCGAGAAAGGCAGCAATCAATTCGCTGGGAAGGTATGAGGATCCGATGTCGACCCAAGTGTATTTGTCGACTTGCCCGCGGAAGAATTTACTGCGGTTGGTGCCCTTTTCGCGAATGACCTCGGCGCGTTCGATCAGCGCGGGATCGCTGATCAGCAGCGCGCCGCCTTCCCCGGAAATCACATTCTTCGTCTCATGGAAGCTCAGTGCCGCCAGGTCACCGATGCTGCCAAGGGCGCGTCCCTTGTAGGTGGACAGAATGCCCTGGGCAGCATCCTCGATCACATTCAGGCCGTGGCGTGCGGCGATCGCCATGATCGTGTCCATCTCGCAGGCAACGCCGGCATAGTGCACCACGCAGACCGCACGGGTGTGCGGGGTGATCGCCTGCTCGATCAAGGTCTCGTCAATGTTCAGCGTGTCCGGCCGGATATCCACGAATACCGGCACGGCACCGCGCAACACGAAAGCGTTGGCGGTCGAAACGAAAGTGAATGACGGCATGATCACTTCGTCCCCCGGTTGCAGATCCAGCAGGATCGCCGCCATCTCCAGGGCCGCCGTGCACGAATGCGTCAACAACGCCTTGCGTACACCGAGATGCTGCTCCAGCCATGTGTGGCAGCGCCGGGTAAATGCACCGTCGCCGGATAACTGGCCATTGGCATGGGCTTGCGCAATGTAGTCAAGCTCGCGGCCAACAAGGTAAGGGCGATTGAACGGGATGGTCATGAAAATGTTCGTCACATCGGCAAGCGAAGCTGCTGGCAGGCTGGCAGGGGTGTCCAGGAAACTAACGTGATGCCCGGGTTGTTCATGCGGTGCCTCGGCGATGGCCCCAGATGTATTCGGGTGCGCGTGGGCCCGTGTTGAAGATCAGGTCGACCACACTTACTGTGTGTTCGAACGGTGGATACAACTGGGCATAATCCGGGTAGCCGGAGTAGTTCTTGAACTGGAGTTCAATACCCATCGCCTCAAATCTCGATGGTTCGAGGTAATTCGCTGCCATCGGCCCGGACAGATAACTCGTGGCGCCACTGAGCCGGAGCAGATCCAGGATGCGGTCGAGCTTCGCACCTTGCGCCGAATAACTGCGTGAATCGGTGAAGGTGGTATGGACGCCAAGCAGTTCATGGGCTATGCGTTGCGTCATTGACCTGTTCATATGCGAAAGGTTCGTCCAATTCTGCCCGAGATACAGCTCTTCGAAAAAGCTGGCGTATTGCCGAAAGTAGGGTGCACGCGAATAGCTGTGACAAAGAGTCTTCCAGTGCTTCTCCTGCCAGCTCGGCTCGTCCAGGTTCACTTCGCAGATGAGACGATTTCGATTGGCTCCAGCCGGAACAGTCAGCCAGCCTGTGCCATTTGCGGTCTTGATCCGGTTTCTGGTGCGCCAATCACGTGCCGTGTACTGGACGTCATCGAGAAAAACGAACTCGTCCACATCGTGGATGATGTCGAAATACCCCTTCCACGGAATATACGACGATTGAATGATGGCGACCTTGTGTCCGCTCATGATGGGAGACAGGCGTGGCGGGCGGACAACAAGCTATCCACCATGTCGATTCTGCTGGTTATCTGCATGGGGATTCGGGCCGCGATGCCTGCATGCGGGCTCAGGAGTCCGCCTTCGCGCCGGACGATCAATGCATGCATGTATCCAGCCTGCACCGCACCTATACCATCGCGGAAATAATTGTCACCAATCATCACCAGATGCTTCGGCTCGATGGAAAGTTCGTGCGCGACCTGGAGAAAGCCGGTGCTGTCGGGCTTTTCGTTGCCATGCTCTTTCGCATAGATCACCACGTCGACACCGGATAATCCAGCGGCATGCCGCAGTTTGGTCTTTTGCGTGGCGGGTGGGTTGTCAGTGAGGATGGCTAGCTGAAGACCAGCGGCCTTCAGCGCAGCGAGCATGGGCACAACATCCGGAAACAGTGGTGTGTCAAGCACGTTGACCGCGCGATAGGCTGCGATGGCATCGCCACGCAGCGAGGTCGGCAGCGCCAGCAGGGCGAGCAGGCGATCGATGAGCAGCGCCCGCTCGCCCTCGTCAACCAATTGCGCTGCATGCATGAGGAAAGTCGTTTCGTCGACGCGGCCAGAAAATATTTCCGGATAGATCGCTTCGAGCTTTCGCAACATCCACGACTTGTGATCGACCAGCGTGTCGTCGAGGTCGAAAACGATACCCCTCGGCGGATGCGCCAGACGGGGGATCACGATGTCCTTCAGTACACGAACGGTCTTGCCGATCCTGCGGACTGGAGCGAGGGTGCTGGGCGCGGCATCGGCCGAATCCATCATGAATCCGGGCAAGTTGATGCCTTCGCTGAGCGCATGCGTGGCGGACGTGCCGATGCGCGGATTGACGTCGGAAACAAATGGTGCGGCCGTACCGGATCGCAGCATTTGCACGTTGAACAGACCGCAGCCGCCTGCGTGGCGGATGCTGTTGGCGGTGCGTTGCGCGATATCGCCCAGTGCGATATCGACAACCGACTCGGAGATCACCGCGAATCCGCCGGATGTTCGCAGCCGTCTACGCAGGACGATCGTCGAAATTTCGCCGCGCATGCCGATTGCAAAGTCGGCGGAGAACTCCTCGAATTGCGCCAGCCAGGGTGTCCATACATGTGTCGACAAGTCGCCATGATAAGCATGCGCCTCGTCACGGCTGTGCAGAATGATGGTTCCGCGGCCACCCCAGCCGCTGCTAGGGCGACCAAACAAGGGTTGGTCGTAGTTGAAGGTCAGCGGGTCTATCAGCGTGGGCACGGGCAGGCCGGCGGCACGCAGGAATTCATGCGTGGATTGCTTGTCGAGCAGCTGGTTCAGCAAATCTTCTTCGGCAATGGCCACGAGCGCGCCGCGGGCATATAGCTGAACCTTCAACTGCGACAGTGCATGCAGCTCAAGCGCTGTGGCGGGAAAGATCATGTCCACCCGTTCACGCGCCACTGTCTCCAGCAGAAAACCTGCGAAACCTTGTATGTCCGAAAGTGGCGGGGCGACCAGATAGTTATGGCAGATATAGCGGGTGATATTTTCCGGGTAGAGATCGCAGACGATCACCCTTGTATCGCTAAGCTGTTGCAGTGCGCCAATCAGGGTCAGCCCCTGAAAGCCGCCACCGTTTACGACCAGAGCCGTTTTCATGGGGCACGTGCGACCAGCAGGATGCCGTTGGTGATATCGGGATGCTCGTAACCCACTTCGATGAAAGCCTTCTCGATGCGCTCATCCAGAGCTAGCTGGTGCAATTGCGCTGTAGTCAGCGGCTTCAACACCAAGCCCACCTTGTGCAGCTCGGTATAGCCGGATTCCTCGACCAATTGCGTGATCGACTGGCTGTCGAAATAGCGCTTGTGGCCGAGCTCACGATCGAACTGGCTCAAGGCGTAGATATCCTGGATGAATCCGGCAGCCTGACCAAGCAGCCGATGCAGCGAGCGTGCATTAGGTACTGAAACGAACAATACGCCACCTGGTTTCAGAAAGGCCCGAAAGCGACGCAGGATCAGGCCTGGATCATCAACATGCTCGAGTACGAACCCCATTTCGATGGCATCGAAGGCCGATTCGAAATGGACGTTCTCGAAATATGCATGGTGGATCGTGACCGATGGTGGCAGCGCCGTTTCGGCCAAGTAGCGTTCAATGATGCCTCGCGAGCCTTCGAGTATGTGGTACTCGGCAATATCGAGTTGCTCGAGGATCGTCCGACTGACCCGTTGCCCGCCGATACCCAGACTGAGCAGTTTGAGCGACGAACGACCACGCAACTGCTCGACGATCTTTTGCGCATAAGCCATCAATAACAGCTCTTCATCCCGGTGATAAGGGAACTGCTCGGTATAGGCGGCCTGATAGGCGTCGAGATTTTCTTTCATCTGGCCAGTCTCAGTCGTGGAATTCGCGAACAATGAACAGCGGCCGGTTCTGGGTTTGCGTATAGATGCGCGCGATATAGAGCCCGACGACGCCGAGCACGGTAATGACGATGCCTCCCATGCCGATGGTCACCAGCATCAGGGAAGTGAATCCTTGCAGTACCGCTTCAGGATGCAGCAGCTTTCTGACAAGCAGTGCGCCCGCCGCCATCATGGCGAGCAGGGTGACGCCAAGACCGACCAGTAACACTAGCTTGAGTGGCGCCGTGGAGAACGAGGTGACGGCTTCGAGCAGCAGTGAGAGCCGCTTGCGAAAGGAATAGGTGGAGGGGCCTTCACGCTGGGTCTTCTCGATCACAATGCCAAGTTGCCGGAAACCCGACCAGTACATCATGCCGCCGAGGAATACGTTCCGATCACCCAGCGACAGCAGCGCCTGGACATAGCTGCGCTTCATCAGGCGTTCGCTCAACACGTTTTCCGGGATCTTGGTCGCACTGAGGGTGTTGAACAGCCGCCAGAACAGAGCCCCGCCGGTGCGTTCAACCAGTGCGCCTTTGCGCATCTCCTGCACGCCATAGACGACATCCACGTCGGTACTGCGCAAGGTATCCAGAAAACGTTGCAGCACGTTGGGGCGTACTTCCAGATCGCAGTCGATGATGAATGTCAGGTCGCTTTTCGCATACGACAACCCGGCCAGCACGGCCTTGTGATGACCGAAATTCCGCGACAGGTCGACGATCTTGATATGCGGGTTATTTGCGCGTGCGCGCATCAGGCAGAACAACGATTCGTCCGGTGATCCGTCATTGACGAAGATCAGTTCATAGTTTGCGATGCCAGTCTTTTCGATGGCGGCAACCATCTCGTCGATGAAAGGAGCAAGGAATCGTTCGGATTGATAGACCGAGGTCACCACACTGAGTGACGGCATCGCGCCGGTCGAACCCTGCGGATTGGTTTTACCGGTGGATGTCAGCATATGCAGGTTTCCAGCGGGGTGAAACGAGATGAAGGTCGCTCAGTAAACATCTGCTCTGCACTTGCCACAGAGACAAGGATGCCTGCGAAATTTGGAGATAAGTATGCCCCGGATGCAGAACCAGCCCGACAGTACAGGTGGCACTGCACGACCCTCGCTCGATACCCTTTCAGCCCAGCGCCTGTTCCAGCTCGGGAATCAGTTTGAACAAATCGCCCACCAGGCCAAAATCGGCGACCTCGAAGATCGGCGCCTCGCCATCCTTGTTGATCGCCACGATGGTGCCGGCGTCCTTGATGCCGGTGAGGTGCTGGATCGCGCCGGAGATGCCGATCGCCATGTACAGCTCGGGGGCGATGATCTTGCCGGTCTGGCCGACCTGCATTTCGTTGGGGCAGTAGCCGGCGTCTACGGCG
>Ga0134128_10005362_pt1 | contig 15536 bp, 12 predicted proteins | sample KB31754_FD_96462 | JGI IMG/M metagenome (GOLD analysis project Ga0134128, IMG submission 96462) | Terrestrial soil microbial communities with excess Nitrogen fertilizer from Kellogg Biological Station, Michigan, USA - KB3-175-4 | ecosystem: Environmental > Terrestrial > Soil > Unclassified ...
CCAGGCTCGGCGCCGCGAAGAGAGCCGGAGCGGCAAGCGCGGCGGGAGCGGCCAGCATGGGAGCCGCCGCGGCGGCGGCGAGCGACGGGGCGGCGTTGATGCGGGGGACGCTCATGACGATCTGAGCGCGGACCGGAACGGCGGACGCCAGCAGCAGGCCGGCGAGGGCTCGTTTCATTGCTGACATCATAGTTTCTGGAAGAGCGAAACTCATGGGCCGACCGGGTCCATCCGCGTGCGCCAAAAGGTCCGGCTTCTGGGGCCCTGTTGGCCCAAGGTGGCCGCCTTGCTCATGGATATACTTCCTTTCATGAAGCGATTGCCGCTGTTCGCGCTGCTGCTGTGGGGGGCCTTGCCCGCCTCGGCGCAGGTCGCGCGCGCGGTCCTTCCTTCCATCGGGCTGGCGGCCGGAGGCTTTGCCGCCGCGCCGGTCGCGACGCTCGCTCCTTCCGCTTTCGGCGCCGCCCCCGCACTGTCCGCGCCGGCGCTCTTGTCCCCGGCGCTGCTGCCCGCCGCCGCGAAGACGGTCCCGCAGGCCGCGCCCGCGCTTCCGGCCGCGGCCGCGCCGGCCGTACCCGCGCTCGCCGGCACGGAGACGGGGCTGATCCAGACGCACGACGTCTCCGTGGGGCTGGCGGCGCTGAGGGCCGCCTCGCATCCCCTTCACCCGCAGGTCGAGGAGATCGTGGCGCGAATCAAGGCCGCGCGTCCGGAACTGCCGATCTCGGCTGAAAATCTATTTCTCGTGCGCGATCTCTCGATCCTGCGGGACCTGGGCATCCCCGAGGAGGCGGCCGGCGCGGCGCGCATCGTCACGGACGGCAAGACCGAGGTCCCGGTCGTGATCCTCGTGGCCGCCCATCCGGTCGGGATCGACAACTTCGTGGAGTTCGGAGTGCATGAGGCGGTCCATCTGATGGACGACGGCATCCTGCGCGTGCGGCACGACGAGGAGCTGAAGCATTTCTTCGCGGAAGGGTGGACTCAAAAGCGCGCCGTGACGATGGCGAACGAGATCCTCGTCGGTCTGGGGCGGCCCGGCACTCAAGGCCGGGCGTATCACAAAGAGATCGCGATGGTGGACGCCTTCATCGCGCGCTACGGCTCGGAGCCGCTCGACGAATTGGTGCGCACGGGCTCGGACGCGGGGATGAGGAGCGCTCTCGGCGACCGCTGGGACTTGGCGGGGCGCATCGTTTCGGGCGACGGAGGGAAGAAAGCTTCTCGCGACGCCCGCTTGGACGCGCTGATCGCGCTGGTCCAGGCTCCTTCCATCGGCCCGGCCGAGGAGCGCGCGCTCCTCGACTACGTGCGCCCCTAGTCTGCTTCGCGAATCGGAAAATCCTTCGAACTTACTCCGGAGTAAGTTGACCAAATGGTCAAGATTCCGGGAGCAAGTTTCCGGCCGGGCGACATAATTGATAGGATGCGCGCCATGGACATCACCCGCGTTTGCGTCGTGGGCGGCGGCACGATGGGCAATGGAATCGCCCATGTATTTGCGCTGAAGGGTTATGACGTCACGATAGTCGAGGCGAAGCAGGAATTCGCCGACAAAGCCCTCGCCGCGATCACTAAAAACATGGATCGCCAGGTGACGAAAGGGGCGATCACGGCCGCGGAGAAGGATGGGGCGCTCGGGCGCCTGAAGACGGCTCTCTCTCCCGCGGAGGTGAAGGGCTTTCAATTCGCCGTCGAAGCCGTCTCCGAGCGGATGGACCTCAAGAAAGCCATATTCAAGGCCTTGGACGAATCGGCCGCGCCGGGGGCGATTCTCGCCACGAATACATCTTCACTTCCTATCACGGAAATCGCGTCCGTCGTGAAGGACCCGTCCCGCGTTATCGGGATGCACTTCATGAACCCGGTTCCGGTCATGAAATTGGTGGAGATCATCCGCGGTCTCCAGACCTCCGACGAGACCTACAGGGCCGTCCATGAATTGACGGTCAAGCTGGGAAAGACTCCCGCCGCCGCGAAGGATTTTCCGGGCTTCATCTCCAATCGAGTCCTCATGCCGATGATCAACGAGGCCATCTTCTGTTTGTCCGAAGGGGTCTCGACGAAGGAAGACATCGACGCCATCATGAAGCTCGGCATGGCCCATCCGATGGGCCCGCTGCAGCTCGCGGACTACATCGGTCTCGACGTGTGCCTGGCCATCATGAACGTCCTGCACGACGGCTTCGCGGACTCGAAATATCGACCGGCCCCGCTGCTCAAGCAGATGGTGCAGTCCGGCCGCCTCGGCGTGAAGTCCGGCGCCGGCTTCTACGAGTACCCCAAGAAATAATGGACTTCGAGCTCTCCGAGTCGATGGCGATGCTGAAGGAGTCCGCGCGCTCGTTCGCGGATAAGCGCCTCAAGCCCGGCGCCCAGGAATGGGACGAGCATGAGGCCATTCCCGACGCCGTCTACAAGGAGGCCGCGGAGCTCGGCTTCTTCGGTCTCTCGGTCCCCGAGGAGTTCGGCGGCCTGGGCGTGGACCCTCTCGCTTATGCCGTGGCGATGGAGGAGCTCGCGCGCGGTTCGGCGGCCCTGCAGGTCTGCATCACGGTGCACAACTCGCTGATCTGCTCGGCGATCGCCAAGCACGGGACCGACGCCCAGAAGAAGAAATATCTCTCGAAGATGGCCGCGGGCGAGTGGATCGGCGCTTATTCCCTGTCCGAGCCGGGCTCGGGCACGGACGCCGGTTCTCTGTCGACGTCCGCCGTCGACGCCGGAGACCATTACGTCGTCAACGGCACGAAGTCCTGGGTGACGAGCGGGGGCTTCGCAGCCGTATTCCTGGTCTTCGTCTCCACCAACAAAGAAGCGGGCTCGCGCGGGATCACCTGCCTTCTCGTCGACAAGGACACGCCCGGCTTCTCCGCCGGAAAGAAAGAGAAAAAAATGGGATTGCGAGCCTCCGACACGCGCGAGCTCGTGTTCCAGAACGCGATGATTCCTAAGTCTCAGTTATTGGGACAAGTCGGCGGCGGCTTCAAGATCGCGATGAGCCAGCTCGACTCCGGCCGCATCGGCATCGCGGCTCAGGCCGTCGGCATCGCGCAGGCCGCGCTGGAAGAGGCCGTGAGCTACGCCAAGCAGCGCAAGCAGTTCGGCAAGAAGCTGGCCGAGTTCCAGCTGACGCAAGCCAAGATCTCCGACATGGCGACCAACATCGAGGCCGCGCGCCTGCTCGTCTACCGCGCGGCGGACCTGCTCGCGCGCGGGAAGAAGTGCACCAAGGAAGCCTCCATGGCCAAGTCGTTCGCCTCGCGCATCGCCAACAAGGCCTGCTTCGACGCCGTGCAGATCCACGGCGGCAACGGCTACGTGCGCGAGTTCCCCGTCGAGCGTTACTTCCGCGACGTGCGCGTCACCGAGATCTACGAGGGGACCACCGAGGTCCAGTCGCTGATCGTCGCCCGCGAAGTCCTGGGCTAGTCCACCCGACGGGCCCGGCATTGAGAACTCCGCGTACGCGGAGTTCTACAATCCTGACACTTTACCCGCGCGTCAGTTTCTTGTAGTGGATGCGCTTGGGCTGCACGTCGCCCAGGCGCTTCTTCTTATCTTCCTCGTAGGCCTGGTAGTTGCCCTCGAACCAGACGACCTGGGAATCGCCCTCGAACGCGAGGATGTGCGTCGCGATGCGGTCCAGGAACCAGCGGTCGTGGCTGATCACCACCGCGCAGCCGGGGAAAGCCTCGATGGCTTCTTCCAAGGCGCGCAGCGTGTGCACGTCGAGGTCGTTGGTCGGCTCGTCGAGCAGGAGGACGTTGGCGCCCTCCTTGAGCATCTTGGCCAAGTGCACGCGGTTGCGCTCGCCGCCCGAGAGGTTCTTGACCAGCTTCTGCTGGTCCTGGCCGGCGAAGTTGAAGCGGCCGCAGTAGGCGCGCGAGGGCATCTCCACTTTTCCGAGCTTGACGATATCTAATCCGTCGGAGATCACTTCCCAAACGTTCTTTTCTCCGTCGAGCTGACGATTCTGATCCACATAACCGAGCTTGACGGTCTCTCCGACCTTGAAGGTCCCGCCGTCGGGCTTTTCCTGGCCGGTGATCATCCGGAACAGCGTCGTCTTGCCGGCTCCGTTCGGGCCGATCACGCCGACGATTCCGTTGGGGGGAAGCTTGAAGCTCAGGTTGTCGTACAACAGCTTATCGCCGAAAGATTTAGCGATGTTATTAGCCTCGATCACCACGTCGCCCAGACGCGGCCCCGGCGGGATATAGATCTCGAGCGCGTCGTAGGACTTCTCCTTCTGCGACTCCTCGAGCATCTTGTCGTAGTTGGAGAGACGGGCCTTGCTCTTGGCTTGGCGCCCCTTGGCGCCCTTGCGCACCCACTCGAGCTCCTCGGCGAGGGCCTTCTGCATCTTCGTCTCGGACTTGGCCTCCTGCGCGAGGCGCTGGCCCTTCTGCTCCAGCCACGATGCGTAGTTGCCCTTGTAGGGGATGCCCTCGCCGCGGTCGAGCTCGAGGATCCAGCCCGCCACGTTGTCGAGGAAGTAGCGGTCGTGGGTGACCGCGATGATCGTGCCCTCGTACTGCTTGAGGTGCTGCTCGAGCCACTCGACCGATTCCGCGTCGAGGTGGTTGGTCGGCTCGTCGAGGAGCAGGATGTCGGGCTTGGAGAGCAGCAGGCGGCACAGCGCGACGCGGCGCTTCTCTCCGCCGGACAACGTCCCGCATTTCTGGTCGGACGGCGGGCAGCGCAGCGCGTCCATCGCGACCTCGAGCGTGCTGTCGATCTCCCAGGCGTTGCTCGCGTCGATCTTCTCCTGCAGCTTGCCCTGCTTCTCGAGCAGCTTCTCCATGTTCTCCGGAGTGAGGGCCGGATCGGCGAGCTGGTCGTTGATCGCGTTGAAGTCGTTGAGGATCTTCATCGTCTCGGCCACGCCCTCGGAGACCGTCTCCTTGACCGTCTTCTCCGCGTCGAGCTGCGGCTCCTGCTCGAGCAGGCCGATCGTGTAGCCCTTGGACTGCGTGATCTGCCCCGTGTAGTCCGAGTCCTTGCCCGCCATGATGCGCAGCAGCGTGGACTTGCCCGAGCCGTTGTCGCCGAGCACGCCGATCTTCGCGCCGTAATAAAAGCTGAGGTAAATCCCCTTCAGGACCTGCTTCTTCGGGGGATGAATGCGGCCCACGTCGATGAGGGAATAGATGATCTGCTTGGTGTCGGTGGTGGCCATGATCGTGTCCTTTACTTGATGTGGAGGCGCTTCGGGTCGAGCTTCTCGCGCAACAGCGAGATCTCGTGCTTCATCGGCAGCGCCACCGGCTTCATCACGTCGGCGCGCTTGAGCCTCCAGCCCACGTTCTCTTGGACCTGCTCGAACGTCACGTTCGGGTAGACCGAAGTGAGCGCGAGCTCGCCGTCGGCGCCGGGCTCGAGGATGCCCATGTTGGTGATGACCTTCTTCACGCGCTTGCCGGAGGAGGTGATGAAATCGACTTTGTCGGGGAAGGCTCGCTTGTCGAGCTTGGTCACGATCAGCACGCGCTGCGCGTGGTTCGCGATCTCGCAGGCCCCGCCGGAACCCGGCAAGCGGACCTTCGGCGAGGAATAAGGTCCGACGACGGTCGTGTTGATGTTGCCCTTCTTGTCGACCTGCGCGCCGCCCAGGAAGCCGACCTGGATTTTCCCGTTCTGCAGGAAGGTCTGGAAGATGTCGGCCATCGATGTGACCATCAGGGACCCGGTGACCAGCGCGGGATCGCCGATGGAGGGGGGCACCCGGTCGGGGATCGCGCCGACCGCGCCGGATTCGTAGATCAGGGTCATGTTCGGTGCGTGCGTGGCGCGCGCGAGGTTGCACGCCAGGTTCGGCAGGCCGATGCCGACGAACACCACGTCGCCGTCCTTGATCTCGCGCGCGGCCAGGACGCACATCAGCTCGTTGAGCGTGTACTCCGTCGCGGTCTCGGCGATGGCGGTCATGAGCCGATTCTAGCGTTTTTCCCGGGCGGCGTCACTTCGGAGCTTCGAACTGCTCGCCGTTCCAGGAGCAGGGCATCCCGAGCTGGACCGCCGTGTTGACCTCGACCCGGCAGTCGGAGCGCTCCAGGCACTTCGGCTCGCGCTTGATCGGGCCGTCGCACTCGCACCAGCCCCACGGAGCCGGGCACGGATCCTTGCCTTTGACCGCGTCCGGCTTCGGCGGCTTCGGCTTGTACTGCTGCAGCGGATGGGAAGGGGGAGGCGCGAGCAGCACGCGCACCGCCAGCGCGGCGGCCTCGCGCACGGCCTTGTCGGCGTCGTTCTTCGCGGCGTGCTTGACCGCGGGAAGCGCGCGGCGATCGCCCCGGCGCGCCAGGGCCGTCGCGGCGGTCCGCCTCACCTCGGGCCGCGGGTCGTCGAACATCTGCGCGGCGATCAGGTCCGTGACGGCGGCGTTCCCGAGCCGCGACGGCTCGACGGAGAGAGCGACGATCAGGTCGGAGCGGGTCTCAGGCCCCGGTTCCGATTTCAGGAAGGACTCCGCGCGCCGGAGAGCGTCGTCGCCGGGGAACGTGATCACCGCCTTCGCGGCGGCCAGACGCACCTTCTCCGAGAGGTCGCGGTCCATCAGGAGAGCCAGCGCGGGGTAGACGCGGGGGCCGCGCTCCGTCGCCGTCGCGAGCTCGACGCAGGCGCCCGCTCGGACGGCCGCGTCGTCCGAGCGCAGCTGCTGGAGCGCCGCGTCCTCCGCGGAGGCCGCCCGCGCCGGGACGGCCGCCAGCAGGGAGGCGAGAAGGAGAAGGCCGTTCACGGCGCGTCGAGGGAGCGCCACAGATACCAGCTCGCGACGGTCCGGTAAGGCGCCCAGATCTCGGCATGCTTTTCCAGCGCCGAAGCGGGGGGGACGCGGCCGTTCTTTCGATACAACAGGCCGAACGCCTTGCGCACCCCGAAGTCGCCCGAGGGCATCACGTCGGGACGGCCCAAGCGGAAGATCAGGAACATCTGCGCCGTCCAGACGCCGATGCCGCGCACCGCCGTCAGCCGCGCGATGATCTCTTCGTCCGTCCGCTTCTCCAATTCGGCGCGCCGCGGCACCATGCCGTCGCGGCACTTCTCCGCCAGGTCGCGCATCGCCGCGAGCTTGGCGCGCGAGAGGCCCGCGCCGCGCAGGAGCTCGTCGGGGATCTTGAGCAGGAGCTCCGGCGTCACCAGCGCCGCGTCCTCGAACAGCGCCATGACGCGGCCGTGGATCGTGGCCGCGACCTTGGTGTGCAGCTGCTGGTGGACGATGGACTCGAGCAGGGCCTCGAACGTGTCCTCCGGCGAGGGCGAAAGCCGGAGGGGGCCCACGCGCTCGATGAGACGCTTCATCACCGGGTCGGCCGCCTTGAGGCGCCGCGCCGCCGCGGACGCGTACGGCAGGACGCTCCTAGTAGCCGTAATTGACGCCGGTGGAGACCAAGGGCTTGGCCTTGAGGCGCTCGGCCAGCCCCGCGTTCTTCTTCATGTACTCCGCGCGATCCTTCACGCCGTAGACGAATTCGTCCAAATACTTCTTGAACGAGCCGGGCTCCCGGGCGATCTTGTCCCAGGCCGCGTAGAAGTCGTTATCTCGATCGTAGAAGCCTTGCGCGTACGAAGGGTGGGCTCCCCACGGCTCGACCACGACGGCGTCCACTTGAAGGCCCGGGATCAAGGTCCGGTTCGGATCCTGCCGGATCACTTTTTCGTCGACGAGCTCCTCGACCACGACGATCACGCGCTTGGAGGCGAACGCCGCCTCCTTCTGGACGCCCATCAAGCCCCAGACCTGCGTGTTGCCGTTCGAGTCGGCGCGCTGGGCGTGGACGATCGTCACGTCCGGACGGAGCGCCGGCACCGTCGCGAGCTTCTCTCCCGTGTAGGGGCAGTCGACGGATTTGATCAGCGGGTTCGAGGCGGGGATATCGGTGCCCGTGTAGTTCCTCAGCGGCCAGAACGGGAGGTTCGCCGCTCCCGCCGAGAGCCGCGCCACCATCCCGAAGTGCGAGTACTCCTCGATCTCGAGCGTCGGGGGCTTGGCCTCGACCGCGCGGCGGAAGGCGTGCAGGGAGCCCACTCCGGGGTTCCCGGCCCAAGAGAAGACGAGCTTCTTGGCCACGCCGGCCTCGATCATCTGGTCGTAGATCAAGTCCGGCGTCAGGCGCGCGAGCGTCAGGTCCTTCTTCTTCTGGCGGATGATCTCGTGGCCGGCGGCGAAGCAGATCAGGTGCGTGAAGCCCTCGATGACGACCGTGTCCCCGTCGCGGACGAGCTCGGCGATCGCGTCCGTCATGCTCCGGACTTTGTTCTTCACGCGGGTATTCTAGCGAATCGGGGCCTATTTTTCTTAGGACCACTGGCCGCGCGCTCCTGCGCCCTCCGTCTCATGGGGGATTTCCGGGGCGTTGATAGAATCTCCGCATGAGAAACCCCTGGTCCCGCCTCGCCGCCGGCAGCCTGTCGCTGGCCCTCGTCCTGGTCTCCGTCGAGCCCGCCGTCCCGGCCGCCGCCCAGGTGATCACGGGGGGAGCCGCCGAGGCCTCGGCCGCCCGCGGGGCTTTCTCATCCGCCGGCGCCGCCGCCGTCCCGGCCGCTCTTCCGGCTGCCGCGCTCGCGCTCTCGCCCGGAGCCTCGCTTCTGGCCCCGTCGGCTCAGGTCTCCGCCCCCGCCCCGTCGGCCTTGGCGCCGTCGGCTCTCGCCGCGCCGGCGCCTGCCGCCGCGCCCGCCCTGAGCGCCGCGTCCGCCGCCTCCGCCGGCGCCGCCGGCGCGCCCGCCGCCGCGGCCGCGCTCGCCGCTCGCGCCGCCGCCGCGGCGCCCGCTCCCGCATCGCTGTCCGCGCCCGCGGCCTCTCGGACGGCGTCCTCTCGAGGCGATTTTGCCGCGGCGAAAGCCCGCTCCTCCGCCCTGCCGTCCGCCTCGGAGATCGACGGCGCGCGCTTCGACGGCGCCCGCGCCTTGAACGCCCTGCCCGCGGCGGCGACCCCGATGCCTGAGGGCGTGAGCGCGGCCGCTCCGGAGGCCGCGGCCGCGCCTGCGCCGAAGCCCGGCCTGATCTCCCGCTTCGTCGCCCGTCCCCTGCGCGCCGCCGCCTCGCCCGCCGTCGCGGCCTGGACCAAGACGCGGACCTCCGTCGCGACCATCCGCGAGAACGCGACGTGGGTGCGCGGCTTCTGGGCGGGTCTGCGCGCCGACGGCCTGGACGTCGGCAAGGACCTCCGGAAAGCGTCCGCGATGGCGCTCGTGATCGCGGCGGTGTCCCTCGTGCCCTCGTGGCTGTACGGGCAGATGGCCACGCACCTGCACGACCTCCAGGGGCTCGCGAACGCCGCCGTCCCCTGGTACCAGAACCCGACGCTTCACACGTTCGGCGCGCTCAGCGCCGCGCTGATCGTCGCGCACGCGCTGGCCGCGTACCTGACCAAGTTCCAGAGCACGACGATGTACGGCCTCGGCAACAAGCTCATGAAGGGCGTCAGCGACCTCTACGTCGCGAAGGTCCTGAGCCTGGACATGCGCTGGCAGAACGCGCGCAACGTCGGGGAGGTGGTGTCCACCGCGACGGACGCGATCTACACCCTGCAGAGCACGGCCTCGGCGATGATCGTCGACCTGGTGCGCAACGGGGCGGTCGCGCTGATCGCCGGCTCCGTCATGGCCTTCGTGAGCTGGAAGCTTTCCCTCTTCGCCATCCCGTTCCTCATCTTCGTGCTCTCGATCCCGTCGAGCGTGTACAGCAAGCGCGTGCAGGACGCCTACAAGTCCTTCTTCGCGATGAAGAAGCCCAAGTTCGCCTCCGCCCTGCAGGAGATCGTCGTCAACATGCTCAAGGTCAAGGCCGCGGGCCTCGAGGAGCGCGAGCTCGAGAAGATGCGCGAGCACAGCCGGCAGACCTACCTCGTGGGCGGCGGCGAGATCGCGGACGTGGCCGCGCCCCAGCGGGCGCTGGCCGGCGGCCTCACCGACGTCGCTCGCGTGCTCGTCATGGCCGCCGCGGTGGCCTGCGTCGTCGCGGGCGTCATGCCCCTGTCGGCCGCGATCACCTACATCTTCCTGTCCAACTTCTTCCGCGACGCCATGCAGTCCCTGACCGGTCTGTGGGTCTCGCTCAAGTCCATGCGCGGCGCCGCGGCGCGCTACGACGCCACCATGAAGCAGGCCTCGGAGGACTTGAACTTGAACGGCAAGGTCCTGCCCGGGACGTCTCACGGACGAAAGATCGAGATGAAGGGCGTGAAGTTCCGCTACACGAAGGACGGCGCGCCGATCCTCAAGGGCGTGGACCTGACGATCGAGCCCGGGCAGATGGTGGGCTTCGTGGGCATGACCGGCGGCGGCAAGACGACGACGGCGATGAGCGTCCTCGGCCTCTATCCCTTGGAGTCCGGCGAGATCCGCGTCGACGGCGTGCCGCTGACCGAGCTCAACCTGCGCGCTTTCCGCCGGGAGATCGGCGTGAGCCTGCAGGACTCGATCCCGTTCGCGGCGTCCGTGCGCGACAACATCGCCTACCTGCGGCCGGCGGCGACCGAGGCGGAGGTCTGGGCGGCGGCGAAGGCGTCGGGCCTGCACGACCAGGTCCTGAGGTTCGGCGCGGACCGCGCGCTGAACGCGGCGGGGGCCGAGAAGGACGACGCGGCTCTCATCGAGAAGCTGTCTTCGGCGCTCGAAGCGGTGCGCGCGGAGCTGCGCAAGTCCGTCGAAGGCGTGCCGGCCGCGGCGCTGGACCCGAAGAAAGGCCTCAAGGACAACGCGATCGGCGCCTCCGAGGCGACGTGGGAGCAGTTCTTAGCGGCGGCGCGAAGCGCCGCCGTCCTCGACGACGTCGCGCGGCTGGGCTACCGCACGCGCGTGGGGGAGCGCGGCCTCAACCTCTCGGGAGGCCAGAAGCAGCGCCTGATGCTGGCGCAGATCTTCGTCCAGCCGCAGAACCCGTTCGGCGTGATGATCTACGACGAGCCCACGTCGGCGCTCGACGGGCGCACGCAGCAGCTCATCGAGGACCAGATCGCGGCGCGGCGCGGCAGGACCACGCAGATCGTGATCGCGCACCGACTCAGCAACGTCCAGCGCGCGGACCGCATCGTCGTGTTCTCCGACGGAGTCGTCGCCGAGCAGGGCACGCACGACGAGCTGATGAAGGCGGGCGGGATCTACGCGAAGATGTGGGACGCGCAGCGCCTGCTCGACGCGGCGTCGGGGCACGCCCCCGCGGCGCGCTAGCGGCCGAGGTCCATCCAGAGAGGGTAGAGATACAGCTCCGGACGCCGGATGCCGCGGGCGGCGGCGAGGATGCCCTCCAGCAGGGACCTGCCCTTCCCGGCGTCCCGTTCGACGGCGAGCGCCAGCTTCCACTCGAAGAACCGCAGGACGCGGGCGGGCAGAAGGTCGAAATCGGACCAGAAGCCCGCGGCGTCCCCGGCGGCGGAGGCGCAAAGCGCGCGATTGATCTGGGCCCAGACGTTGGAGCCGTTGAGCCGGAGCGCCTCGTCGAGGTCGCGCCGCGCGGGCGCGACCTGGCCGTCCAGCCGGAGCGCCTCCCCGCGCCAGACCAGAGTCTCGGCGTCGCGCGGCGAGAGGCGGATCGACTCGTTCAAGTCGGACAGCGCCTCGCGAATGGAGCCTGAGCGCAGCAAGGCGGCGCCGCGCCAGCACAGCGCGAGGGGCATCCCCTCGTCGGCGTAGGGCTGGAAGTCGGCCGCCGCCGCGTCGTAACGGCCGGTCCAGAGATTGAGCTCGCCGCGCCAGATCGCCGCTTTGCGGAACTCCGTCGGCCGCGAGCGGAGGCGCTCGACGCAGCGGCTCATCGTCTCGAACGCGGACTTCGGACGCCCCCGGCACAGGGCGGATTCGGCCAGGCACGCCTCGGCCGTCCAAAAGGCCGGAGCGGACTTCAGGACGGCGCGGAACTCGCGCTCGGCGTCGCCGTAGGCCCAGCGCAGGTTCAAGAGCATTTGCCCGCGGTTGAACCGCATCCAGGCGTAGCGCGCCGGGAGCCCCTCCAGCTCCTCGGAGAGCGACAGAGCCTCCTCGGGCCAGCCGAGCTTCTCGAGGAGGACGAGGCGGAGGTGGCGGCGCCAGGCGGCGTGCCCGCGCGACCGGTCCCGCCGGAGGAGCTCGAGGAGCTCATAAAGCGGGCGCGAAGCGCCGCCGGGTCCGGGCGAGACCGGCGACAGCAGCGCTTCATAGGCGCCGGCCGAAGGCTTCTCGTCGAGGGCCCGCTCGCCGAGCGCGAAGGCGTCGACGAAGCGGCCCCGCGAGATCTCCGCGCGAAATCGATCCGCCAGCTCCAGCGACGGGTCCGCGCCCTCGCCGCGGAGGCGATCGGCCCGGAGCATGCCCTAGGCGAGCTCTCCGAGGCAGGCGTCGAGAATCTCGAGGCCCTTGTCCACGTCGTACTCGCTCAGAACGAGAGGCGGCGCGATGCGGATGACGGACTTGCCGCAGCCGAGCAGGAGCAGTCCCTTCGTGAAGGCGAGCTGCTCGAGCTTGCCGACGAGCTCCGCCGCGGGCTCCTTGGTCTTGCGGTCCTTCACGAATTCCACTCCGATGAAGAGGCCTTGGCCGCGCACGTCGCCGATGCAGTCGTGCTTGGCGGCGAGCTTGCGCGCGCCGGCGAGCAGGCGCGCGCCCATCTTCGACGCGTTGGCCGCGAGCTCGCTCTCGACGAGCTTGAGCGTCGCGAGCGCGGACGCGCAAGCCACGGGGTTGCCGCCGTACGTGGAGCCGTGCGAGCCGCGGGGCCACGTCATGACCGACTCCTTCGCGATGATCGCGCCGATGGGCATGCCGGAGCCGAGGCCCTTGGCGCTCAGGATCACGTCCGGAAGGACGCCCAGCGCCTCGCAGGCCCACATCTTGCCGGTGCGGCCCACGCCGCACTGGACCTCGTCGTAGACCAGCACGATGCCGTGCTCGTCGCAGATCTTGCGCCAATACTGGAGGAACTCCTTCGACGGCACGACGTAGCCGCCCTCGCCCTGCATCGGCTCCATGATCACGGCCGCGACGTCCTGCGGCGCGACGAGCGTCTCGAAGAGCTCGTTGGCCGCCGCGATGCACTCCTGGGCGGTGTTGCGGTACGGGTTGTGGAAGGGGAGGTGGTACACCTCGGGCATCAGCGGCCCGAAGCCCTTCCGGTATTTGACTTTCGACGAGGTCAGCGACAGCGCCGCGTACGAGCGGCCGTGGAAGGCGGTCTGGAACGCGACGATCGCGCCGCGCTTGGTGTGCTGGCGCGCCAGCTTGACCGCGCCCTCGACCGCCTCGGTGCCGGAGTTGGTGAGGAACACGCGCGCGCCGCCCTTCCACGGCGCGGACTTCGCCAGCTTCTCGCACAGGTCGGAGAAGCCTTCGTAGTAGAAGTCGGTGCCGCAGATATGAAGGAACCGCCCGGCCGCCTCCTGCACGGCTTTCGTGACGGCCGGATGCGCGTAGCCCGTCGAGGACACCGCGATGCCCGCCATCCAGTCGATGAAGCGGTTGCCGTCGACGTCCTCGATCATCGCTCCCTGGCCGCCCGCGATGACGAGCGGGTACTCCTTGATGTAGGACGGCGACGCGTACGCCTTGTCCTTGGCGATGATCGCCTGGGCCTTGGGTCCGGGCGGGGGGACGACGAGGCGGGGGTACGCGGCGGCGGGCGACTTCGCGGGAGCGGTCTTGGTGGCCATGTCTTGCTCTCTATTCCATGATCGTGCGGCTCTGCTCGCGCATGAACTGCGCGACGTAATAAGGTCCGCAGCCGCCCTTGCCGGTCGAGCCCGAGCCCTTCCAGCCGCAGAAGGACTGCACGCCGGGCCAGGCGCCGGTCGTCGCGCCCGTCGGCCGGTTCGCGTAGCAGACTCCGGCCTCGATCTCGTCGAAGAACTTCTCGATCTCCTCCTTCTTGGCCGTGAAGATCCCCGCGGTGAGGCCGTACTCCGCGCGGTTGGACTCCGCGATCGCCTGGTCGATCGACGTCACCTTTCCGACGACGAGGATCGGGACGAAGAGCTCGCGCATGAAGAGCTCGTGGTCGAGCGGGAGCTCGACGATCGTCGGCGCGCAGTAGTGGCCCTTGTCGAAGATCCCGCCGGTGAGCCGGACGCCGCCGACGAGGTTCTGCCCGCCCGCGCGCGCCGCCGCGGCCGCGGTCTCGAACGTCTTGACGGCCTTCGCGTTGATGACCGGCCCGAAATCCACGTCCTTCTCGGTCGGGTCCCCGGTGCGGATCTTCTTGCTCGCCGCGACGAGCTTCTTGACGAACGCGTCGTAGACCTTCTCGTGGACGTAGACGCGGGAGCAGGCCGAGCACTTCTGGCCCTGCAGCCCGAAGGCGGACTTCACGACGCCCGAGACGGCGTCGTCGAGGTTCGCCGTCTCGGCGACGTAAGCCGGGTTCTTTCCGCCGAGCTCCATCAGCGCCGGCTTCGGGTAGGCCGAGGAGAACTCCTTGACCATGCGCATCCCGACTTCCTTGGAGCCCGTGAACACGATGCCGTCCACCCCCGGGTTCTTCCAGAGCGCGTCGCCGATCTCCGCGCCGAGACCCGTGACGAAGTTGAACAGCCCGGCCGGCAGGCCCGCGGCCTTGTAGCACTCGTAGAGCATCAGTCCCGTCCACGGCGTGTCCTGCGCGGGCTTGTAGACCACCGCGTTGCCGGCGAGCAGGGCCGCCGCGGACATGCCCGTCGAGAGCGCCATCGGGAAGTTGAACGGCGCGATGCAGACGAAGACGCCGAACGGCCGGAGGACGGAGCGCGTGTTCTCGTTGGGCAGCAGCTTGCCCAGAGGCTTCACGTAGCCGTCGTTGTCCTCGACCATCTTCGCGTAGTAGTCGATCAGGTCGGCCGATTCCTCGGCGTCGCCCATCGCCTCGAGCCGGCTCTTGCCCACCTCGAGCGACATCACCGCCGCGATCTCGAACTTGCGCTCGCGGATCGCCTCCGCGGCCTTGCGCAGGAGCGCGACGCGCTCCTTCCACGAGCGAGCCGCCCACTCCTTCTGGCTCTTGCGCGCCGCCTTGACCGCGAGGTCCACGTGCTCCGGCGTCGCCGAGGCGAAGCGTCCCAGCACGAACGACGTGTCGATCGGCGAGGTGTCCTCGATGAGAGGTGAAGAAGACTTCACCGCCTTGTCGCCGATCCAGAGCGGATGCTCCTGTCCGGCCTTCGCGCGGACCGCCGTCAGCGCCTCGTCGAAGGATTTGTGGAAAGCGGTCATGTCCGCGTTGGCGGACGTGTAGGTGATCTTGGTCGGGGCGGCGTTAGCGGCGGACATGGCAGGCCTCCAGTGCGGTCTTGAAGCGCGCGACGATCTCGTCGATCTCGCTCTCGGAAACGGTGAAAGGGGGAGCGACCATGACGAGGTCGCCGTTCTCGCCGTCGGCGTGGCCGACGTTGGGCCACACGACGAGGCCCGCCTCCAGCGCGGCGGAGACGAAGGACTCCGCGAACTTGAGCGAGCGCGGGAAGGGCGCCTTGGTCTTCTTGTCGGCGACGAACTCGATCCCGGCCAAAAGGCCGAGACCCCGGACGTCTCCGACCGACGGTAGCTCGAGCAGGGCCTCGAGCTTCCGATGAAGCACGGCGCCCATCTCGGCG
>Ga0134128_10005363_pt1 | contig 15536 bp, 11 predicted proteins | sample KB31754_FD_96462 | JGI IMG/M metagenome (GOLD analysis project Ga0134128, IMG submission 96462) | Terrestrial soil microbial communities with excess Nitrogen fertilizer from Kellogg Biological Station, Michigan, USA - KB3-175-4 | ecosystem: Environmental > Terrestrial > Soil > Unclassified ...
CAATGCATCGCCAAACACGGCGCCGCGCGTATGACCCACATGCATGGGGCCGGTCGGATTGGCCGAGACGTATTCGATGTTGACCGCTTCGCCCTTGCCGATATCGGCGCGGCCGTAGTCGGCGCCCTGCTCGCCGATCGAGCGCAGCGCCTCGAACCAGATCGGGTTGTTCAGCCGGAAATTGATGAAGCCGGGCCCCGCAACCTCGGCCGAGGCCACATCCTTGTCTTCGGCAAAGTGGGCAACGATGGCGGCCGCTACCTCGCGCGGGTTCTTGCCGAGCGGTTTGGCAACGATCATCGCGGCGTTGGTGGAGAGGTCGCCATGGGCGGCATCGCGCGGTGGCTCGACCACGAAGCGGCTCAGCAGCTCTTCCGGCAGTTCCGGATAGAGAGCCTGCAAGGCCGCGGCAACCCGCGTCGAGAAAATCGCGAAAACGTCCATTGGTAGTCCTTTGCCCGCTTCCGGGGCGTTGCTTCCTATCACCAAGTCATTCCCGCGAAAGCGGGAATCTCTGTTTGCGGCCGTGCGCGCAGAAACGGAGACTCCCGCTTTCGCGGGAGTGACGTGGTGTATCGGGCTTTTCGGTGCCCCTAGCGGAATTCCACGCGAGCGTCAAACAAGCGGGCGTACTCGTCGAGGGCATAGGGGTCGGTCATGCCGGCGATGAAATCGGCCACGGTTCGTGCGCGCGACGCAACGTCTGGGGCCGCCTTGGCGGCAGCGCCCCACCGGCCGGGCATATCGCCGGTTTCGAGGTAACGGTCAAAGAGCTCAGCAACGACAGCCTCGCTCTTACGCACCGGACCCATGACGGCTTCGCTGCGATAGACATTGTCGAACAGGAACCGCTTTAGCCCGGTGACGGCCGTTTGCGTTGGCGTAGAGAAGACGATCAGCGTTCTGCCGGCAGCGCGAACGTCGTCGGCGCTTTGCGGCGCCGCCGCGGCGATTGCGGCCTCGCTAGTCGAGATTACGTCCTCGATTGCTTCGGTGATCAGCCGCCGCTGCAGTTCATGCGCCTGCCGGCCGGGATCGATATCGGGCCAGCGGTCAAGCACCTCACAGGCGATCGGGCCGGCCATCGGCACGTCGCGCAAGTCGCCGAACGAGATCAGTTCGGCCCGCAGCGCATCGTCTATGTCGTGAGCGTTATAGGCGATGTCGTCGGCGATCGCCGCGCACTGCGCTTCAAGGCTCGCAAAACTCGAAAGCTGCAGGTCGGCGCTCGCCACGTTTTCGAGCCCTGCAGGAAGCCTCGCCAGTGGCCCGTTGTGCTTGAGGATGCCTTCCAGCGTCTCCCAGGTGAGGTTGAGCCCATCATGGCTCGCATAGCGATTTTCGAGCCGCGTCACGACACGCAACGCCTGCACGTTGTGATCGAAGCCGCCGAAATCGTGTATTTTATCGTCGAGCACGCGTTCGCCCGCGTGGCCGAACGGCGTGTGGCCAAGATCGTGGGCCAGCGCGACCGCTTCGGCCAAATCCTCGTCCAGCCGCAGCGCCCGGGCCAGCGAGCGCGCCATCTGGCTCACCTCGAGCGTGTGGGTGAGCCGGGTGCGAAAATGCTGGCCTTCGTGCTGGAGAAACACCTGCGTCTTGTGCTGCAGCCGCCGAAACGCCGTCGAATGGATGATCCGGTCGCGGTCGCGCTGGAATTCCGAGCGCGTCGGGCTGCTGTTAGTGGGGTAGAGCCGGCCCCTGCTGTGCAGCGGATCGGCGGCGTAGGGCGCGTTCATGGTTCAACACTCATGCAACAAGGCCCTTTTCAAGCTTCCGGCGGGTCACTATCTTGAGGAAACGGCATCGCCTTGAACGATGGCCGGTTTCGGAAGGCCCAAATGACCGACGCCTCTCTAGCATCCCCCGATGTCGTTTTGACAGACCGCGCTGCGCGCCGTATCGGCCGCATCCTCGGCAAGGAAGAGCCCGGCACCTCGCTCCGTATTTCGGTGGCGGGCGGCGGCTGCTCCGGTTTCCAGTACGAGTACAACCTCGTCAAGGACGCCCCGAACGCCGACGACCTGGTCCTCGCCAAGGAAGGCGCGATGGTTTTGATCGACTCGATGAGCCTCGAATTCATGGGCGGCGCCGAGATCGATTACGCCGACGACCTGATCGGCCAATCCTTCCAGATCAAGAACCCCAACGTCGTCGCCGCCTGCGGCTGCGGCACGAGCTTTGCCGTCGCCTGACGGCTTGCCGCCTTTACCTCCCGCTGGCTAGATAGCCTCCCAAGGCCGTAAGAGCGCACCGGCGCCTCGTTTCGATTCGGCCAATAAGCGGGAGGAATTTCATGGGTCTTCAGGAGCGCGTCGACGCGGCGATTGATGCTGCGCTGGTAAACCGGATTGTCGGTTGCGTAGTGCTGATCAACAAGGACGGCAAGGAAGTTTACGCCCGCACGGCCGGGCTGGCCGATCGCGAGGAGGGACGCAAGCTCGAACGCAACGCCATCTGGCGTCTCGCATCTGTAACCAAACCGATCGTCGCCACGGCGGCGCTCAAGATGATGGAAACGGGGCTGCTCCATCTTGATGATCCGGTCACCAAGTACCTGCCCTATTTCACTCCGCCGAGCCCCGACGGGATCGTTCGCCCGATCACTCTGCGGCAACTGATGTCGCACAGCTCCGGGCTTGCCTACGAGACCACGCCGGCCGATGTATCGCCGGGCATGTCCGGCCCCTTCATCTCGCTCGACGAGAACCTCCGGCGCCTCGCCAGGGCGCCGCTGCTCTTCGCGCCCGGAACCGGCTGGGTCTATGGCACCAGCATCGATGTGCTCGGCGGCGTGCTCGCGGCCATCAATGGCTCGACGCTCGAAGCCGCGGTGCAGAAATATGCCGCGGCGCCGCTGGGCATGGTCGACTGGCGCTTTACTCCCACGGATGCCACTCGCGTGACCGCCAATTATGCCAACGGCAACCCGCCCAGCGCGCCGGTCACGCCGCCCGCGCGGCTCACAGAGGATAATCTCCAGGGCACCGGCTTCCACGTCGACCGCATCTTCCGTGCCGATGCCCCGCAATCGGGTGGAGGCGGCTCATGCGGCACGGCGGACGACGTCGTGAAGATGCTTGAGGTCTATAACGGTCACGGTACCCACCTGAAGCCCGCGACAGTGGCAGAAGCCTTCAAGAACCAGATCGGCACCCTGCCGCGACGCGAAGACGACGCGGGCAAGCGCTTTACCGTGCTTGGCGCCATCATCGACGACCCCAAGGCCGCAAGAAGCCCCTGCCCCGCCGGGACGCTCGACTGGGGTGGCGCCTGGGGCCACAACTGGATCATCGATCCGACCAACCGCTGGACCATCCTCGTTTGCACCAATGTGGCGCCCGAAGGCTGCAACGGGCCGTTCCGCGAGGACATTCGAGATGCGGTCTATGGCTGAGGTTGCGAGTCACGCAGCGTGCATGACAAGGTGAGGCCATGCGTATCGCGACATGGAACATCAACGGCGTAAAAGCCCGTCAGGGCGCGCTCGATCTTTGGCTCAAGCAGCATTCGCCCGATATCGTCTGCCTGCAGGAAATCAAATCCGTCGACGAGGCGTTTCCGCGCGCCGAGATCGAGGCGCTTGGCTACAATATCGAGACGCACGGCCAGAAGGGCTTTAATGGCGTCGCGATCCTCTCAAAACTGCGCTTCGATGAGGTGAACCGTGGCCTGCCGGGCGACGATTCCGATGAACAGGCGCGGCTGATCGAGGGCGTGTTCTCGGTCGATGGCGGCGTCGTGCGGGTCTGCAACATCTACCTGCCGAACGGCAACCCGGTCGATAGTGAGAAGTTTCCCTACAAGCTCGCCTGGATGGACCGGCTCAACGCCTATGTCGAACAGCGGCTCACGCTCGAAGAGCCCTTCATCCTGCTCGGCGACTTCAACCTGATCCCCGCTGCCATCGATGCCAAGCGGCCTGAGGCGTGGGTAGGCGATGCCCTCTATCGTCCGGAGAGCGCCGCAAAATGGCGGGCGCTGAAGAATCTCGGCATGACCGACGCGCTACGCGCCGTGACCGACGAGCCGAGCTATACGTTCTGGGATTTCAAGACGTTCGGCTGGGACCGCGACGACGGCATCCGCATCGACCACCTGCTGCTGTCGCCACAGGCCGCCGACCGGCTGGAGGACGTCATCGTGCATCGCGCCGTCCGCGGCGGGGAAAAGCCGTCCGACCACGTGCCGGTCGAGGGCCGGTTCACGCTCTGAATTGAGTGGGAGCCCGGAAGCGACACCCCGTCTCAGTCGTCGGGGGTTGAATCGTCCGGGGGGCCGAATTGCGGTTCGACGGCGTTCGCCATCTTGGTGGCCGCCTCGCGCTGCTCGGGACTTGCCTTCTGCATGTCGCGCGTCAGCAGATCGCCGATCCAGCCTTCATCAGGCGTGCCGATCGAGCGATCATGGGCGATACTGAGCCACATCAGCCCTTCGGCCGGCTGCGCCTTGATACCGGCGCCAGTGAACAGCAGGTCGCCCAGCTTGGCTTGCGCCGCGACGTGCCCCTTGTGCGCCGCCAGCGACAGCCAGCGCGCGCCCTGCAGCGGATTGGGATCGGTCGCGGCCGTCAGATACATTTCGCCAATCCGGTACTGCGCATCGGCATTGCCGAAATACGTCGCCGCATGCAGCACGAGCTGCTCGGCCCGCTCCGGGTCGGCCTGAATGCCGGCGTCGGGCAATCCCTCGCGGTAATAGTCGCCCATCTTCACGAAGGACTGCGCCACGATATCGGAATCGACCCCCTTGGGCGCCGCGTCGGCGTGGTCGTTGGCGATTTGCGAAAAATAGTCGAACGCCTTGACGTCATCCTTGGCGACGCCCTCGCCGTTCTCATACATCGTGCCAAGCCGCCACAGCGCCATCGGCTGACCGGCAGCGGCGGCATTTTCCAGCGACGACATCAGATCGGAGTTGGATACGCCGCCCCCCGCGCCATCCATCATATTGGCCATCGTCAGGGCTGCATCCGCGGCGGTCGTGGGCGCGGCGCCCGGCGCTGCCAGGTTCTGGCTGGCGACAGGGGCGTCGGGCGCCACCGGGGTCGCCACATCGTTATCATAGGCGCTGACCGCATCGGCGCCCGCGGCGTGGCCTGCCGGCGGGATATTCGTCAGCTGGACGGGCGAGCCAACATCATCACCATCCCCGTCATTTGTCTGCGGCGTGTTGGTGGCAGAGGGCGGGCTTGAAGGTATATCGGCCGGCGGCACCGGGCCTTTCGCAAAGGCCGGCGCATCGGCAGCCGAAGGAGCCGGTTCGGCAGCGGCGGCCGCCACCATTTGGGCATAGGCGGGCGCGCCCATGGCGGCAACCGCCAGGAGCGAGCCCGCCGCGGCAGAAACAAGGGCAAATCTGGCCCTAAATATCCGCATACTGCCCCTTCTCGCCTTTGGCGCCAGGGTTGGTCAGCGCGCCATAACGCGCCGGCCCGACGAGCTGGGCATACTTCCAGATGGCGCCCGAGCCGTATTCGGTCTCGCGCGGCGCCCACGACGCCTTGCGGCGGGCGAACTCCTCATCGGAGACGTTCACCGAGATTTCGCCGGTGACGGCATCGAGCGTGATGATGTCGCCGTCCTTGATGTGGGCGATCGGCCCACCGATCGCGGCCTCGGGCCCCACGTGGCCGACGCAGAAGCCACGGGTCGCGCCCGAGAACCGTCCATCGGTGATGAGCGCCACCTTGTCGCCCATGCCCTGCCCGTAAAGCGCCGCCGTGGTCGACAGCATTTCACGCATGCCGGGGCCGCCCTTGGGGCCTTCGTAGCGGATGACGAGGATGTCGCCTTCCTTGTAAGTCCGGCCGTTGACGACCTCGAAGCACTCTTCCTCGTTGTCGAAAACGCGGGCCGGCCCAACGAAGCGCTGGTTCTTGAGGCCGGCTACCTTCACGATAGCGCCGTCAGGCGCGAGGTTGCCGCGCAGCGACACGACGCCGCCGGTCGGCGAGATGGGGTTCGAGGTCTGACGGATCACGTCCTGCTCGGTGTTCCACTTCACGTTGGCGAGGTTCTCGGCGACTGTCTTGCCGGTCACCGTCATGCAATCGCCGTGGAGATAGCCGCCATCGAGCAGCGCCTTCATCACCAGCGGGATGCCGCCGGCTTCGAACAGATCCTTGGCGACGTACTTACCGCCGGGCTTGAGGTCGCCGATATAGGGCGTCTTGCGGAAGATTTCGCCGACGTCGAACAGGTCGAACTCGATGCCCGCTTCGTGCGCCATGGCCGGCAAATGCAGCGCCGCATTGGTCGAGCCGCCGGTCGCGGCAACGGTCATCGCAGCGTTCTCGAACGCCTCGCGGGTGACGATATCGCGCGGCCGCAGGTTCTGCTTGAGCAGTTGCATTACCTGCTCGCCGGCCTGAGCGCAGAGCGCATCACGGATTTCGTACGGGGCCGGGGCGCCGCAGCTATAGGGCAGCGCGAGGCCAATCGCCTCGGCGACCATCGCCATGGTGTTGGCCGTGTACTGCCCGCCGCAGGAGCCGGCGGAAGGACACGCGACGCGCTCCATCTCGTCGAGCGTCACGTCATCCATCTTGCCGACGGAATGGAGGCCGACCGCCTCGAACAGATCCTGCACGACGATGTCGCGGCCCTTGTAGCGGCCCGGCAGGATGGTGCCGCCATAGATGAAGATCGACGGCACGTTGAGGCGGATCATCGCCATCATCATGCCGGGCAGGCTCTTGTCGCAGCCGGCCATGGCGACCAGCGCGTCATAGGAGTGGCCGCGGATGGTGAGTTCGACCGAGTCGGCGATCACGTCGCGCGAGGCGAGCGAGGACTTCATGCCGGCGTGGCCCATGGCCATGCCGTCGGTCACGGTGATGGTGGTGAATTCGCGCGGCGTGCCACGGGCAGCGGCGACGCCCTTCTTTACGGCCTGCGCCTGACGCTGCAGCGAAATATTGCACGGCGCTGCCTCGTTCCAGGCGGTCGCCACGCCGACCAGCGGCTGATGAATCTGCTCGGAGGTGAGGCCCATCGCGTAAAGATACGAGCGATGCGGGGCCCGTTCCGGGCCTTCGGTCACGTGGCGGCTGGGCAGTCTCGACTTATCGACGTAGTTACTATCCATGGTCCAATATCCCCCTGGCGTTGCGCCAGTTCAGCAACGGCAACGTGCCGCGTCCGGCAGCAATCCGGGGTCGCAAAGTAAGAGTCAAGGCAATGAAGAGCCGAAACCGTTCGCTCGGCTGCTCATTCAAGACGCGCCTGTCCAGAAGGCGTTCTAGTCCCCGTTTTGAGTTCAGATTGTGGCGGGATGTGTCGCCAAACAATTGATGGCTCGGGGACCGCATGGAATCGAAAAACGCTGTTGCAGAAACGTCACGGTATATGGTTACGACCGGCTAAAGATGGCCGTATTTGCCGCAGAAATGCCGATTTATAGCCACTTGCGCCCGTGCATATCGCACGCACCGGGCGTCAATTGAGCCGGGCCAGCGCCGCCGAAATCTGCTCGCGCCGATAGACCGCCTCGGCACGCCGGCTGCGCTGCTCATCGATCACCTCTTCGGGCGCTTTCGAAACGAACTGCTCGTTGCCGAGTTTTTTGTCGATCACCGCGATCTCGCTGTCGAGCTTGACGATATCCTTGCCGAGCCGCGACTTTTCGGCACCAAGATCGATGACCCCGGCGAGGGGCAGCGCATAGATCGCCTCGCCGAGCACAATCTGCGCCGAATCCTTCGGCACGCCGGAAGCCTCGACTACAGTGTCAAGCCGGGCGAGCCGCGTCAGCGCCCCCATCTGCCGCGCCACCCTCTCCATCGTGCCCGGATTTGCGCCGACAATTTCGAGCGGGATCTTGGCGCCGCCGGGCACATTCATTTCCTGCTTCACCGAGCGAATGCCGGAAATCAGATCGACCAGCCAGCCGAGTTCCGCTTCGGCTTCGGCATCGCCGAGGCCGGTGAGTTCTGGCCACTCGCTGACAATCAGCAGTTTTTCGCGCGCCGGGCCGGCTTTGCCGGTTTCGGCCCAAAGCTCCTCGGTGACGAACGGCATGAAGGGATGCAGCAGCTTTAGAATTTGGTCGAGCGCCCAAGCGGCCATGGCGCGGGTTTCGGCCGCGGCTGCGGCGTCGTCGTCGTTGAGGACGGGCTTGGCCAACTCGACATACCAGTCGCAGAAAATGCCCCAGACGAAGTCGTAGGCGGCGTTGGCGGCTTCGTTGAATTTGTAATCGAGGATGCCCTGCGTCACCTCGGCGGCGGCGCGTGCCGTGGCCCCGGCGATCCAGCGGTTGAGCTGATGCTTTGCCGATTTCGGATCGAAATTTTCGACCCGCACGCAATTGTTGACCTCGAGGAAGCGCGCTGCGTTCCACAGCTTCGTCACGAAATTGCGGTAGCCCTCGACGCGCTGCAGCGAGAGTTTGAGGTCCCTGCCCTGCGCCGCCATCGCGGCGAAGGTGAAGCGCGTGGCGTCGGCGCCATAGGTGTCGATGAGGCCAAGCGGGTCGATGACGTTGCCCTTGGTCTTGCTCATCTTGGCGCCCTTCTCGTCGCGGACGAGGGCGTGCATGTAGACGGTCGAAAACGGCACCTCGCCCATGAACTCGATGCCCATCATCATCATCCGGGCAACCCAGAAGAAGATGATGTCGAAACCAGTGACCACGACATCGGTCGGGTAATATTTCTTGAGCTCGGGAGTCTTATCCGGCCAGCCCATGGTCGAGAACGGCCAGAGTGCCGAGGAGAACCAGGTGTCGAGGACGTCTTCATCGCGATACAGAAGCACGTAGTCGTCTTCACTAAGGAAGTCATTTTCAATGGCGGTCTTTTTGTCGACCACCCGCACCGAGCCGGGGTGGTTTTGCTCGTAGGTAAGAAGTGCAGCGTACTCGCTATCGGCAACGACGACCTCGCCATACGGCCCATACCACGCCGGTATCTGATGCCCCCACCAGAGCTGGCGCGAGATGCACCAGGGGCGGATGTTTTCGAGCCAGGCGAAGTAGGTGTTCTCGTATTGCTGCGGCACGAATTTGGTCTTGCCTTCGCGCACGGCCGCGAGCGCCGGCTGGGCCAGCACATCGGCCTTCACCCACCACTGATCGGTCAGGAACGGCTCGATGATGACAAGTTTCGACTTCTCATCGAACGGCACCATGATCTTCTTGTCTTCGATATGGTCGAGACCGCGCGTCGGCTCGGCTTCGGCCAGCGCCGTCAGATCGGCAACGATCTGCTTGCGGGCATCGAAGCGATCAAGCCCGACATACTTTTCCGGCACGTCCGCGACGGCGCCGGTGATCTTGCCGCTTGTCGTGAAAATGTTGATCTGCGCCAGCTTGTTCCGCTGGCCGACCTCGAAATCGTTGAAATCGTGTGCCGGCGTGATTTTCACCGCGCCCGAGCCGAGCGCCGGATCGGCGTAGGTGTCGGCGACGATCGGGATGCGACGGCCAACCAGCGGCAGGTCGACAAACTTGCCGACCAGCGATTTGTAACGCTCGTCGTCCGGATGCACCGCGACGCCGCTGTCGCCGAGCATCGTCTCCGGCCGCGTCGTGGCGACGATGATGTAGTCACGGGTTTCCCAATCGATCGGCTCGCCATCCTCATCGAACGCAATGGGGAATTCGAAGGTCACGCCATCCGCCAGCGGATAGCGCAGGTGCCACATGTGCCCCGCGACTTCGATGTTCTCGACCTCGAGATCGGAGATCGCGGTTTCGAGGCCGGGGTGCCAGTTGACCAACCGCTTGTCGCGATAGATCAGGCCCTTGTTGTAGAGATCGACAAACACCTTGGTCACGGCTCGGACCATCTGATCGTCCGCCTCGCCATGCTCGCCAAGAGTAAAGCGCTCTCGGCTCCAGTCGGCGGAGGCACCAAGGCGTTTGAGCTGGTTGATGATGGCGCCGCCGCTCTCCGCCTTCCATTCCCACACCCGCTCGACAAATTTCTCGCGGCCGAGGTCACGACGATTTTCCTGCCGCTCGGCCATTTGCCGCTCGACGATCATCTGCGTGGCGATACCAGCGTGGTCGGTGCCCGGCTGCCACAGCACATCGCGGCCGCGCATGCGGTTGAAGCGGGTCAGGATGTCCTGGATGGTGTTGTTGAGCGCGTGGCCGACGTGGAGGTTACCCGTCACATTCGGCGGCGGAATGACGATCGAGAACGGCTTTGCGCCCGCCTTGGCCCCTGCCCCGGCGGCAAACGCGTTGGCCTTCTGCCAGGCCTCATAAATGCGGCCTTCGACGGCGCCCGGCTCGTAGTTCTTGTCGATCATCTTCAATCCAACAGCAAACGCCCGCCGAAATCCAGGATTCGGGCGGGCCGGGAAATAACTCAGCACTGACTTAGGAAATGGGGCTACCGCTCGTCAACTGCTAGCGCCCAGTACGACCGCCTTCCTTCTCCCCCTGTGGGAGAAGGTGGATCGGCCGAAGGTCGAGACGGATGAGGGGTGGGCCACAGACTCTGAGCTTTTGGCCCACCCCTCATCCGCCCTTCGGGCACCTTCTCCCACAAGGGGAGAAGGAAGATAGACGTGCCACCTGCCGATGCTTGCGGTGGCAGAGCCGCCGCAGCCGTCAGCGGCCTTATTCGACGCCGCGTGAGATGCGGGCGATTTCCTTTTCGACGACGCGCTCGACCAGCGTCGGCAGGTGTTCGTCGAGCCATTCCTTGAGCATCGGGCGTAGCATCTCGCGCATCATCGCCTCGATTGTCAGACCCGGGGCGCCGACACCAAGATTGTTGAGACGGGCGATATTCATGCGCACCGCCGCGTTCGTCGCCGGCTCCAGCAGTTCCTCGGCGATGTCAGCGGAAAGCGTGCGGTCGGGCATGGGAGCGGCCTCGGCGGCCGTGGGACGCGGGCGTAGGGGTTCCGCTGCCACCGGCGCAAACGACGGTGTGGTCGGCGCGGAAACGGCGGGCATCTCGCCCTTCTCGACGTCGAAGGTAACGTCATCGGGGTCGATGAACTCGGCCTTCGGACCGCCGGATTCCTCTTCGTCGTTTTCATCGTCGACATAGGCCGGCGAGTTAGGCGGCGTTGTCATGGCAACCGGCCTTTCGCGCAAAATCTGATCTCGGGAAAGCGGCAGAGGATCCGGCTCGCCAGCGATCGTATCGGCGTCGGAGACCGGGGATGACGCGACAACGGTGAGCGGGTCCGGCCGCGCCGACGCGGCATCGTCGTCAGCAATGATCTGCCGGATGGACGATAAAATCTCATCCATCGACGGTTCTTTGGTCGCCACTTTGTTCATCACTGCCTATCCATCGCCGCCGGTGTGCCCGCTGGGTGCCGGGCCGGCTACATATGCGCAACGCCGCCGAACCCCACGCTCACGCAACGCTGATTCGTCGTCAGCAGTATAGGCTCTGAGGGCGATCCGAAAATGCTGCCTTGGTGCGCACACCCGGTTTCCACCAAAACTTGCGGAACCTGCATTGCCCGAGGCAAAAAACAAACCGGCCCGCGGGGAGCGGACCGGCTTGAAAACAAGGCCTGCGCATCAGGCGCTGGCGGCTATTTGAACGAGCGCACTTCTTCCCAGGTGTCCTCAACCTTGCTGGTGTAGTGCTCGGCCGATTTGGTCGCCGTCGCCAGATGCAGATCGGCGGGGGACATGCGGCCGGTCGCCGCGATCAGCGTAAAGGCGGCGATCACCTTGCTCGCGTTGGAAGAGACCAGCGCTTCCTGGCTGGTCTGGAGTGTCGCTTCCTGGTTCAACACGTCGAGCGTCGTCTTCTGCCCGACATCGCGTTCCTGAATGACGCCCTGCAAGGCCAGTTGCCCAGCCTGCACCGCCGCATTCGCCGACTGAATCTGCGCTGCCGCGTTCTGCAGCGCGCTCCAGGCGGTCACCACCTGATCGTTGACCGAAAGCAGCGCCGACTGGGCGTCGAGTTGTGATTTAATCGAATTGTTGTTGGCCTGACGGCTGGCTGCCCCGAGCGCGCCGCCGGAATAGATCGGAACGGAGAGGGAAAGCTTCACCGAACCGCCCAGTTGCATCGAGTCACCTTTGCCCCCCGTCGTCGACACGCTGCTGAACGATGGGCCGAGCGAGCCCGTCAGCCCCACCGAGGGGCCAAACGAGGCGTTGGCGGCATCGAGCCCGGCTGCCGCCGCGCGAATGGCCGCCTTGGCCGCCAGGATCGACGGGTTATAGGCATTGGAGAGAGCAATCGCGCGATCGACTGAGGGCGGGATCAGGGTGCCATAGTTGAAGTCGGAACTCAGATTGGCCGGCTTGTGGCCGACCCACTGCACATAACTCGCCTGAGCCGATTGCAGCGCCGCCATGGCGGCCTTCTGCAAGGCAACACCGGAGGCAAGCGAGGCCTGCGCCTGGGCCACGTCGATCTTGGTGCCCTCGCCGATATTCTGGCGATCCTGCGAGGCCTTCACCTGGCTCTGGTAGAAGGTCACGGAGTCGGTCCGCAACTTGACCAACTGCGTGTTGAGGATGACGTTCATATAGGCCTGCACCGCATTCAGCAGCACGGTGGACTCGGCCGACCGCAAATTCTGATTGGCTACCGCCACCTGGGCACGGGCCGCTTCGACATTGGCATCGGTCTTGTGATTGTCGAACAGGGTCTGGGAGTAGCCGAGGCCGGCCTGCGCCGACTGTACGTTCGCGCCGATGCCGCCGGACACGCCGAAGGTGTCCGTGATGCTGGTCGAGGCTCCAAGAATTGGCCGGGTCGCCGACTTCTGCAGCGCGATATTCTCCGACGCAATCTTGACGCTCATCAGCGCCGAAGTAATGGCCGGGTTGTGGGCATAAGCGGCCGTAAGGGCCGATTTAAGCGATTCCGCGCTTGCGCCCGACACGGAAAAGCCGAGGAGAGCGACAGCCGCCGCTCCCACACGCGCACTATGGGTAGAAAACATTACAAGGGCCTCCTGCCCGACAACACTATGCCGGGCATATGGTGTTAACAACCTGTTAGGACATGGCCTGTGGAAGAACGCTGTATGATTCCGCCCGACAGTGATTCGGCGGCAACACTAAACAGCGCGGGTCAGTTGCCGTCCGCGGCTTTTTCCAGGCCTGTCAGAAGACGAATTCCGCGGGCGCTTCACCTCCCGGCAACGGCGGCAAAGTCGTGTTGAATGCCGTCCGGCTGGCAACATCGCGGCCGGACTTGACGAAGAGATGCGCGGCCGCGGCGGCGCCCTGCCGCATGAGCGCCACAAGACGCCCGCCGTCAGCGAGTTGAGCCAGCAAGGCATCGGAAACGAGGTCGACCGCCCCCTCGAGAACAATGACGTCGAACGGGCCCTGCGAGCGCGCGCCGCCCTCGATCGGCGCTTCGACGATTTCGACATTGTCGATACCGAGCGCCACGAGATTTGCCCGCGCGGCCGCAGCAAGAGCGGGATCGCTTTCCACCGCCACGACCTGATCGCAGAGGCTGGCAAGAACGGCGGCCGAATAGCCCGTGCCGCAGCCGAGGTCGAGCACTTTGTCGCTGGTGTTAACCGTCGCCAGTTGCACCAGTTTGCCGAACGGCGCCGGCGCCGCCAGATAGCGCCGCGTCCCCGAAGCCGTCAGCAGATGCGGTTCATCGATATAGGCGAGATCGCGGCGCCCTTCGGGCACGAACTGCTCACGCGGCACTTGGGCCATCGCCATCAATAGGCGGCGATCGGTTATCGCGCTGGTGCGGAGCTGGTTCTCGACCATCTTCTTCCGGGCGGCGGCGAAATCGATCATGGCGCTGAAGCTTCCCGTTAGGCATCGTTCGAGGCTATGTCATTAGCCGTCGTCGCTTTGTGGTTCAAGGCCGCATTGCGGCGCGAAAACGAGGGGCACCTATGCGATGAACCCGATCGACACGACGTGCTGCATAGTGGGCGGAGGCCCGGGCGGCATGATGCTCGGCTACCTCCTCGCCAGCGCCGGGGTCGACGTCGTCGTGCTCGAAAAGCACGCCGATTTCCTCCGGGATTTTCGCGGCGACACCGTGCATCCTTCAACCTTGCAGGTGCTCGACGAACTCGGCCTCCTCGACCGGTTTCTGAAACGTCCGCATCAGGAATTGCGTCGCGTCAAAGTTCAGATCGGGGACGCGGTTTTCCAGGTTGCCGATTTCGGCCGGCTGAAAACGCGCTGCCCGTTCCTGGCGTTCATGCCGCAATGGGACTTTTTGGACTTTCTGGCTGAAGAAGGGCGCGCGCTGCCGCATTTCAGGCTGTTGATGTCGACGGAAGGGCACGAACTCATCAAGACCGGGGAGGCTGTCTCCGGCATTCGCGCGAGCGGCCCTGACGGCGACCTGGAAATCAACGCGTCACTTGTCGTTGCGGCCGATGGCAGGAGCTCGACGCTGCGGGGTCAGGCCCGCCTTGAAGTATCGGTGCTTGGCGCGCCGATCGACGTGCTCTGGTTCCGCGTCGGACGGGGCCACGACAAGACCGAACAGACATTCGGGAGGATCGATGCCGGGCGATTCATGATCACGATCGACCGCGGCGATTACTGGCAATGCGCCTATGTCATCCGCAAGGGCGCGGCCGACGCACTCAAGGCGGGACCGCTGACGGCGTTCAAGCAGGCTCTCGTCGCCGCGGCTCCCTATCTCGAAGCAGGCATCGACAACATTGCAGGCTGGGACGACGTCAAGCTGCTGAATGTTGCGGTCGACAGGCTCGAGCGCTGGTCGGCGCCGGGGCTGGTCTGCATCGGTGATGCGGCACACGCCATGTCGCCGATTGGCGGCGTCGGTATCAACATGGCGATCCAGGACGCGGTCGCCGCCGGCAACCTGCTGGCGGACAAGCTCCGGGCAGGCCCGGTCACGAACGCCGATCTTGACGCCGTGCGCCGCCGCCGTTTGCTGCCGACGCGGGTAATCCAGGGCTTCCAGCTATTCGTGCAGAACCGCGTGCTGCTGCCGACCCTGTCGGGGAACAATTTCAAAGTCCCGCTGGTGGTGCGATTGCTCGATCATTGGCCCGTTTTGCAGATGTTGCCGGCCCGTTTCATCGGTTTCGGCATCCGCCCGGAACACGTGAGAATCCGATAATCCCAGCTTGCTTGGCCAAACTTGTTTACTGACTGCGACAAAATTTTGGTGCGCATTAGCGATTTGTCCTATATTGCCGCGTTACTGGAGCTGGCCTGAAAACAGGCTGAGTCCAGAGGAACCGGAGTAACGGTCCGCACTTATGGTCGTCTCGAAGGCCTTCGTCGCCGCCCTGGCGCTGATTACGCTCGCGGCCGCAAGCGCTGGTTTGGCGCGGGCGACGGAGATGTACACCCATGACGCCGTGACGCTGCGCTCCGGCCCCGGAGACAAGTTCGGCACCGTCAGCACGCTCGGCACCGGCGAGCAGATTACCGTCCTGTGGTGCAACGCTGCCAATTGGTGCCGGGTGCAGAGCGACCTGTTCCAGGGCTGGGCGCCAATGGCCGACCTGATCCCGATCGGCAGTCAGGGTCTAGGCGGCGTCTCGCTGGACAAGACCAGCCAGACCACCTCGTCGACCGACCCCAATATTTCCGCGATCATCGCCGCTTCGACCGGCGCGTCCTCGGCG
>Ga0134128_10005365_pt1 | contig 15532 bp, 13 predicted proteins | sample KB31754_FD_96462 | JGI IMG/M metagenome (GOLD analysis project Ga0134128, IMG submission 96462) | Terrestrial soil microbial communities with excess Nitrogen fertilizer from Kellogg Biological Station, Michigan, USA - KB3-175-4 | ecosystem: Environmental > Terrestrial > Soil > Unclassified ...
AGGCGCGGCGGATGCTGGAGCGTTGCGAGCTGTTCGCGCTGGCCGAATCGCTCGGCGGCGTCGAGAGCCTGATCGAACACCCGGCGATCATGACCCACGCCTCGGTGCCGCTGGCCAATCGCAGGCGGCTCGGGATCAGCGACAGTCTGGTGCGGTTGTCGGTGGGGGTGGAAGATCTGCGCGACCTGCGTGACGAGCTGGAACGCGCGTTGGCCTGAGCAGGATAGGCGCTCGTACTCAGCTCAGCGCCGCGGCCGAAAGCCCGCCTCCTCGGCATTTGGAAGCGTCCGGCCCGGTTTCAATCAAGGAGCCATCTAGCAGCATGATCACCACTTATCGCCTTGCTGATCCATCGTCGCCTTACCGCGCGTTGTTTCGCCATTTTGCCCTGGTTGTGCAGATGGCCCGGCGCGATGTCGCGAAGCGCTACCGCGGATCGTTTGCTGGCCTGTTCTGGACGTTTTTCAATCCCCTGCTGATGCTGGTCATTTATACGTTCGTGTTCGGCGTGATCTTCAAGGGGCGTTGGAATGATCAGGTTACGGGTCACTTCCAATATGCGATTGTGCTTTTCGCCGGATTGAACATCAACGCGATGTTCTCTGAATGTGCGAATCGAGCGACGACCTTGATCGAAGAAAATACGAGCTATGTCAAGCGCGTGATGTTTCCTCTGGAAACGTTGTCCTGGAGCACCATTGGTTCGGCACTGTTTCACCTTCTTATTTCAACAATAGCGCTGTTGACCCTTTCGCTGATCGTCAATCAGTACGTGCCGTGGACTGTCGTGCTTTTCCCCGTTGTGGTGGCCTGTTTCTTGCCGTTTGTGGCGGGCACCATTTGGTTGCTCGCATCATTTGGCGTGTATTTTCGCGACATCAGGCAAGTCGTAAGCCTCGTTACCACCGCAATGATGTTCCTCGCACCCATTTTGTACCCGAAGACGATGATTCCGGCAGAGTATCGTCGTCTGTTGTATCTCAACCCGCTGACGGTCATCGCTGAAGCTTCGCAGAACGTTTTGTTGTGGGGAAAGCCGCCAATCTGGTCGCATCTGGCAATTTATACGCTGGTGTCCTGTCTGTTTGCATGGCTTGCGTTTGCGTGGTTCCAGCAAACCCGGAAGGGGTTCGCTGATGTCCTCTAAGGAAATTCGAATTCATGTCGAGGGGCTGTCCAAGCGCTATGAGATGTATTCAGAGCCCTCCGACCGCCTCAAGCAGATGATCCTGCCTCATCTGCATCGCGTGGCACGCCGTACGCCACGCGCCTATTTCAGGGAATTCTGGGCGCTGCAGGACGTGAGCTTCGACGTGTGCCACGGGGAAACCGTGGGTATCGTGGGGCGTAACGGATCGGGCAAGTCGACATTGCTGCAGATGATCTGTGGAACGGTGCGGCCGACACTCGGGAGTATGGTGGTCGACGGGCGTATTTCGGCGTTGCTTGAACTGGGCGCGGGTTTCAACCCGGAGTTCACCGGCAGGGAGAATGTCCTGCTGAGCGGGTTGGTCTATGGAATCTCCGAAGCGGAGATTCGTGCAAAATTCGATGAAATACTCGACTTCTCGGGTATCGGACAGTTCATCGACCAGCCCGTGAAAACGTACTCAAGTGGCATGTACGTTCGTCTGGCGTTTGCGGTTGCCATCAACGTTTCCCCTGACATTTTGGTGGTCGACGAGGCGTTGGCGGTTGGCGACGAGGCGTTTCAGCGGAAATGCCTTGCGCGCATCGACTCAATTCGGGATGCGGGCGCAACGGTGCTCTTCGTTTCGCATTCGGCGGGGACGGTGGTGGAGCTGTGTGACCGCGCCATCCTGCTCGATCAGGGTGAAATGCTGATGCATGGCACGCCCAAGGAAGTGGTGACGACATACCAGAAGCTGCTTTATGCGCCGGCGGATCGCAGCGCGCAGATGCGACAGGAAATTATTGCTGCCTATCGAGGTGGTTCGAACCGATCGGTGCTTGTTGGCGGCGGCGACCGGCCTGCCGAGTCGGCAGTGGTCAACGGGAACTCCCCTCAAGAGCTAGCCGCGTCTGATGCTGATCCCGCCTACTGGGAGGAGGGAATGGTCTCCAAGAGCACGGTGGAATACGAGAAGCGGGGGGCGTTCATTGAAGATCCCCACGTTGAAACGCATGATGGTCGCAAGGTGAACGTGTTGGCCGCAGGTGGCGGCTACGTCTATATATTTCGGGTGCGCTTTGAGGACACCTTGGCCCGTGTTCGCTGCGGAATGATGATTCGCTCGCTTACCGGCGTTGAAATTGGCGGTGCAGCAAGCATGGTGCCGCAGGATTCGATTCCTCTGGTGAAGGCCGGGGAAAGTGTTGTCGTGCGTTTTGCCTTTCGGTGCCTGTTACATCCAGGCGTCTATTTTCTTAGCGCGGGAGCGCTTGCTGCGGTGAGCGAAGGCGAAGAGTATGTGGATCGGCGCGTTGACGTCGTGATGTTCCGCGTCATGCCATCGGCAACTCGACTGGCGACAGGATTTGTTGATCTGCTCGAGGGGGCTCCCGAGGTGAGTGTCGTCTGATGACTGTGCCGCATCAAACGGCGATCCTGATTGTCGGCATGCACCGGAGTGGCACGTCTGCCTTGGCCGGGGTTCTTGGCAAGCTCGGTGTTCCGCTTGGCGATCGTTTGCTGGAACCCGCTGGCGATAACCCGAAGGGATACTGGGAACATGAGGACGTGGTTGCCGTGCATGAACGTCTGTTGGCCGGACTTGGTTCGCGCTGGGATGACGTTCGCGCCCTGCCGGACAAATGGCTGCAGAGTGAGCCCGCCCGGCTCGCCACTGCAGCAATCGACGAGATCATTTCCAGGGACTTTTCAGACAAGGCCGTATGGTCTGTCAAGGATCCTCGACTGTGCCGGTTGCTTCCTCTGTGGCTCGATGTGCTTGCAAGGCGTGAGATTCGGCCGGTTGCCCTGTTCATGGTGCGCAGGCCAAATGAGGTTTCAGCCTCCATCCAGGCGAGGAACCATTGGCGTCCCCTTGTTGGAAAATTGTTGTGGCTGCGCTACATGACCGAAGCCGTGGCAGCAACCAGGGAAGTGAGGCGAGGGGTCGTTTTGTATGATGACTTGCTCGCTAACCCGATTTCCACGATGACGAGAGCGCTGGCATCCCTTGGCATCGCGGCTCACGAGCGAGTTTCGGTGCAAGAACGTGAAGCCGTTGCTGCATTCGTCGACACGTCCGACCGTCATCACACGAACCCCTGTTCCGAGGAACCACTCACGGTATACGACTCGATCACCGAGAATATCTATGAGTCGTTGGCAGCCGTCGCTCACGGTTCGAACCGCTGGAGTGCCGTCGAGCAGGCGACAGCGGCTTTTCATCGGGAATGGCTAAATAGCGGCGCCTGCATCGATGCGGTGGCGGACATGGCGGCTCGAATCGAGGTAGACGCGCGAGCGGCCAGGATCGAGAATTTCCAGGTCACGTCGGCATTGACTGCGCAGATCCGCTGGTCGGAGGAAGCGCAAGCGAAACAAGAGTCGCTGCAGGCTGAGAACGCGGAGTTGTCTTCGAAGTTGACGGCGCAGATCCGTTGGTCGGAGGAGGCGCAAGCGAAACATGAGTCGCTGCAGGCCGAGAACGCGGAGTTGTCTTCGAAGTTGACTGCGCAGATCTATTGGTCGGAGGAGGTGCAAGCGAAACACGAGTCGCTGCAGGCCGAGAACGCGGGGTTGTCTTCGCGGCTGGTCGGAAAAGTCAGCGAGCATCAACGTCTGAAATCCGATTTTGAGAAATTGCAGGAAGAAGGCCGTGAGCTGTCCGCCCAGCTGCAGAAGGCGGTTGTCGAAGCCGCCCAGGCACGTGAGGAGATGGTGGCTGAGCTTGAGCAGGTACGCATCAACCAGTTGTCGGCAGAGGCGAAGTTGCATGAGGTTTACAGCTCCATCTCCTGGAAATTGACGACGCCGCTGCGGGCCATGGCAAGATCTCTCAGGCGCAAGATCGGGTCGGCGAGTAGTTCAACGAGGAAACCAGAGTGATTTTTTTCACATCGATTTGTTCAAATTACCTGCCCAAGGCAATGGCGCTTGCGGAATCCGTCAAATCGCACTGCACAGACTCGAAGTTCGTGCTTTGCCTGGTCGAGCGAGAGGTACCCGAAGCGGCTGCTTCCTACGCGCACTTCGACCAAGTGATCCTTGCCAAGGATGCGGGGTGGGAGAATTTTGACCGATTCATGTTCCGGCATGCGATCGTGGAGGCATCTACCGCCGTGAAGGCACAGTTCATGCTGAATCTTCTTGAGCGTTTTCCGGGTGAATCGAAGTTCGTCTATCTGGATCCCGATGTGCTCGTCTACAGCGAGTTCGTCGAGCTTGAACGGCTGTTGGATGACGAGTCCATCGTGTTGTGTCCCCACCTGCTGCGCCCCGGCAACATCGACATGGAGATCAGTTCCCTGGCACACGGTTGCTACAACCTCGGCTTTCTAGGGATCAGCCGGTCGCAGAACGCAACTGACTTCCTGGCTTGGTGGGCGGAACGGCTATTCCAATTCTGCTACGACGACATCAGCCGTGGCATCTTCACGGATCAGCGTTGGGTGGATCTGGCGCCGTGCTTTTTCGACGTTTCGGTGTTGAAGCATCACGGTTACGACTTCGCCACCTGGTCTCTGCTGAACAGCGACCTGCGTCAGGTCGATGGCGCGTATCAAATCAACGGCGATCCGCTGCGTTTCATCCACTTTTCCGGACTGGATTCAGGCACCATCGACAAGGCCATCGGCTGGTGGCTGACCGACGGCAACCGCGATACCTTCGTGAAGTTGTACGGCGAGTACAAGCAGTTGCTTGACGAGCATGGGCAGGCAACGCTGGGCAAGCTACCTTGGACCTATGCGAACTATTCGGATGGCCGCAAGATCAGCCGCGATGCGCGGGAGGCCTACCGCAACAGGGACCTGTGGGGTGCGATTCCTGTACCTTTCGGGTCATCGGATCAGGAAATTCATTCAATCGCGAATCCTGCCGGGAGCACATCAGAGCTTTCTCCTGGTGCCGTCGATCAAGCTACCGTGGAAGTCGCCTCGGATTTGGAAGCACCTGAGGCGCTTCCGCCATCAAGCGTGCTGGATCGGGTGGCGACGTCGGTGCGGATGGTGGGTGTCGGGCCTACCGTGTTGAAGGCGATCAGGAAAGTGACTGGCCGATAGAAATGGAATGACGCGAGGGACAGGGGGAAAGATACACGGATGAACAAAGTCACGATAATCATTCCCTGCTACAACGCGGCGCAGCATCTGGGCGAGGCGGTGGATTCCGCACTCGCACAGACCTGGCGGGATCTCGAGGTCATCATCGTGGATGACGGGTCGACCGATCCGGCCACGCTCCGTCTGCTGGAAGAGGCGCGCTGGCCACGCACACGAATCTTCCATCAATCGAATGCCGGGCCGTCTGCGGCGCGCAACCGCGCCGTGCGCGAAGCGACGGGCGGATACATCCTGCCGCTGGACGCGGACGACACCATCGAGCCCACCTATGTGGAAAAGGCCGTCGTCGTGCTCGACGCGCGGCCGGAGGTCGGCTGCGTCTATTGCAGGGGGATGAAGTTCGGGGCGGAGAATGGGCCATGGGATCTGCCCCCGTACAGGCTCGAAGAATTGGTGGTCGACAACATCATCTTCGTCACCGCACTGTACCGCAAGGCTGATTGGCGCGCGATCGGCGGTTATGACGAGGCACTACGCCATGGCGTGGAGGACTACGATTTTTGGGTCAAGATGGTCGCCTCCGGCAAGGAGGTGGTGCAGCTTGACGAGTATTTGTTCAACTATCGGGTGCAGCTGAAATCGCGGACGACAAGCTTCCAGGAAGGATTGGATGATAAAATCGCGACGTACGCGCAAATTTTCCGAAGTAATTCGGCTTTCTACGCAAGGCACGCCGAGTCGCTGTTCAAGCACCGATTCGCGCTCTATGCACAGGTAGTTGAATGGCGAGGCCGTTACGAACAGTTGAGGACAAGTAACGAGGCCAGGAGGGATGAGTGCCACCGGGAGTTCGCCGAACGAATTGCAAATCTCGAAATTCGTAACCGCGAACTTGAAGCGTCGAATTCCGCGACGGGCGAGTACTGGCAGAGGCGCTACGGGGGCATTGATGCTTTTTTCAATCGACATGCCTTGTTGCTGCGCTGCGCGCGATGGCTCAAGCGATTCGTCTAGTGGTCCGAGCGCGTTACCAAGCCGAGAAGTACCAGCCACTCAGCCCTTTGAGAGGTCGAACGCGAACAAGTCTCTTCTTCTATGACGAAAGCATCGACGAGCCGTAGTAAAGACGCGCATCTAGGGACTTCAACATGAGGCTCTGCTCAAGCGATCAAATTTAATCACTGGAAGGCACGCTCAATGGACGGTAGGGAAGGCGATTCAACCAGGTAACAGCGAAGAGTGTGCTCGATAAATGCTCCAGTCGCGTCGCGATTCGAGATTGAATATGCAAGGGAGATGTCATGCAGATGTCCAACAGGTTGGTATTTTCGCTGTTTTCTTCGCTTGCGATAGTCCTCGCGGCACTTCACTCGCCCGGTGAGATGTCGGTAGATTCAATTATCGCATTATATTCCGCGTTGAAAGGTGTGGCAGCGGGGTGGGACCAAACCTTCTTTTCTGCAGCTCTCTCATGGCTCGGTGGAGGTGTCGTAGGGTCCAGCTTGTTTGTCGCATTGAATTGCATTATGACGTACGGTTGTTTCGTCACTTTGCTGATGCGCCACGCCGATGCCTTACCTGTCCCCCGGTGGCAGTATGGAATGGCCATTGTGTTGGCCCTCAACCCGCTATTTATGTTCTACGTCGGGATCGTATGGAAGGACGTAATGTTAGCTACAGTGGCCATGTTGGCGGCAACTCTAATTATTTCGGCGATTAGACAATCGGGCTTTAGGCGCCTCCTCTTGCTTGGCCTCGCGATCCTAGCAATTGGAGTGTTGACACCCATCCGTCAACAGGGCTTCCTGATCGCAGCGCCATTCGCGGCTGTTGCTGCGTGTCTGATGGCGGCGAGTTACCGCAAACAGAAATCCCTCCGAGTGATTCGAGTTGGAATATTTTTCACGTGCATTCTGGTGACTGTGGGAGTGACCGGTATCCTTCAGGTGCAGTCGACCCGCACCATTAAACCACCGGAACAAAACTCGATGCATGTGGGCCTGCTTGTAATCCAGAGTTTTGATATAGCCGGCATGATCGCCAACGCAGCTCCGGGTGACCCTTCACACTGGTCAATGGCCCCTCCAGCTGTTCAGGCCAAGATTAAATCGCTCTATGATCCAGAGCGGATCGACACATTTTGGCACGATCCAACCATAAGACCATATCTAGACGCATTAAGCGCAAAACAGCATTGGACCATTTGGGAGCATGGAATCGCTCACAACCCGATGGCGTATGTTAAACACCGACTGAGCGCGATGTCTATGTTGCTCGGACTTGGCTGTATAGATGGATGTGTTCCGGCATACTGGGGCATATACGGTTTACCTGAGCAAGTTCAGGCTCTCGGGTTTCATGAGGAGATGGATGACCGCGCTAAAGCAATAGGTCGGCTGGTCACGGATCTGCACAACTCGCCCGTCTTCCGAAACTGGTTCTACGCTCTCTTACTTCTCTTCGCTAGCGTCTTTGGTATACGCACGAGTCGGGGCGAGAAGCGTTGGGTAGTGTATGGAATCGCGACTGCAAGCTGGTTATATCTTCTGTCATTTATTCCTACCGCTATCTCTTGCGATGTCCGGTATTTATACCCAGTTGCTAGCCTGGCCACCCTTTTGGCTGTGTTCGTACTCGGAAATACGACGAAGCATGTCAAACATACTCAAGTTTACCCTTAGAAGTGGCATGGTCTAAAAAATGATCCAGAGCATGCCGTAATGGCCCTACGATCTATCTGGAATCCGAGGATATTGTCGGCGCTGGACTAGTTCGAGCGGACTACATGTTGCCCGCCGCGCAACACCGAGTATTAGTGAGCCGATCATGATCTCTCATCACCTCTAATCCGCGGATGTGATGGTATTCGGGGCACTTCTGATAACCTTCTTCTCCCGCACGCGGGGTTGACATTCCAAAAAGAGCCCCCTAAATCTGAGGGTTCAACCATTAGGTGACCGTGACATGACCGAACTGACGATCTTGATGCCGTGCCTTAACGAGGCGGAGACGCTGGCAATCTGCATACGGAAGGCGCGCGCGTTTCTCAGCGAAAAGGGGGTGCAAGGCGAAGTGATGATCGCGGATAATGGGAGTACCGACGGCTCGCAGGATATAGCTGAGAAAGAGGGCGCGGTCGTCGTGAACGTTCCGGCACGCGGCTATGGCGCGGCCCTCTTGGGGGGCATTGAGGCGTCTGACGCAAAATACATAATCATGGGTGACGCCGATGACAGCTATGATTTTAGCAAACTGATGCCGTTCATCGAGATGTTGCGAGCGGGAGCGGACGTGGTTGTTGGAAATCGTTTTCGCGGGGGCGTGTCCAAGGGCGCGATGCCTTTCCTGCATAGATTCTTGGGCAACCCGGTGCTGAGCTTTCTTGGAAGGTTGTTTTTCCGCATCAAGGTGGGCGATTTTCATTGTGGATTGCGTGGATTTAATCGTGAGAGCGTAAATCGGTTGAACCTGATTACTCCGGGCATGGAGTTCGCGAGCGAAATGATTGTCAAAGCAGCGCTAGGCGGTCAGCGAATTGAGGAGGTCCCGACAACATTGAGGCCCGACGGTCGCTCCCGGCCGCCCCATCTGCGGACGTGGCGTGACGGCTGGCGGCATCTAAGATTTCTGCTGATTTTTTCACCTCGGTACCTATACCTGGTTCCGGGCTTCGTCATGTTGGTCGTGGGTTTCCTGGGGGCGTTGTTGCTAGTAACTGGTCCGAAGCAAATTGGGTTTGGGATTACACTAGATATCCACAGCTTTGTAGCATTTGTTATGCTCACCGTGCTGGCTATACAGGTACTCCTGTTTGGCGCGATCACAGAAGAGTTCGCTGATAGTTTCGGGATTCGTAGGAAAGGGAAGAATTGGCTTGGAGCTGCGGGTAACCTCGAGGCCATGCTGTTGATTTCATTAATGCTATTTTTAGTCGGTCTTGCTGGCGCAATCTGGTGCTTTGCCAAATGGGCTTCTATCGGCTATCAACCTCTGGCGTACGACGAGTTCTTGCGCCCCTTCGTACTGTCGCTTGCCGCGATCCTGGTCGCCGCCCAGATGTCATTCACCTCTTTCTTTGCAGCTTCGTTTAGCGAGTTCTTCAAGCATGCCCATACAAGTGACTAACCCGGTTGAAAGGGCCCGAAAGGTTTTCTATTTTGCATTGGCCGGCGGCACGGGGTTTCTGGTCTACTTGTGCGTTTCGAATTTCATGCACTACGTACTGCACGTGGCCGAAGTAACATCGGCTATCACAGCGACCCTATTACCGATCCCTCCTACGTTCTGGATGCAGCGACGATTGACTTTCAGAAGTTGCGTGCCAAAACGGCGGGCATTTCCTCGCTATGCGCTTCTGCAGTTGTGCAACGCGGCTCTGATCGGGGGGCTGACTGAGGCGGGTGTGTACCTCGCCTGGCCGGCAGCCATGTCGTTCGTTGTCGCCGGGGCAACCGGGGTAATCATTTCGTTCATTGTGCAGGCGAAAGTTGTGTTTCCCGGTGGGTGACAGTGGTGCGTTGGGAGTAGTCGATGCGAAAGTTGAAGAAGGTAAGTGCCCAATACAGCACGATGGAGGCGGGATCTCTCGCTGATCGGGTGGCAAGTCGAATGAGACGGATCATGTTTGATCGGTTTCTTGCGAGCGGAGTGGAGGCTCAGTACAGCATTCTTGACGTCGGTGTGACGTCAGACGATAAATTGGAGGCATCGAATTATTTGGAAGCTTGGTATCCACTAAAGGAAAGAATCACGGCTTGCGGCATTGACGATGCGAGTTTTCTGGAAAGCAAATATCCGGGTGTGTGTTATGTCAAGGCCGATGGGTGCGATCTGCCTTTCCCTGACAATCACTTCGATGTAGTCCATTCGAGTGCGGTCTTGGAGCATGTCGGCTCGCACGAACAACAGAAGCTGTTCGTTTCAGAACTCGCTCGCGTCGCGAAGCATTTTATATTCCTAACAACCCCGAATCGATGGTTTCCCATAGAGTTTCACACCGTACTACCAGTGCTTCATTGGCTCCCTCGTCCTGTGTTTCGGAGAATTTTGGCGAGCTTAGGGCACGACAAGTTGTCACGTGAGGAAAATCTCAACTTACTCGGCAAGACCGACATTTCAAAAATCTGCCAAGAACTTGGTTTCGCGAATTACCGCGTCACTTGCGTTCGACTGATGGGGTGGCCGAGTAACCTATTACTGACGATCCGCAAATGAATTTGCGTGCAGGTTGAAGGTTCCGATTCAACACCCGGAAATACCGATTCCAAGGCAGCTTTGATCCAGCGTCGCGCGAACACCCCCCTGCTTCATTGGTCCGCCTTGGCACACCGCTGCACCAATAGTGTAGTAAGAGAGGCGACCGATGGGCTTATTTGATGAATACCCCCGTTTCTATTCCACCAGTCAGACCAGCTCGGTTTCTCACCGGCTGAATGCCAGGCGCGCGGCGATCTTCGAAGCGAACGTCGAGGATCTGGCGGGAAAAACGGCACTTGATATTGCCAGCCATGACGGGCGGTGGCCATTTGCTTAGTTGAAGGCTGGAGCGGCGCATGTCGTCGGCATTGAGCTCCTGGCTGAGCTCGGCAAGAATGTTCAGGAGACGTTTACCGGGTATAAAGTTGAAGCGGATCGCTTTTGCTTCCTTCGCGGCGGCGTATTCGAGTCCCTGCAGCAGGGAACCCAATCATTTGATGCAGTCTGTGTCACGGTTTTTTTGCCGCGCGATTCGCCATGCCGAACTGATGGATCAGATTGAGCGCGCGAGCGCGAAACTCGCGGTTATCGACACCGAGGTTACGCCGACGGTCGGTCAGGTACCCATCACCCCTACCGATCATCCTCGGGTCGTCTCCCGGAATCCGTATAATGGCCGCGCCGCCGTGGTATGGCCGTTGCGGGCGACCGTTGAGCTGATGGCAGGGCACTTCGGCCCTGGATGCGATTGATTTGGCTGGGCGGATTACTTCTTGCATCGCGGTGACGCGTGTTCGTCAATGATGGATTGTGACGAAGCCCGGCGCGATACGTTTTATCTTCACCGATGAAGGGTTTCCAGTTCGCCATCCAGGCCTCTGCCATAGAGCGGCGTCTCCCTCCCACCGAGTACTGAATCGGACTGTATGTGAACAAGGTTTCCGTTGTCATCCCCTGTTATAACGCAGGCCTTGACCTTCGCGAGGCAGTGCAGTCTGCCCTTGCGCAGACATGGCCTGATATCGAGATCATCATCGTCGATGATGGCTCGACCGATGCCGCTACCCGGCAGTTGCTGGACGGGTCAACCTGGCCGCAGGTGCGGGTCATCCGTCAGGGCAATGCAGGGCCGGCTGCGGCCCGAAATCTGGCGATTCGAGAGGCGTCCGGTGATTACATTCTACCGCTGGATTCCGATGACATCCTTGAGCCGACATACATCGCAAAGGCCGTTGCCGTGTTGGACGCGCGGCCGGATGTGGGGATCGTCTATTGCAAGGCGATGAAATTTGGCGCCGAGCGGGGGCCATGGGAGTTACCGCCCTATGCGCTCACGGAGTTGGTCATCGGCAACGTCATTTTCGTCAGCGCCATGTTTCGGCGTTCGGACTGGGAGTTGGTGGGCGGCTTTGACGAGCAGTTGCGGTTCGGGATCGAGGATTACGATTTCTGGATCAAGCTGGTGCATCGGGGGCGTGAGGTAGTGCAACTTGATGAGTACCTGTTCAACTATCGCATCCGGGGAAAGTCCCGAACGGCGTTGTTCGAACAGGATGACCGCAAGGTCGTTGCAGCTTACGCCCGCATATTCCGGGAGAACAGAGACTTTTATGCGGAGCACGCGGAGAATCTGTTCCAGCACCGCTTCGCGCTCTATCGACAACTTCGTGAGAGCCGTGAGCTGTGTGACGAGTTGTTGGCGAGGCTTGGCGATGGCGAACGGCAACCTCGTGAGAGTCGTGAGTTGTGCGAAGAGTTGTTGGCGAGGCTTGGCAATGGCGAAAGCCGCATTGTGTCGTTGGAGGCAGCTCTTGCCGATAGCAGGACGATGATTTCTTCGTTGCGACAGCACCGCACGAGTCAGCGCCGCGCTTTTGAATTGCTCGAGAGTGAATTTGCCGCGTCACGCGGAGTGCTCAGCCAGATTTTGGGTTCCAGTTCCTGGCGACTGACCAGGCCGCTTCGCGCGCTCGGTCGCTTGGCGCGTGGCGAGTGGCGCTTGCTGGCTGACGCCTGGAACGCCCGTCGGCGTCAGGTGAGCGGTGTTGTGGAGGTCGAAGGCGAGGTGATGTCCGAAGCGGCTTCGGTCTTGGTGGCGCTTGCGCGGCAAGGCACGATGGAACTGGCGTTTCCGCGGTATCGCGAGCCGGAGATAACCGTGCTGGTGCCGACCTATGGCAACCTGGCCGTCACGCTTCATTGCCTGCAATCGATACAGGAGCACCCGCCCCGCGTGCCTTACGAGGTTCTGGTGGTCGAGGACGCATCCGGCGACCCCGAGATCATGGCGCTCTCCGAGACAAAAGGTCTGCGTTTCGAGGTAAATCCGGAGAACCTGGGTTTCTTGCGCTCGTGCAATCGGGCAGTGGATATGGCTCGCGGCAGCTATCTGTATCTGCTGAACAACGACGCAGAGCTCACCGAAGGGTCGCTGGATGCGCTGCTGGATGTTTTTGAGAGTTTTCCGGATTGCGGCATCGTCGGCTCCAAGCTGGTCTATCCGGATGGCCGGCTGCAGGAGGCGGGCGGAATCGTGTGGAACGATGGCAGCGCCTGGAATTATGGCAATCGCGACGACCCCTCCCGAAGTACCTACAACTATCTGCGAGAGACCGACTATTGTTCAGGCGCATCGTTGCTCATCAAAAAGGATCTTTTTGATCGCCTGGGTCGGTTCGACGAACGCTATGTTCCCGCTTATTGCGAGGACTCGGATCTGGCGTTCAAAGTGCGGGAAGCGGGCTTGAAGGTTTACTACCAGCCCGCGTCGGTTGTCATACACCACGAAGGTGTCTCGCATGGCACGGATGTCAACGTCGGGATCAAGGCGCATCAGGTCAGCAACCAGTGGCGCTTCCTTGAGCGATGGCGCGCGACGCTGGAGCGCGAGAATTACCCGAATGCACAGAACGTCTTCCGCGCCCGCGGGCGCACGCGCTCGAAGCCCACGATCCTGATCGTCGACCACTACATTCCGCAGCCTGATCGCGATGCCGGTTCACGCACGATGTGGCAGTTCATCCGCATGTTTCTGCACCGCGGCTACTCGGTGAAGTTCTGGCCGGAGAATCTTTACCGTGATCCGGTCTATGCACCGCTGCTGGAGCAGCACGGGGTCGAGATCATGTACGGTGTCGAGTACCGGGACGGCTTCGATGGCTGGATGCAGCAGCACGGCAGCGAGCTGGATCATGTGCTGCTGAGTCGCCCCCATGTTGCGGTCGATTTCATCGATGCCGTGCGGACGCATTCCAGCGCCGGCTTGCTGTACTACGGCCACGACATCCATCACCTCCGGCTGCAGGAGCAATGCCGCCTGTACCCGAGCGACAAGACCTTGCGCGCGGAACTGGAGCGGATGAAGTTGCTCGAATATCGGGTCTGGGCCCGGGTCGACGCCATCTATTACCCCTCCGTCAGTGAAACCGAGTATGTCGGCTCGTGGCTGGCCGAGCACGCACCGAAAGTGCGCTGCCATACCGTGGCGGCGTATGCGTGGGACGACTTCCCTGATGGGCCCGCACGCAACCTGGACGAGCGCCATGATCTGCTATTCGTTGCCGGCTTCGCTCACCAGCCCAATGCCGATGCCGCCAGCTGGTTCGTCAACGAGGTGCTGCCGCTGATCCGGCAGAAGCATCCGCGAATCCAGCTGGCCCTGGTTGGCTCGAATCCCTCGTCGGCAGTGCGGGCGTTGCGGGGTGAGGGCGTTCAGGTCACCGGCTTCGTCACCGACGAGGAGTTGACGCAACGCTACCGCTCGGCGCGGATCGTGGTGGCACCGCTGCGCTACGGTGCCGGCGTCAAGGGCAAGGTCATCGAGGCGATGCGTTTCGGCGTGCCCTGCGTGACGACGTCGGCCGGCGCGCAGGGCCTGGCCGAAACGGCTGGTTTCCTGGCCGCGGTTGACGATGCGCCATCGTTTGCGCGTCACGTGCTGCGTCTGCTCGACGATGCCGATGAATGGCGGCGCGTTTCCGCCGCCGAACAGGACTTCGTAAAGGCCAATTTCACGGAGTCCGCACAGTGGCAGGCGTTTGCTCCGGAGATGTCCGCAACACCCTGGCAACCCCGGGAGGCGACCACGTGATCGTGCGTGCCCGTGCTCCGCTGCGACTCGGTTTGGCCGGTGGCGGTACCGATGTTTCGCCGTATTGCGACGTGTATGGCGGCCAGGTGATGAACGTCACAATTGATCGGTACGCGTACGCGATCATCGGCCCGCGCGACGATGACCAGTCGTGCTTCCATGCGCTGGACGTCGGCCATCGCGAGTCGCATGCCTGCGGCGATGGGAAGCTGGATATCGGCGGCCCGTTGCAATTGCTCAAGGGTGTCTACGAGCGTATCTGTCGCGACTTCCTCGATGGCGAGAGGCCCGCGCTGGACGTGAAGACATTCTCCGATGCGCCGCCGGGTTCCGGGCTGGGTTCTTCCTCGACCATGGTCGTGGCGCTGGTCCAGGCATTCGTCGAGTATTTCTCGCTGCCGCTGGGCGAGTACGAGGTGGCCCATCTTGCCTACGCCATCGAACGCAAGGATCTGCGCCTGGCCGGCGGCAAGCAGGACCAGTACGCGGCGGCTTTCGGCGGCTTCAACTTCATGGAGTTCTACGAGCACGACCGGGTCATCGTCAATCCGCTGCGCATCAAGGACTGGGTGTGGGCCGAGCTGGAGTCCTCGCTGGTGTTGTATTTCACCGGCGTATCGCGCGCCTCGGCCGACATCATCGACCAGCAGTCGCGCAACATCGGCGAAAAGAACCAGGCCTCCATCGATGCCATGCACCAGCTGCGGCAGGAGGCGGTTCAGATGAAGGAGTGCATCCTCAAGGGCGATCTGCCGCGGCTGGAGGCGACCTTGCAGGCGGGCTGGGTGGCGAAGAAGAAGACTGCCACCAGTATCAGCAATCCGTTGATCGAGCAGGTCGAGGCGACCGCCTTTGCCCACGGTGCCCGTGCGGCCAAGGTGTCCGGCGCCGGCGGCGGCGGCTTCATGATGTTCCTGTGCAGCCCCGAGGATCGCATCGGCCTGAGCCGCGCCTTGCTCGAACACGGTGGCAACATCCTGGACTTCCATTTCACCCAACAAGGAGCGAGGTCATGGCGGATCAGCTGACCACGTACATCGACGCCGAATTCGA
>Ga0134128_10005366_pt1 | contig 15532 bp, 16 predicted proteins | sample KB31754_FD_96462 | JGI IMG/M metagenome (GOLD analysis project Ga0134128, IMG submission 96462) | Terrestrial soil microbial communities with excess Nitrogen fertilizer from Kellogg Biological Station, Michigan, USA - KB3-175-4 | ecosystem: Environmental > Terrestrial > Soil > Unclassified ...
AGGATTCATCCTAAATCCGGTAGTTTGACGGGGTGAAGTGTGCGGTTTTTGGGGTGCGAGGCAACGCCCAACGACCCGGAATGGTGCGACCCCGCAGCGGGATGCGGGCGCCATGAAACGCGGTCGCGGCGTCCCCTGCGCTGCCCGATCCCCGCTTCGCGGGGCCCCTCGTGCGACGCTCCAAGGCGCCCCATTCCAAGGAGTTGCAACGCAGCCATGTGCCGCAAAAACTGTGCAATTCGCCCCGTAGCGGGCCTCACCCGGAAGGTGAGAGTCAAATAATACGAAATATTGTTATTAATCATAACACTGATCTATTAGATGAGCGGTCAACTACCGGATTTAGGTTCAAGTAGTCCGAAGTCGGACTGGCGAAGCGTGATACGGCGGGAGCCCGTCCACCGATACAGCCGATACGAGCACGAATCGGGGGAGCTCACTGTGATGATAGTCATGGCAACCCATCCCGACAGGCCAAATTCATCCCCTGGAAGATAAAGCGGAAGCCCAATGCCCCCCTCTCCCGATCCCCACAGGCATTTCTCGATGATTCGCGGGTTCCAGCTGGCGGATTTCTTCACGTTGGGCAACGCGGGCTGCGGGGTGGCGGCCGTGCTATTTGCCATGAGCTATGTCGACAGCAAATCGGCGGCCCATTTCTTTGCTTCGGCTGCCATGATGGCCGCGGCTTTCGTATTCGACGTGCTCGATGGACGGATAGCGCGCTGGCGGCAGCAGCATTCGCCGCTGGGGCGGGAACTCGACTCCCTGGCGGATATCCTTTCTTTCGGCATCGCCCCCGCGGCCCTTGGCTTCGCGGCCGGACTGCGCGGCGGCTGGGATTGGGTGGCACTGATTTACTTCGTATGCTGCGGGGTAAGCCGGCTGGCACGATTCAACATTACCGCGGAGAGCCTTTCGGCAGGGACCGACAAGGTTGCCTATTTCGAAGGCACGCCGATTCCCACCAGCATTATCCTGGCCGCCGTATTGGCCATCGCTGCCTGGAGCGGGCGGCTCGGTGACAATCTTTACTGGGGCGTATGGACGCTCGGACCCTGGGAACTGCACCCCTTGGCCCTGCTGTTCGTCGTTTCCGGAACGTTGATGATCAGCAAGACGCTGCGCATCCCAAAAATTTAGCAGGACGAGGTCCTTTTATTTCGGATCGAATTGGTAAAGCATAATCGGGCAGATTCAAAGCAGCGTGAATCGATGTCCCGCAGCCCCTATTCCATGTGACAATAACGACCATTCATCATTGGAGAAAAATAATATTCATGGCTTCCTCCCACGAAAACATCAGCATGGCGGTATTCTGCGATTTCGAAAACGTCGCCCTCGGCGTACGCGACGCCAATTACGAGAAATTCGATATCAAGCCGGTACTCGAACGTCTCCTGCTCAAGGGCAGCATCGTCGTCAAGAAAGCCTATTGCGACTGGGATCGTTACAAGACCTTCAAAGCCACGATGCACGAGGCCAATTTCGAGCTGATCGAAATTCCGCATGTTCGCCAGTCTGGCAAGAACTCGGCCGATATCCGCCTGGTCGTGGACGCACTTGACCTTTGCTACACGAAATCGCACGTCAATACCTTTGTGATCATCAGCGGCGACTCAGATTTCTCGCCGCTCGTCTCCAAGCTGCGCGAGAACGCCAAACAGGTAATCGGCGTCGGCGTCAAGCAATCCACCTCGGACCTGCTGATTGCCAACTGCGACGAATTCATTTTTTACGACGACCTGGTGCGGGAGAGCCAGCGCGCGGCAGCCCAGCGCGATAAGCGGGAAGCGCAGCCTGCGGCCAAGCGCTCGCCCGATGAGGAGAAACTTCGCAAGGAAAAGCTGGAAGCGCACAAGAGCCTCGCGATCGAGATGGCGGTGGAAACCTTCGATGCCCTGGTATCCGAACGGGGCGACAGCGGCAAGATCTGGGCATCCACGCTGAAGCAGGCAATCAAGCGCCGCAAGCCCGATTTCAACGAGTCCTACTACGGCTTTCGCGCCTTCGGCAATCTGCTCGAAGAGGCGCAGGCACGCGGGCTGCTGGAATTGGGCCGGGACGAGAAATCGGGCACTTACATTTATCGCGGCGGCAGCGAACCGGCTGGCAGGGAGGCAGCGGCTGGACAGCCGGCGGCCGAGCGGCCGGAAGAGGCTATGCTGGTTTCGCCGGTCACGCCTGGAAGCGGGGCCGGACCGGTAGCGTCCGACGACACCGGCGGCAAGCATGACACGCGCCGCAGAAGACGCGGAAGCCAGAAGTCGACGGAAAAAAAGACAGGAACCACCCTGCCGCAAGCCGCAGATGCAGCGCTGGAAACACAGGCGGCACAAGAGGTGCCCGCGTCACCCGTGGCGCAGACGACGATCCTTACGACCGAAGAGCCGGTTCAGCCACCGTCAGAAGAACCAGCCCCCAAGCCGGCGCGGAAACCTGCCCCGCGCAATCGGCGCCCGCGCAAGCCGGAAGTGATGCCGGACAGCGCTTGACAGTAATAAATTGCCGGGTACGTGCGCTAGCCCGACCTGCTGCCTTCTACATTTTCCGCGACACGGGAAATTTCCCGGTAAGCACCCAGGCCTCGGTGCCCAGGCGCAATGACGTGCTCAGGTATTCCATGCGGATGCCCATCTTGTCGGGCAGGGTAATGAAGGCGGTGGGGGCGCTGCCGGATTCCGGGCTTATCAGCGCCTCGACGCCGATGCCCTGCTGCTTCAATTTCTGTATCCTGCCTTCCAGATCCGCTTCCCATATGCCAAAGTAAAGAATACGGCCCGCATTTTTCTCCGAGAATATCCCCTCGCCGCTGGCCTGGATCAATTCCACATAGGGTGGCCGCGTCCTGGAGTATGCGGCGACAAATGGCGTGCGCTCGGTTTGTTGCGTCTGCGGGTTTTCGATCCACAATACGCTGTCCGACCGTTCGGTAAATGCTATATTTAATACATCCGAGTAGTGTGCGACGGCTTCCTCGCAATCGTGGACGACTATGCCGATATGGTAGTAAGCGGAATCAAACATGATTTGCCTCGTTTTTAATCGTTCCCATTGATGCTCCCCCGTCCGGATTACCGCTTCCGCCGGACCTGAAGCGCCGCCCGCCAGACGAGGCGCGCATTGCATTGCCCTGCTAGCGTGGAATCAATATAGCATAACGCCCATTGCAAATCCTGTTGCGGGGTCCAGCGGTTGCATGGCAGGATTGCATAACGCTATATGCAGCTGAGCTGCATCGAACGAAAATCATCGAAGAATCCCATTTTTTTCGACATATCAGGCACTTTCGCGTTTGCATCGATAAACTTGTCCTCGTCGCGGAAATCCCGGTTGTCATAAATGGTGAGGTTGGAGTTAGGTCCAATTTCCAGGCTGCGGACTTTGTTCTCCCAGTTGAAACCAAAAGGACCGATCATCTGCGGCAGATCGATGGGGCCGGTTATCACCAGGCTGTCGCCCTGATAATTTTTCTTGTCATACAGCTTCACCCAGCAACCCTTGTTCGTCACCATATCTTTCGAAACCTCCACCGGGACCATCATGAGTACCGGCACCTCGACGATCACGTCGTCCTTTTTCTCCGGCTTGCTCTTGCTCGCCGACTTCGACTTTTCATTTGCCTTCGATTTATTGGCAGGCTCTTCCGCATACACACCCGTTGCAGCACACACGCCAAATAGCATCGCAGCCGCAGCCGCGAGATTGCGAGGGTTTCTGATCAGAATATTCATGACGTTCTCCTTGAAAAAGTAATGAAATGATCGCCGCCCATAGGGGCGGCAAATGGAAAGGGACGGATTGCATGAAAACAACACATCCATTGCGCTGCCCGGCAAATCCCGTATCCTTGGCTGGATAGGAGAAGCATGGATTTTCAACCCGGATTTTGAATCCGTCCGACATGCCAATCACTTCCATGATGCAACCGGGCATCCCCGCATCCACTGCACCAAGCGGGGCCGCATATTCCAGATGCCGGGGCTTCACTCATCATGCCGCTTGCTTGATTGAATATTCGTGGTCGCTTGCGGGCATCCGGTACACCCATTTGTGTCCGCATTTGAAAAATCGACGCCATCCAGGATGGCGCCTGTGAGGTTGGCACCCTGCAGCGTTGCGTTATCCAGATTTACCCCGCTCATGTTGGCACCCCGAAAGTCTGCCTGCGTCAGCATGGAGCCCGACAGATCCGCTCGTTGAAGCTGGGCATTGCCGAGTTTCGTCCCGGTGAGGTCTGCGCCGCTCAAATTGGCGCCTTTGAGCTCGGCGCCGGTGAGATCAGCCCCCGTTAAATTGGCGCTTTCAAGGTTTGCATTATTCAGACGCGCCTGATTGAGCTTCGTGTCAAGCAGCTTGGCGTTTCTGAGATTCGCCTCATTCAGTATGGCCCCGGCAAGATTTGCGCTGGTGAGATTGACCAGGACCATGTTGGCATTGAACAAATTCGCCTCCCGCATATCGGCACCGCTGAAATTGGACTGCCGAAGCGCCGCGCGCGCGAGATGGGCACCGCGCAAATCTGTGCCCCTAAAATCCATTTCGGTGCAAAGCGTGGCTGACGCGATCGTACAACCATTGATCTCCGCAGCCTCTATACCGTGTGCGGCGAATGAGCCAATAATTAAAACAAACCATAAAATCATATTATTATTATCTTATCTTAATGTAAGTTAAACGGATTTTGCATGCTCGATGCGATGCACCATTTCTTTCCACCGCTCGGATGTGCTGCCGGATCAATAGCTCACTCATTTCAGGTTTGCAGCGCAGCTTTCCGTCAGGGTACCTTTGGTTCAGTCCTGATGTTCTCCTTTCCATCGCCCCATTTCGTACCGGCTTTTGCATTGTTTTCCGCGCGGCTGGCGTTGATGCAATTCGGCGTTGCGTCGTATTTGTCCGGATCGGATATGCACTGGGTCAGCTTTGCCGCGCGTTCGGCATTGTTTGCCTGGTACCAGTCAACAGACCGGACCTCTTCTTCCATTTTGCGGGTTTCGCAACCGGCCAGCATCAATCCCAGAAACGTGCTTGCCGCCACGGAAACCATGGCTACGTGCCTTTTCATCATTGCACCTCCAGAAATAGGTTGACCCGTGGCAAAGCCGGAAGGTTTTTATTCACTTCATTTTGCCCCTTCCCAATGCGGGCGATTTAAGTATGGCACGGCAAATGCCGCTATATCTGTACGCTAACGAACCCATGGCGCTAAAGGACAGCGCCCGATTACCTTTTCTCCTCCAATTTCTTTTATCCATCTGTTCGAAAGCGAACGGAAGTCCATCGCGGGAAAGCGCATTCTGCTTTGCGGTGCTTCAAGAAGCGAATCAGGAACCGCCCTTAATGGAAAAAGAACCGTGGATCAGGTTGATCTGGCATGGCCACGAAACCATCGCATCCCTGCCTGTGCTGCTGGAACAAACGGAACAGATAGGAATCGACTTGCCTGTCAACTATAACCATGCCTTGTTTCGCCGGCTACATCCACAAGCGCACACAGCCGGAGTGGAAAATATCGATAGATCAGGCGGACCGGAGCTCCTGGCGGAGATTGCAGCCATCGCCGGGCTGGAGGGATTTGCTGCGCTCACCGAAGCGCTGACCACAGCCGGAGCCACGGTGCAAGTCGTCAGCCCGCCGCAAGTCATCATTTCGCGCGCTGCCGCGAATCGTCAAGCATGATAGGCTGATGGCACATTCCCCGATCCTGAAGCAGGGCAAAAACTATTGGCGGATGGAACAGGCCGAGCGCCTCGCTTTTCTCGTGGATGGAGCCGACTACTTTTACGCGTTCCGGGAAACGGTCAAAAAAGCGCAGCATTCGGTATTGATCGTCGGCTGGGATATCGATAGCCAGGTCGAACTGGTACGGGAATATAAACCGGAAAACGTACAGGAAGAAAAACCCGACGGCCTGCCGACCCGCCTGGGCGATTTCCTCGACAGCCTGCTCAAGCGCAACGACCGGCTTCATATCCATATCCTGGATTGGGACCACAACATGATCTTCACCCCGGCCCGGGAATGGATGCCGCTCTATAAGGAAGACTACGCGACCCACCCGCGCCTGCATTTTCACCTGGATAACCGGCACCCGGCGGGAGCGTGCCATCATCAGAAAATCGTCGTGGTCGATGGCCAGGTGGCCTTTGCCGGAGGGCTGGATCTGACACGCGGCCGCTGGGATACGTCCGCGCACCAGCCCGGCGATCCGCGGCGGCGCGAGGGAAAAGCAGCGGAAGCGGTCCCGCGGCCCCACCACGATATCCAGATGATGGTCAGCGGCCCCATTGCGGCCGCGCTGGATGAGCTCGCACGTGAGCGCTGGCGCCATGCGACGGGCGAGGTGTTATGCGCCCGGGAGCCCTCCTTCCCTGATACCGCGACTGCCCCTCATAGCTCCGGCGCCGGCTACTGGCCCGATTACCTGGCGCCGGATCTGGAAAACGTCCAGGTTGCCATTGCCCGCACGGTTCCCCATCACAACGACCAGGCGGAAGTGCGTGAAGTGGAGCAGCTCCTGCTGGATGCAATCGCCGTGGCCCAGGACTCGATCTACATCGAAGCGCAATATTTCACGGCACAGAAGATAGGCGCGGCACTGGCGAAGCGGCTGAAAGAGTATGACGGGCCGGAAATTATCGTGCTGCTCCCGGAACAGACCAACGGCTGGCTGCCGCAAAATACCATGAATGTGCTGCGGGAGCGCCTGTGCAGGCAATTGCAGAAGGCGGACCGCTACAACCGTTTGCGGCTGTATTGTCCCCATGTGCCCGGGCTCGACGGACAGTGGGTGAACCTGCACTCCAAAATGACCATCATCGACAATGAGCTGGTCCGCGTGGGCTCCGCCAACCTGAATAACCGCTCGATGGGTCTCGATACCGAATGCGACCTTGTGCTCGAGGCAGGCGGCGATCCGCGCATACGCGACGCCATAGAAGCTTTCCGCAACCGCCTGCTGGGGGAGCAGCTGGGAGTGGAGCACGATGAGGTCGGAGCCCGCTTGTTGCGCGAAGGGTCCCTGGTCCGCGCCATCGAATCGCTTCGCAGTGCAGGGCGCACGGTGAACCCGCTGACATTGCATATAACGCCGAATATGGATGCGCTGGTGCCGGATAACCAGATCGTCGACCCGAGCCAGCCCATCAGTGCGGAATTACTGGCGCCCGTTGCCGCGGCACAACGTGAACCGGGCCGCCGCCGTGCTGTTGTCGCCATGATCGCAGCGGTATTTGCGTCCGTCCTGGGGTTGGCCGCCTTGTACGGGTCGCCGCTGCGGGAGTGGATGAATGTCGATGCGCTGGCCGGCCTCGCCGCCGACTTCGAGCATGCGCCCGGCGCGCCGCTGCTGGCGCTGGGCATTTTCGTCGCCGGAGGCCTGGTGGGATTCCCCCTCACCGTGCTCGTCATTGTCTGCGTACTGGTATTCGGACCCTGGCACGGTTTTCTCTATTCGCTGTTCGATGCCCTTGTGAGCGCGATGGTGACCTATGCGCTCGGTCACTTCCTCGGCTCCAGTGCAGTACGCCGGCTGGCGGGCAAAAAACTCAACAAACTGAACGGCCGGCTGGCCAGCCGCGACCTGCTCACCCTGATCATCGTACGGATCGTGCCGCTTGCATCGTTCACCCTCATCAACATGGCTGCCGGCGCCTCGAATATCCGCTTTCGGGATTTTATCGTCGGCAGCACCATTGGGCTGCTCCCGGGAATACTCGGCATCTCGCTGTTCATTGACCAGCTTGCCGCCACCCTCCGGAAACCCGATCTGCCGGCCTTTGCCCTGCTGGCGGCAATCATCGGGGTCATTGTCGTCAGCGGCTGGTCGTTCTGGCGATGGGAAGAACGGCACCGGAACTCCCGGCCGGGAGTTCCGGCGGATTAATGCATTCAACTTTATTTTTATAGGGAGCCGAAAAAAATGAATACACAACCTGCCGATATGCCCGGAAATATGTTCGGCTCACGAAACGCTTCGCCGATGGATGCGCCGGCTCTCCGGCTGGCCCCGGTAAGCGAGGTCGTGCCGCGTTTCGAATTCCGGATCTTCGGCCAAGACCTCAACAGCGTGGAACAACGCATCCGCAAAGTAGCGCTTTGTGAATCGCTTATTGAAAGCAGGGAAATTTATATTCTCGATGGCAAGAACTGCGACCGCAATGTCAAAATTCGCGGGGGCAAACTGGAACTCAAATGCCTGATCGAACGCGACCGCGGCCTGGAACGCTGGAAACCCGCGGGTGCATGGGCATTTCCCGTCGAACGCAGGGCCATTCCCGGCAGGCTGTTCTCCGTCGCCGCGCTGGAACGGACTTCGTCCTTTCCCGTCTCGTTGACCGAAAAGGTGTCCGAAAAAGAATTTCTCCACCACGTTGCCCACATCAGCCCGTGCGACACCCCGCTTTATCGCGCCAACGTTTTCAAGCGGCGCTCCCGCTTCACCTTGCAGGGATGCCCGGTGGAGATAGACCGTGTACGGGTCAACGGTGCGGCTATCGAATCCATTGCCATCGAATCGCAGCACGCATTGCAGGTAATCGCGGTACGATCCGCGCTGGGACTGGAGGAATTCGAAAATATCGCCTACCCCCTGGCTATCGCCCGCATTATGGGGATCCGTCCCCTGCCCGATGCGGAAGACTATGAATAAGGAAGCCAATAAGGAAATAGAGCGCAAGTTTCTCGTAGACGATCGAAGCGGCAGCTGGCGGAGTACCGGGTATAGCGAGATCCGCCAGGGCTACCTGAGCACAGACAAACACCGCACGGTGCGCGTGCGCACGGCGGGCGATGCCGCTTACCTGACCATCAAGGGCATTACCGAAGGCGCAACGCGCGCCGAATACGAATACCCCATTCCTGTCGCCGATGCCGGGGAGATGCTGGACACGCTTTGCCTGCAGCCGCTGATCGAAAAACGGAGGCACCGCGTCGAATACGCCGGACTCGTTTGGGAAGTGGATGAATTTTATGGGGACAACGACGGTCTTATCATCGCGGAAGTCGAACTGGAAAGCGCGCGGCAGGCGTTCGACAAACCCCCCTGGGCGGGCGCGGAAGTCACAGACGATCCCCGCTACTACAATGCCAACCTGGTAGGCAACCCTTATACAAAATGGAAAATCTGACGCTCGCAACCTACAACATACACGCCTGTGTCGGCGGGGATGGGCACTTCGGGCCCGAACGCACCGTCCATGTGCTGCGGGAGCTGAATGCGGATGTCGTGGCGCTGCAGGAAGTGGAACACCATGACATCGGCGGCTGCGACCTGCTGGATTACCTGGCCGCAAAAACCGGTTTGACGGCCATTGCCGGCCCTACCCTGCTGCGCGAAAGCCGGCACTATGGCAATGCCATATTGACGCGGCTTCCCATCCTACGGGTAGACCGGGTCGACCTGACGCTGCCCGGACACGAGGCGCGCGGGGCGCTCGATGTCACGCTCGACGGCAACGGGAGACGCGTGCAAGTCGTGGCTACGCACCTGGGGCTCAAGCCTTGGGAACGGCGTCAGCAGGTACGCCGCTTGCTCAAGCTGTTCGAAATCGGTCCCGCAAATATTTATGTGCTGATGGGCGACCTGAATGAATGGTTCCTCTGGGGCCGGCCCCTGCGCTGGCTCCATGCGCACTTCAAGCGCACGCCGCACTATGCGACCTTTCCCGCGCGCTGGCCTTTGATGGCGCTTGCGCGCCTTTGGGTGCACCCGCGCAGGCGGCTTGCCAGGGTGGAGGTTCACGCCAGCGGCCTTGCACGCGTGGCATCCGACCACTTGCCGCTGAAAGCCGTTATCGAAATATAAGGGTCAAGGCTGTAGGCCTCGACCGGGCCTTGCGACGGAAAACAGGGAGCGCCCGATCTGATGCGGACTTGTCATGTGGCGCGCTTGCCCATCAGTTTCTCGAACTCATCGGGCGGTACCGGTTTCGAGAACAGGTTGCCTTGTCCATAATCGCATCCGGCAAGGGCAAGCAGGTCGCGCTGCGCTTTCGTTTCTATTCCTTCCGCGATCACGCTGATGCCCAGCTTATGCGCCATCACAATAATGGCCTCGCACAGTGCCAGATCGTTGGAATCGGGGGCCAGGCTCTGCACAAAGGATTGATCTATCTTGAGGTGGTCGATTTCGAATTTCTTGAGATACCCCAAAGAGGAATAGCCGGTTCCGAAATCATCCATGGAAATCTGGATGCCTGCCTCGCGGAAGCTGCGCAGCCGGGATATAACGCCTGAGCTGGCGTCCAGCAGCAGGCCTTCGGTAATCTCGATGACGATGCTTTGCCCAGGCAATTCCAGCTCCTGCAGGAAACCCAGCCATGTCTTGTGAAGGTCGATATCCCTGCGGAACTGCACCGGGGACGTATTGATGCTGATCTGGAACCGGGCGCAATGCGATGCGCGCCAATGCTTCGCTTTCTGTGCCGCCGTACGGAATACCCAATCGCCAATATCGATGATCATGCGAGTTTCTTCGGCAATCGAAATGAAATCGGCGGGATTTATCAGGCCAAGTTTTGGATGATTCCAGCGCAGCAGCGCTTCCGCCTTGTGAATCAGGCCGGTCGGAAGCTCGACGATGGGCTGGTAGTACAATTGCAACTGCTCGCCGGCAAGGGCGCTGCGCAAGTCGCTGGCCAGCCGCATGCGAATTTGAGCGGCTTCCTGCAGCGTGGGGGTAAAATAGCTGAAGCAGTTCCGGCCCTGTTTCTTGGCCGCATACATTGCCTGATCGCCGTTTCTCACCAGTTCTTCCATGCAGGCGGCATCCCGCGGGTAAAACGTGACGCCGATACTGGCGGATATATGGACTTCTGCCTCTCTAAGCCGGAACGGCTCAACCATTTTGTGCAGGATGTCGCGAATAACGCGGTTGATGCTGACAGCGTTATCCAATCCGCTCAGGATCACGGTAAATTCATCTCCACCCAGGCGTGCCACGGTGTCGATGCCGCGCACGCAGCTGCTCAGGCGCCACGCCGCTTCCTTGAGCAGGAGATCGCCGATGTTATGCCCAAGGCTATCGTTGACTTCCCGGAAATGGTCGAGATCAAGAAGAAGCAGGGCGATCGACGCGCCTGAACGATCGGCTTTCTTGATTTCCTGCTCCAGGCGATTATGGAACATATGGCGATTAGGCAGACGGGTCAGGGAATCGAAATTGGCCTGCTGCCAGATCAATTCATCGGATTTCTTTTTCGGGGTGATATCGGAGAACAGGGTAACCCATCTATGCACGGAGCCATCCTCATTGTAGATGGCATTCATCTTGCGCCATTCCGAATAGATCTCTCCATTCTTGCGCCGGCCCGTCAACTCGCCCTGCCAGCGGCCGGTGGCCTCAAGGGCCGCTCGCATTGCTCCGAAAAAGGATTCTTCCTGAAGGTCGGTATAGAGAAAATCGGGGTTCTGTCCCCCTATTTCATCGAGCGTATAGCCGGTCACCCGGATAAAAGCCGGGTTTACGCTGATGACCCGGTTGCCCGCATCGGTCACCATCATTGCCTCGCTGCTATTCTCGAATATCATTGCGGCCTGGCGCATGGATTCTTCAGCCGCCTTGCGTGCAGCAATATCCTGCCCGATGGCCGAGGCCATGGCATTGAATGTCGTACCGAGCTCGGCCAGTTCATTGCGCGTATCGATAGCGCAGCGGGTAGCGTAATCGCCCGATGTGAGGCGAATTGCCTGCCCGCGCAGCTGAGCCAGCGGCCGCAATATGCTGCGACGCATATGAAAAATAGTCACCGCAAGCACGAATTGCGCAATGGCAATGAGCGTCATTACCCACATAATCTGGCGGTGCAGGCGGCCGAGTTCGTCATTGACCTGCGCTTGCGTACGCATGTTCAGTAAATCGGCGAATTGCTGAATCGGCGCCATGATACCGGCTTTGCTGGCGATATAGTGCTCCCCGAACAACAGGCCGATAGCGAATTCCCGATCGGGCGTACCGTAGCCGGTAAAATTTCCCTGGCCGTCGTATAGACCTTCCAGCGCCGCAAACGCCTTCCTTTCCAGCCCAGTCAATTCGTCGGAATTTGTTTTGGCTTCATGCATCAGGGCAATCTCCGGCTCGCTAAAACCTTCGCTGCGCATCATCCCCAGCAGCGAGAGGAGACTTCCCTGATCAACCATGGAAATTTTACCCGCGTCCACAAAATGCCAATAGGTGGCGTTATAGTTTTCCGGACGCGGCTTGAGGCCTTCGCGGATGTCGAGTATCTCGAAAAACCGGCGCTTGTAAACCGTATTGCCCGTGATCACGTAGGTGCGCGCCATGCGAGTGAGATCTTCGGAACTCTGCAATAGCTGATTGGCAAGCAACAGCGAACGGTAGCGATGATGCTCGCTGGCGGAAATGTCCTCCCGGATGCCGAATGCCTGGAAAACCATTATGCCGATGGCGAAGAGAAGCAGCATCAGGATCGCAGCGAACAGTTGAGTAAAGAAACTTATTCTCATAAAGCCCTTTTCATGTTTGCGAGATGAAAATCAGCACGGATTGCAGCGGCTTGCTACTGGAGATCGGATTGCAACCGAATCTCTCCTGGCGTCAATTCTTCCGCCTGTGAATTCGCGCAAAGGCTCGGCAGGTACGCCGGCCGCCACACCGGCGTTGTGAACAGTCCGATCCATTCAAAATCCTGGATTAGCCGTCAGGAAGTGACCCACCCCGATCATTCCTCGCATGCGCATCCAGATTCGGATCATTCTCGTACCTGCGGAAACTTGCCGAGGACGTGCAAACAGAAACCCTGCCTGTGCAGGCGCCAGCCAGGCAACCCGCACCGGTTGGCAGGAAATTGTTACTGAAGCCCATCACTCCGGCACCTGTAGATCTCAGGCTCATGGCCGCGACGCCGCCGGTCCGGCGCCCCGTTTTGGCATAACACTGCAATGGTTGTCAATACTCTTCCCCGACAATCAACCCGCCAGGGAAAGTGAGCTTTGAACAAAGCTCGATAAATTTCTCATTCCGGCGTGGAGGGAGCCCGGCTTCCTACCGTGAAATGGCGGCGCTCTCAATACCAACCGGCTTGCCCGGCTCGCGTTGGCCAAATTCATATCCGGGACGCATGATATAAGCCTCTCCCATCTCATCAGAGCATGGAAAATTCGATTACCCGATATCCGTAAAGCATTGCTTTATTAAGTGTTAATATTGATTGCGTTATTTTTTAATGTCAAGTATTATTTGACACATTGACTGGAAAAGAAAATTGACCTGACTTGTTTGTAAAACGATTAAAAAAATCAGGAGAAACCGATGCGCTGCTACGTGACGCTCCATCAATAAAATTATCTGCAAATCGGAACTCTGATGCTTGGTTTGCCGCGCATCAGGATAGGGTTTGCCGCGCATCAGGATAGGGGAAGCGGCACTGCGACGCATGGGAAATCTTATGATTGCGGTTGAGGAATGTATTTCGATGTATTCAGCGTAGCGAAAGGAGAAATGGTCAGGTCAAAGAGACCGCTGCGCATAATTACCGGACATCCCAATGGCATTCCCATACCCGGAACAAAGCGGAAAGTCGACGCTATCCGGCTGGATAGCGAAGGACTGCTCAAGCACGCGTATCTGTAACACGTTGCGCACGCATACCGGAACCGATCATGTGCAGATCGCCGTAGCGTTGGGGCCGCACTTATTCGTCCATTCCTCTCTTATCCGTATTCGAAGGTTCCGATCATGAATAATGAGGAAGATAAATCAGGCGATGAAGCTATTGAATCCAATAAGCAGGTTTTAACACTCACGCTTGATAAACTTAAGCGATCTCATTCCATCCTCGAAAATGTCATGGCGTGGCTGCCTGTCGACACTCGAAAAGAATTTGTTGAGCTGCTACGAATCCTTGCCGGACATGGCGAGTCCCAGGAATCCCTCGATCTTGTTCGGCAAAAGGCGCTGCAGCTCATCACCGACGCCTGCACGCAGGATCATATCTACAAGAAAATTACCTATAAGCCTGAACGAAGGGTAGGCGAACGGAGGCAGCTCGATAGACGACAGCAAGCGCGCAATTATGGCAAACCATGGACAGCGGAACAGATCAAAATCCTGCAGACCCTCATCGGGCAGAACATTCCGATAAGACAGATCGCACGGAAATTAGGAAGAACTTCAACCGCAATTCAATTGAAAACCAAGGAGCTCAACGCGCTGGATTAATGTGCCGTTCCGTAAACTCCAGCACATCTGCCGGCTGGGCCATAAGCGCCCATTCGAGAATCCTGGTTGCACGAAGGAAAGTGCCGTGGACAAAATTATCTACTGGGGCGCCTTTATTTTCATCCTTTTAGCGGGCTTGGGCGTTCTGGGGATTCAGTGAGCCATCAAACCACTGCGCCAGGAAGCGATGCACTCAATCGATGGTCAAGCCTGATTGATCCGTACCGTTTCAGCCATCCCCCAATATCGTCGCGCGGTCAACCAGACCCGGCTGCGCCTGGATTCGTCCTCGGCAGGAGGCGAGCGGGTAGACTGCCTCGTTGCGCTTGTCTCCCCCGTTTTGGAATGATAAGGACACTGGCCACGATGGATTTATTCTTCCGGATACTCTGACGCTTTCCCTCCAGCGAGCAATCAGGGCGTTTTCAGGGAATCATGTCGCTCTGGCGCCTGTATTTTCGGCGCCTGGAGGTCTCGCGCCGATATCCTCTGCGCCTTTCGGCCTGGCGTCGTTCTTCTTGCGGCGCAACGCCGGAGCGGGTATCAATTACTCCCTCCTCCCCGGTAATCAGCCAGTCAAGGGAAAAGACAAGCTTGGAGCGAAGCTCGATGAGTTTTCGGATTTCCGGCATGGAGACACCGGTTTCCCACTGCGAAATAGCCGCTTTCGTAACACCGCACAGCTTCCCCAACTCGCTTTGATTAAGCTTGTATCGTTGACGCAACTGTATCAGCCTCGGTCCCATACTCACTCCATTTCACAAAATAGCATGGAAAAATCCAATCATCCTGATAATCGCGGCCAGATGTTTTTCTGATTACCCTATCGGCGTTGATCCTGTTCTTCTTGTCGCCACGGAAAAAATATTGACGGAGCAAAGCAGGCTGCCCTGCAATAACAGTGAAATCGACTTAAAAGAAGAACAACGACATTTTAACCTAAATCCGGCAGTTGACCGCTCATTTAATTGATTTAACGCCATGACGTACAACGATTTTTGAGATTATTTAATCTTCATCTTTTGGGTGAGTTCGCTACGGAGCGGGATTGCACAATTTTTGCGGCGCATGACTGTGTTGCAACTCCTTGAAAAGGGGCGCCCCGGAGCGTCGCACGAGGGGCCCCGCGCAGTGGGGATCGGGCAGCGCAGGGGATGCCGCGACCGCGTTTCATGGCGCCTGCATCCCGCTGCGGGGTCGCACCTTCCTGCGGAAGGCACTGCTCCGCCCTTGTATGATCGAAATTGTGCTGATTTTGGTTGAAGGTATAAGTAAGATCGTTGGCTCACTGGGAAGCCGTTCCGCCCTGAAGACAGACCTTGGTCTGAGCTTGTGCGAAGATTGGCTCCC
>Ga0134128_10005367_pt1 | contig 15530 bp, 12 predicted proteins | sample KB31754_FD_96462 | JGI IMG/M metagenome (GOLD analysis project Ga0134128, IMG submission 96462) | Terrestrial soil microbial communities with excess Nitrogen fertilizer from Kellogg Biological Station, Michigan, USA - KB3-175-4 | ecosystem: Environmental > Terrestrial > Soil > Unclassified ...
TACTCCCCGATGGAGCGCGGGCAGTGTAGCGTCCGTGCCGTACGCGGCGCAATTCGGGACGATCTCCATCTTCATCATCCCGGCCTGAACCGTGGCCCAGTGATTTTGTTGTTGGACATCCACAATTCTTTTCGGGGCCGTCCCACAGTGCCGGTGGCTTTCCTTCGTTGCAGAGCCGCCTGCGCGCGACATTGAGCAATCTGTCGCAAGCAGGCGTCCATGGATTACTTCCCGGCCCGTACATCCCGGTGCGTGCGCTCGCACGCGCGATGCGATTCAACGCATGTCGCGAAAGCCCCGGCTCGCCCTTGCTCGCGCGCTCGGCAACGTCGCTTCGGCATACGACAGCGCGTGAAGCCTACTTCGACATGATCATCCATGGCCTGCACTTCTGCGCACCTTGCAATCGCGCCTGATAGACAGAACCGTGGCACCATCACATCTCGTCAAGGAGCACGCCATGCAATACCGCCGCCTGGGTTCATCCGGCTTGCAACTGTCCGCCCTCTCATTCGGCGCGTGGGTCACTTTTGGCAGCAAGGTGGATCGTGGCGGCGCGCGCGAATTGCTGGCCTGCGCCTACGACCACGGCGTCAACTTCTTCGACAACGCGGAAACCTACTCGCGCGGCGAAGCGGAACGGATCATGGGTGACGCGCTTGCCGATCTGCGTTTTCCGCGCGACTCCTGGTGCGTGTCCAGCAAAGTGTATTTCGGCGCGGTGCGCGATCCGTCACCGACCCAGCGCGGCCTGTCGCGCAAGCACGTGGTCGAGGCCTGCCATCAGGCTTTGCGACGATTGCGCGTGGACTATCTCGACCTGTATTTCTGCCATCGCCCAGATCCCGACACACCCATCGAGGAGACAGTGTGGGCGATGGATACGCTGATCCGGCAGGGCAAGGTGCTGTACTGGGGCACCTCCGAATGGCCGGCGGAAAGCATCCGCGAAGCGCACCGGATCGCGCGCGCGCAGCATCTGCATGCACCGTCAATGGAGCAGCCGCAGTACAACCTGCTGCATCGCGAGCGCGTCGAAATCGAGTACGCGCCGCTGTACCGCGAGTTTGGCATGGGCACAACGATCTGGTCGCCGCTGTCTTCGGGCGTTCTTACCGGCAAGTACAGCCGCGGAATTCCCGCCGATTCGCGCATGGCGACGCCAGGCTACGAATGGTTGCGCGGCCATGTGGATTCGCCGCAAGGGCGTGCCGACATCAGGCGCGCGGACAAGCTGCTGCCGATCGCGAAGGAACTCGGGGTTTCGCCCGCGCAATTCGCCATTGCGTGGTGCCTGAAAAACCCGCACGTCACCACGGTGTTGCTGGGCGCGACCAGGCGTTCGCAACTGGAAGAGAATCTCGCAGCGGTGGATGCTCTGGAAAAATTCGACGACGCGTTGATGCGGCGGATTGACGCAGCGCTCGTTCTGTAGAAGCGGGCGTGCTCGCGCTCTGCGCGAGCGTCGCTGCACTGGCAGTCGCCTGCACGCAAGGATCGAGCGCGCGCGGCGAGTACGGGCAAACGGCCGTCCTGCACATTGTCCGCCACTGTCCGCGGACACTGTCCCTCGACACGCAGACCTTCTGAAACCCTTATCTGAGGCGCTTTTCAGAAGTGCGGGCCCTTGGCACCGCGATTGCAGAGAACCGCCCGTGATCGCACAGCGCGATCGAAACGGAGTGAGCACGGGCATGGCGATACGCGACACCTCGGCCACGGACACGGTAATCGCGAAGAAGCCCAATCCGCGCCGCCGTCTGATCCTGATCGGCGCTGCGGTGGCGGTGCTGGTGGTGCTTGCGCTACTGGCGCCCGGCATCAAGCGCATGCTTTCGACCGATGCGTCGGTCAGCGCCTCGCGCATTTCGATCGCCACTGTCGAGCGTGGCCCGTTCGTGCGCGACATCGCCGCCGAGGGCCGCGTCGTCGCGGCGGTCAGCCCGACGCTGTACGCCACCTCGGCTGGCGCGGTCGTGCTGAAGGTCAACGCCGGCGACACCGTGAAGCAAGGGCAGGTGCTCGCGGTCATCGACAGCCCGGAACTCACCAACAAGCTCGCGCAGGAGCAATCCAACGCCGACGCGCTGGAGGTGGATTACCAACGTGCGCAGATCGAGGCGCGCAAGCAGCGACTGGAATTGCAGAAGGCGCACGACAACGCGGTGATTGACGCCAAGACCGCGCAACGCGATCTGGAACGCAACCAGAAGGCATTCATCAAGGGCGCGGTCGCGCAGATGGAAGTCGCGCACGCGCAGGACACGCTGGAAAAATCGCAAATCGCGTTGAAGCATGCCACGCAGGACCTGGGCCTGGACAGCGACAGCCTCAATTTTGACGTCAAGGCCAAGCAGCTCGCGTGGCAGCGCCAGCAGTTGTTCGTCAAGGATTTGCAGCGCCAGGTGGACGATTTGAACGTGCGTTCACCGGTGAATGGCCAGGTCGGCCAGTTGTTCATCGCGCCGCGCGCGACGGTCGCCAAGGACGCGCAACTGCTCACCGTGATCGATCTCTCCGCGCTGGAAGTCGAGGTCAAGGTGCCGGAAAGCTTCGCGCGCGATCTGGCGGTGGGCATGGGCGCGGACATCAGCGGCAACGGCGGCAACTGGAAAGGCGCGGTGAGTGCGATCTCGCCGGAAGTAGTGGATGGCCAAGTCTCCGCGCGGGTGCGGTTCGTGAATTCGAAACCCGAACACCTGCGCCAGAACCAGCGCCTGTCCGTGCGGATCGTGCTCGATCAGCGCAGCGACGTGCTGACGGTCGCGCGCGGCTCCTTCGTGGATGAGTCCGGCGGCAACTACGCCTACGTGGTACGCGACGGCATCGCGACGAAAACCCCGATCCGCGTGGGCGCCAGCTCCATCGACAAGGTTGAAATCCTGCGAGGCCTGAAGGCGGGCGATCGCATCGTGATCTCCGGCACCGACGCGTTCAACGGCGCGCAACGGGTGGCGATCAGTGATTGAAGGGAGTGGAAAACGGGAAATTGGAAATTCGAAATGGAAAATGGGAAATGGGGAAATGGAAAGTGGAACTGAAAACTCATCACGTGAGTTGCTCCCATTTCCCACTCGCGCAGTTCTAAACCAAAACCGCAAGCAGTGAATCCAACATCGAACATCACGCACCGAGGAATTCCACCATGCTCAAGATGACGCATCTCTCCAAGGTCTACCGCACCGAAGTGGTGGAGACCTACGCGCTGCGCGATTTCAACATTGATGTGAAGGAAGGTGAGTTCGTCGCGGTGATGGGGCCGTCCGGATCCGGCAAGACCACCTTCCTGACCATCGCGGGCCTGCTGGAGAGCTTCAGCGGCGGCGAATACCGACTGGACGGCATCGAAGTGCGTGAGTTGAACGACAACGCGCGCTCGAAGATCCGCAACGAAAAAATCGGCTTCGTGTTCCAGAGTTTCAACCTGATCCCAGATCTCAATGTGCACGACAACGTCGAAGTGCCGCTTCGCTATCGCGGCATGAAGTCGGAAGAACGCAAGCGCCGCATCATGGAAGCGCTGGAACGCGTGGGCTTGGCCTCGCGCGCGAAACATTATCCGGCCGAGCTTTCCGGTGGGCAGCAACAGCGCGTGGCGATCGCGCGCGCGCTTGCCGGGTCGCCGCGGTTGCTGCTCGCCGACGAGCCGACCGGCAATCTGGATACCCAGATGGCGCGCGGCGTGATGGAACTGCTGGAGGACATCCATCGCGAGGGCGCCACCATCGTGATGGTGACGCACGACCCGGAACTGGCCGCGCGCGCGCAGCGCAGCGTGCACGTCATCGACGGCCAGGCGGTGGACATCGCCGAAGAACCGCGCTTTCACACGCACGCAGCCGCGGCCAAGGCTGCCAACGAACGGGTTTGATCCTTTCTCTCCAGATCGGAGAGAAACGTCGAAGATGCAAGGAGACACATCATGGACACCAACAAACTGGTCGCAATCGCAGGCTCCTTCCTGATCGCCAGCGGCGGTATCGCCGGTGTGCGCGCCTGGGCCAACGCTTCGGCAAGCGCGACCCTGCGCGGACCCGCGGCGGAGGTCGACGCGATCCAGACCCTGCCGGAGGTCGTGGTGCGCCCAACGCCGCAACAGTTGCGGGCATTGCGCCCGCGAGCGTCGCGGACGGCTGCGCCGGTTGCATCCGCACCGGGCGGCGGCTCCGTGCTGGACATGCCCTACTACTCGTTCGCGGTGCAGCCGACGCAGGCGAGCAGAAGCTGATTCGAAGTTCTCCCATTCGAGGGCGGCTCGGCGCGCTTGCGAAGCGCAGGTTCGTGCACCGACAAGCGCCCGAAGTGGAAAGCGAAGGGCACGATTGCTTGGCGAGGACAGGACGTCCGGGCCTGGCAACGATTTAGGCGGGAGTGGTGTGTTTCATCGTGCTCGGCAAACCATTCCCCCGGCCCTGCCCCTTCAGGGGGAGGGAGTCCAATTCCGGAGTACATCCATGTTCCGCTACTACCTCGATCTCGCGTTGCGCAGTTTGAAACGCAGTCCAGGGCTCACCGCGCTGATGATCTTGACGATCGGTTTCGGCGTGGCTGCCTCGATGACCACCTGGTCGGTGTTCCGCGCCGTGTCGGGCGACCCGATTCCCTGGAAATCCGCGGAACTTTTCGTGCCGCAGATAGACATGTGGGGGCCGGATGCGCACTCCAACGATACCGACAGCGAAAAGGGTCCGCCGGACGCGCTGGACTACAACGACGCCGTGGCGTTGATGCGCGATCATCGCGCCAGCCTGCAGTCGGCGCTGTACATGGTCACGCCCTCGGTGGTGCCGTCGCGGCCGGGCACGCATCCGATCAATGTCACGGGCCATGCGGTCTTTTCGGAATTCTTCCCGATGGTGGACATGCCGTTCCTTTACGGCGGCGGCTGGAGCGCGGCGGATGACGAGCACCGCGCGGAAGTCGCGGTGATCAGCAGCGATCTCAACAACAAGGTGTTTGGCGGCGGCAACAGCGTGGGCAAGACCGTCAACGTCGAGGGTCGCGATTACCGCGTCGTCGGAGTGATCGGCAAATGGAATCCGCAGTTGAAGTTCTACGACGTCGTCAATACCGGCGGCTTCTACGTGGACAAAGAAGACCTGTTCCTGCCGTTCAATACCGCGATCGCGGCCGGGATGCCTAACGACGGCAATACCAATTGCTACAAGATGCCCGAGGAGGGTGGCTTCGTTGGTCTGCAGCATTCGAGTTGCATATGGATTGCCTACATGGTGCAACTGGACAGCGCCGACGCGGCGCAGCGTTACCAAGATTATCTGCAGGGGTTCTCGCGGCAGCGTTACAGCTGGACGCCCAATGTGCGCCTGCGCGGGCTGATGGACTGGCTCGACCACGAGCACGTGGTACCGCGCGACACCAAGGTGTCGCTGTTGGTTGCCTTGGGCCTGCTGATCGTGTGTCTGGTCAATACGGCCGGTTTGCTGCTGGCCAAATTCCTGCGCCGCAGCGGCGAGATAGGTGTCCGCCGTGCGCTCGGCGCCCCGAAGTCGGCGATCTATGGACAGTTCCTCACCGAGGGGGGCGTGATCGGACTGGCGGGCGGTGTGCTCGGCATCCTGTTGACCGGCATCGGCGTTGCCAGCGTGGGTCTGGTGTTGCCCAAGGACATCGCGGATCTGGCGCGATTGGACGTCACGCTGCTGTTGACCACGTTGGTCGTCGCGGTGCTGGCGAGCGTCCTGGCTGCGCTGTATCCGACGTTTCGTGCTTCGAGCGTGCAGCCGGCGTGGCAGTTGAAATCGAATTAGGCGCAGGAGCGCGCCTGCGCGACAGTCCCGTCCGGGCCACGAGCTCAATGGTCGCCGAAAGGTGTGCTCCCAGAGCAGTCACGAACAAAGAGGACATGACATGACTCTCCATCCCATTCTCGCCGCGCTGCGTCGTCACAAGGCCGGCGTCGTGCTGATCGCGTTGCAGATCGCGCTGACGCTGGCGATCGTGTGCAACGCCATCTTCATCATCGGCCAGCGGATCCAGCGCATCCAGCGTCCCACCGGGATGGACGAAAGCAATCTCTTCCTGATCACCCAGCTCTGGGTGGGTGCGCCGACCGGCGACGACCAGGCGTCCACCGACAAGCTGGATTCCATGTTGCGCACGGATCTCGCGACTCTGCGCAATCTGCCCGACGTGGAGTCGGCCACCACGATGAATACGATTCCGTTGATCAACAGCAGTTGGACCAACGGGGTGAACCTGAAACCCAACCAGAAGCATTCGACCGCACACGCCGCCTTCTACTTCGGCGACGAGCAGATGATGAATACCATGAAGGTGCAACTGGCTGCCGGACGCGCCTTCACCTCTGCCGATATCCAGCACCGCGGGATGCGCGCGGCGGACAAGCCCCCGATCATCATCGTTACCCAGGCGCTGGCCGACAAACTGTTTCCAAGCGGAAACGCGGTGGGCAAGAGCGTGTATCTCGCCGACAACACCACGCCCAGCACCATCGTCGGCGTGGTCAAGCGCCTGCAGGTATCCAGCGCGGACAACTGGACCAACGATTTCACCTGGTACTCCGTGCTGGAGCCGGTGCGCCTGAATTCCAATTTTTCGCGTTACCTGGTGCGCGCCAAGCCAGGGCGAATGCAGTCGGCAATGAAGGAAGCGCGCAAGGCGCTGTTCGCGGCCAATCCGATGCGGGTGATTGACGACAGCGCAGAACACAACAGCATCAAGTCTTTCGCCGACATCCGCGCGCGCGCCTATCGTGCCGATCGGGGCATGGCGATCCTGATGGGCGTGATCTGCGTGATCCTGCTGGGCGTCACCGGCGCGGGCATCGTCGGCCTCACAAGTTTCTGGGTCGGCCAGCGACACAAGCAGATCGGTGTGCGCCGCGCACTCGGCGCGCGCAAGGTGGACATCCTGCGCTACTTCCAGACGGAGAACCTGCTGATCGCAGGCGTGGGCGCGATCGCGGGGATCATCCTCGCGGTCGGTCTGAATCTCTGGCTGATGCACCGCTTCGAGATGGATCGCATGCCGGTGCTGTACGTGCTCGCCGGTGTGGCCGTGGTGCTGGCACTCGGGCAGGCAGCGGTGTTCGCGCCCGCCCGCCGCGCCGCCAACGTGCCCCCGGTGGTGGCGACAAGGACGGTGTGAAAAAAGCCGGGGCACTTTCCCGGCTCATCGGGAAAGTGAAATCGGAGCCCGACGATTTTCGACAAGAGAGAAGACACTGGATTCCGGATCGCGGCTGCGCCGCATCCGGAATGACGAGATTGGAAGCCCGAGGAACCAAAAGTGTTCGCCTATTACCTCAACCTTGCCATCCGCAGCCTCAAGCGCAACCCGGTGCTCACTGTGTTGATGGTGCTGGCGATCGCGGTCGGCATCGGCGCCAGCATGACCACGCTCACGGTGATGCACCTGCTTTCCGGTGATCCGCTGCCGGGCCGCAGCGCGCACATCTATTACCCGCAGGTGGACTCCGATCCAACCTCCAGCAAACAGCCGAAGAACCCGCTCGACGTCATGGACTATCACTCCGGGGTGGATCTGTGGAGCGCGCATCGCGCCGACCGGCAGGCGTTGATTGCCAACAGTGACATCAAGGTGCGCGCGCCGGATTCGACATTGCCGCCATTGATGTTGCACATGCTGTCCACCACCTCGGATTTCTTTCCGATGTTCAACGTGTCGTTCGAATACGGCGATGGCTGGAGCGCGCAGGACGACGAGAAGCATGCCAGGGTCGCGGTGATTTCGTCCGACCTCAACGACAAGTTGTTTCATGGCGAAAACAGCGTCGGCCGCACGCTGCGCCTGAAGGACTCCGACGTGCGCATCGTCGGCGTGCTCGGCGCCTGGCGGCCTTCGCCGCTTTTCTACGACGTGCGGGGCGGCCGTTTCGCCAACGGCGATACCTCAAGCTTCTACGGCAGGCCGGAAGACGTGTTCACACCGTTCTACACCGGCCTGGAAATCAACGACGGCAATTTCTGGCAGTTCACCTGCTGGCATCTGCCGGACAAGCCCGGGCATCTGCAGAATGCGCCGTGCGTGTGGATCGCGCTGTGGGTGCAATTGGACAGCGCGGCAAAAGTCGCCGACTACCACAATTTCCTCGATCACTACGCGCAACAGCAGAAAGCACTCGGCCGTTTCAAGTATGCCGACACGCGCCTGCGCACGTTGATGCAATGGCTGGATTTCAACGGCGTGGTGCCGAGCGACGTGAAGCTGCAAACCTGGCTGGCGTTCGCGTTTCTTGCGATTTGCCTGTTCAACACGATCGGCCTGCTGTTGGCGAAATTCCTGCGCCGCTCGGGCGAAATCGGCGTACGCCGCGCCTTGGGCGCGTCGCGCCGGGCGGTGTTTGCGCAATGCCTGGTGGAAGCGGGGCTGATCGGCGTGCTCGGTGGCATCGGCGGCTGGCTGCTGACCATTCTCGGCTTGTGGCTGGTGCGCGAACAGCCGGTGGCGTACGCGGACATGGCGCATCTGGACGGCGGCATGTTCGCGCTCACGTTCGTCCTGTCCATCCTGGTGAGCCTGCTCGCTGGTGCGCTGCCGGCAATGCGTGCCAGCCGGGTGGCGCCTGCGTTGCAGTTGAAGACCCTGTAGGAGCCTGCCTGCAGGCGGCAAAGATGTCCGCGAACAAGACGGCCCCTCGGCCGGTCGCCTGCAAGCAGGCTCCTGCATGACAAACAAGGAAACGCGTTTATGCAAATCCAGCCCATCCTGGCCGCGCTGCGGAAACACCGCCTTGCCACATTGCTGATCGCGCTGGAGATCGCGCTGGCCTGCGCGGTGCTGTGCAATGCGTGCTTCATGATCGCCAGCCGCCTGTCGATGATGCACGTCGACAGCGGCGTGGATGAGGGTGCGTTGGCGACGGTGCAACTGACCGGCTATGAGCCTGCGAAAGCGGCGGACGTGGATGCGCGCGCGGTCGCCGCATTGCGCGCCGTGCCCGGCGTGCAGTCCGTGACGCTGCTCAATTCCATACCGTTCGGCATGCGCCGCGGCACCGCCGGGATCACCACCGATGCCGCCGGCCAGCACTTCGGCGGCGTGATCGAGTTTTACGTGGGCGGTGCGGGCAGCCTTCGCGCGCTCGGCGCGCAGCTCATCGCGGGTCGCGCACCACAGGCGGACGACTTTCATCCATTTACCGGGCTGCTGCCGGGCGACGCGCCGATCCAGATCACGCAGGCGCTGGCGGAACATTTGTGGCCGGGCGCGAATCCACTCGGCAAGCAAATCTGGCTGGACAAATCGCACTTCCGCGTCGTCGGCGTGTTGAAGACGCTGGTCAGGCCCGACCCGCCCGGCTGGCCGACGGAGCAGCGCGCATGGGCGGTATTCGTGCCTGCGCAGCCAGGGCCGTTTCTGACCGGCAGCTATTTGTTGCGTGCGAATCCGCAAGACCTGCCGCGCGTGATGCGCGATGCATTGGCGGCTGTCACGAAAGCCGTGCCCGACGTGGTCATCGATCGCGAGGACAGCCATACCCTGATCGAACTCCGCCAAAAGACATTTCAAAACGACCGCGCAATGGCCGGCCTGCTGATCGGCGTGATCGTCGCCTTGCTCGGCGTGACTGCGCTCGGCATCGTGGGACTTGCCAGTTTCTGGGTCGCGCAGCGGCGCAAGCAGATCGGCGTGCGCCGCGCGCTGGGCGCCACGCGCGGCGACATCCTGCGTTATTTCCAGACCGAGAACTTCCTGATTGTCTCATTCGGCATCGTGTTGGGCATGGTGCTGGCCTACACGATCAATCTGCTGCTGATGACGCATTACGAATTGCCGCGGTTGCCGTTCTTCTACTTGCCAATCGGTGCATTGGTGTTGTGGGGCTTGGGTCAACTCGCGGTACTCGGCCCGGCGCTGCGCGCCGCGGCGGTGCCGCCGGTGGTGGCCACGCGGACGGTGTAAGCACACGCTTTGGGGGAGTTGAATGATGTTTGGTTATTACCTTGAACTCGCGCTGCGAAGCATGAGGCGCAGCCCGGCGCTCACCGTACTGATGGTGCTGGCGATCGGCTTGGGCATCGGCGCGAGCATGACCATGCTCACCGTGCTGCACGTAATGACTGACGATCCGTTGCCGGGACGCAGCGCGCATTTGTATACGCCACATCTCGATCCGCTGCCGCTCAACTTCAAAACCGACGCAATGGGCACCAACCCGAGCCAGAACCTGGCGTGGCCGGACGCGATGGCACTGTTGCATGCGCATCACGGGGTGCAGCAGGCGGCGATGGCGGGCGGCAGCGTGCTGGTGTGGCCGCAGCGGGCAGACCTGCAACCGTTCTATGTAGATGGGCACTACACGACGCATGCGTTCTTCGCGATGTTCGGCGTGCCGTTCGTCGAGGGCAGCGCCTGGACGGATGCAGACGACGAGGCGGGCGCGCACGTGGTGGTGCTGGCGGAGGCATTGGCGCGCAAATTGTTTGGCACCGCGGATGCTGCGGGCAAAACCGTCCGGCTCGGCAAGCTCGACTACCGCGTGGTCGGCGTGACTACGGACTGGGCGCCGAAGCCGCTGTTCTATGCCGATGCTTCGGCCAAGTTTTACAGCGATGCCGACCAGTTCTTTCTGCCGCTGGCGGATGTGCTGGGTAGCAAACTCGGGGATGACGAACTCCAGATTTCCGGCAACATTTCCGGCTGGTCCAATTTCGACGGCAACTTGCGCGATCCGAGTACAACCTGGATTCAATTCTGGGTGAAACTGGACACGCCCGCGCAGGTCAGGGCATATCAGCGCTTCCTGGTTGACTATTCCGCCGAGCAAAAGTCGCTGGGCCGCTACCAGCGGCCACCGACGAACGCCAAGCTGTACAGCCTGATGGGCTGGTTGCGGCATGAAAACCTGGTTCCCGACGACGTAAAGCTGCAGATGTGGCTGGCGCTTGGCTTTCTTGGAGTTGCCATGCTCAACATTGTGGCGCTGCTGCTGGCCAAGTTCCTGCGACGCAGCGGCGAGATCAGCGTGCGGCGCGCGATGGGTGCGCGCAAGCGCGATGTCTTCGTGCAGTTCGGCATCGAATCTGCGCTGATCGGCGTAGCCGGCGGCTTGCTGGGATTGGGCATTGCCCAGGTCGGATTGTGGAGTATCCGGCAGCGTCCCGATGACTATGCGCACCTCGCTTCGATGGACCCGTCGATGCTGGCCGGCACCGTGCTGCTGGCGATCGCCGCGAGCGTGCTGGCGGGCTTGTTGCCAGCTTGGCGCGCATGCCGGGTGCCGCCAGCATTGCAACTCAAGACACTGTGAGGGGCGCACCATGGAAATCCGTCCGATCCTGTCGACCCTGCGCAGCCACAAGCTCACCGCGATCCTGTTGACGCTGCAGGTCGCTTTCACCTGCGCCATCGTGTGCAACGTTGCGTTCATGGTTGCCAATCGTGTGCAACAGGTGTTATTGCCGAGCGGCCTCGATGAGAGCGGGCTGTCCGTGATTCACAGCACCGGCATTAGTCGCGAAGAGAATGCGTGGGCGCAGCATGAAGCCGATCTCGCGGCGCTGCGGGCCATTCCCGGAGTCGAATCGGTCGTGGCGGTGAGTTATGCGCTGCCGTTGAACAAGAACGAATCGTCCTACGGTACTTGCCCCAGCAAGCAGGCCATGGATCGAGCCATGCAAGTCATGTCGATTCATGGCACGGACTGCACCGAATCCAGTGTGTACAACGGCTCGCCCGGCCTGATCGCGAACTTGGGGCTGAACCTCGTCGCGGGTCGCGATTTTCGTGCCGACGAATACGTGCTGGGGCAGGAAACGCCCCCGGTTGCGATCATCAGCCGCGGGCTGGCGGAACACCTGTTTCCGGGGCAGGACGCGCTCGGCAAGGACCTGTACGTCGGCACGCGCATCATCCGCGTGGTCGGCATCGTGGACACGTTGCTCCGCCCCAACCTGCACGGACCTGGCACCAACTACGACAGCATGATCTGGCCACAGGAGCCCGATACACCCGGCAGCGATTACGTGATGCGCAGCGCGCCGCACGATCGCCTGCGGATCCTGCAGGCCGCGAAAGCGGCGCTGCTCAAGGTCAACGCGGCTCGCATCATCAATCCGAAGTACATACAAACCTATACCCAGATTCGCGCGCAATACTTCCAGCGCGACACCACCATGATCGGCCTGCTGATCGCTTCTGCCCTGGGCCTGTTGTTCGTCACCGCGCTGGGCATCACCGGGCTCGCCAACTTCTGGGTCCAGCAACGCACCCGCAGCATCGGCATCCGGCGGGCGATCGGCGCCACGCGCGGCGACATCCTGCGTTATTTCCAGACCGAGAATTTCCTGATCGTCTCATTCGGCATCGTGCTCCGTGTGGTGCTCGCGTTCGCGATCAATCTCACCCTGATGAAGTTCTACGAACTGCCGCGGCTGCCGTTCTTCTACCTGCCGATCGGCGCCGTGGCGCTGTGGGTGCTTGGCCAAGTGGCGGTGCTGCATCCGGCGATGCGCGCCGCGGCGGTGCCGCCGGTGGTGGCCACGCGGACAGTGTAAGCACACGCTTTGGGGAGTTGAATGATGTTTGGTTATTACCTTGAACTCGCGCTGCGAAGCCTGAGGCGCAGCCCGGGGCTCACGGCCCTGATGGTGCTGGCGATCGGCTTCGGGGTGGCCGCAACCATGACCACCTGGTCGGTATTCCGTGCCGTTTCCGGCGATCCCATTCCCTGGAAATCCTCCGAGCTGTTCGTGCCGCAAATAGACATGCGGGGCCCGGCTGATCGCGGTCCGGAGAGCGAGCCGCCCGATGCGATGGATTACACCGACGCTGTGGCACTAATGCGTGATCACCGCGCGATGCGACAGTCGGCAATTTATGCCATTGCCCCGTCGGCCATGCCTGCAGGAACCGGACGCAGCCCGATTTTCCTCAACGGCTACGCGGTGTTCAGCGAATTTTTCCCGATGCTGGATGTTCCCTTCAGATATGGCAACGGCTGGAGCGCGGCTGACGATGCGCGGAGAGCCCCAGTGGCAGTGATCAGTGATGAGCTGAACGACAAATTGTTCGGCGGCGCGAACAGCGTCGGCAAAATTGTCGCGATAGACGGCAAGGCTTATCGTATCGCCGGGGTAATGGACGACTGGAATCCGCAGCCGATCTTTTTCGACGTGGTGGATACCGGCGGTTTTGGTGGCGACGGCCCCGATGTGTTCCTGCCGTTTCAGCAAGCCATCGCTGTCAACATGAACAATTCCGGCAACAACGATTGCCCGAAGGGCGCACTGCCTTCAGAGCCAGGATTTGCCGGACTCCAGCATTCCGAATGTGCCTGGATTGCGTTCATGGTTGAACTCGACGGCACGTCGGCGGTGCAGCGCTTTCGGCAATACTTGGATGATTACGCGCGCGACCAGCTACAGCTTGGGCGATTTCATTGGCCGCCCAACAATCGTCTGCGCAGCTTGACGGCATTTCTCGACTACGAGCACGTCGTACCCAGCGATACAAAGGTTTCGCTACTTGTCGCGGTGGGGCTTTTGATCGTATGCCTGGTCAATACGATCGGCTTGCTGCTGGCGAAATTCCTGCGACGCAGCGGCGAGATCGGAGTGCGTCGCGCATTGGGCGCGTCACGCAGCGCGATCCATTCGCAATTCCTGATCGAGGCTGCGGTGATCGGCGCGGGCGGCGGCGCACTTGGCCTGTTGCTTACCGGAGTCGGTGTTGTCGCGGTGCATCTGGTGCTGCCACCCAGATTTGCCAACCTGGCGCGGGTTGATGTCAGTTTGTTGCTGCTGGCGTTGCTGGTGGCCGTGGCCGCCACTTTGCTGGCCGGGGTGTACCCGGCTTTCCGCGCCGCGCGCGTGCAGCCCGGCTGGCAATTGAAGACCAATTGAGGGCCGCGCATGAGCGTTCATCCCATTCTGGCAGCGTTGCATCGGCACAAGACCGGCGTCGTGCTGATCGGGTTGCAAATCGCGCTGACGTTGGCGATCGTCTGCAACGCGCTCTTCATCATCGGCCAACGCATCGAGCGGATTGGCCGCCCCACCGGCATTCAAGAAGACGACCTCATCCGCATTTCGCAAGTGTGGGCCGATGCGCCCGGCGGCGATGACGCGGCCTCCATCGAGAAACTCGATGCGATGCAGCGGACGGATCTGCAGACTCTACGGAATCTGCCGGATGTACAGGAAGTCGCGGCATCGGAGAGCATGCCGTTGCAAGGACAGACCTGGAGCGGTGACCTGACGCTGACGCCGGAGCAGAAGGGCATCACGGCACATGCCGCTTACTACTATGGCGATGAAAATCTGCGCTCCACCCTCGGGCTGCGCCTGATAGCCGGCCGGGATTTCAGGCACGACGAGATTCTGCATCATGGCATTCGCGGTACCGCAATCTCGCCAGTTGTCATTCTCAGCAGGGCACTGGCCGATCAGCTCTTCCCGGGGGGCAACGCACTCGGCAGAACGGTGTATCAGGACGGCAAACCCGCGGCCGTTGTCGGCATCGTCGCACGCTTGCAGACACCCACCTTGTCGCAATGGGGAAGCGCCTGGCCATACAATTCCGTGCTTGAGCCGGTGCGCCTGGACGGTGCTTCCACGAGTTATGCGATCCGCGCGCGTCCCGGGCGCACGCAAGCTGCCATGCGCGAAGCACGCAAGGCGCTGCTGGCTATCAATCCCATGCGTGAGATGCCCGATACCTGGGGTATCCAGCGGTTTTCGGAGATCCGGGCCAAGGCTTACCGCGCCGATCGCGGCATGGCGCTGGTGATGGGGACAGTGTGCCTGATCCTGCTCAGCGTTACCGCCGCCGGCATCGTCGGCTTGACCAGCTTCTGGGTAGGACAGCGACACAAGCAGATCGGAGTGCGGCGTGCGCTCGGAGCACGCAGAAGTGACATCCTGCGTTATTTCCAGATCGAAAACCTGCTGATCGCGGGCGGCGGTGTGGCGCTGGGAGTGTTGCTCGCGGCGGGCCTCAATTTGTGGTTGATGTCGCATTACGAAATGGCGCGGCTTCCGGTGAACTACATGATCATCAATATGCTGGCAATGCTGGCACTCGGGCAGATTGCCGTATTCGTGCCGGCTCGCCGCGCGTCCAACGTTCCGCCGGTGGTGGCGACCAGGACGGTATGACGATGGTCATGGCAACCTCTCGCTGCACGCCGGCATCCAAGCCGGCATGCGAAGATGCACCATGCGTACCGTCCTGATCATCGACGACAACCCGGCGGTCGGCGAGGCCTTGTCGCTGCTGCTGTCACTGCATGACATCCGTACGCTCACCGCGCACACGCCGCAAGCGGGTCTGACGCAGCTCGCGCGCGGGCATGTGGACGTGGTGATCCAGGACATGAACTTCAGCGCCGACACCACCTCGGGCGAGGAAGGCGCAGCGCTGTTCCGCGCGATCCGCCAGCGCCATCCTGACCTGCCGGTGATCCTGCTGACCGCATGGACGCACCTTGAAAGCGCGGTGGAGCTCGTGAAAGCGGGTGCGGCGGATTACCTGGCCAAGCCGTGGGACGACAACAAGCTGCTGACCACGGTCGAGAACATGCTGGA
>Ga0134128_10005370_pt1 | contig 15525 bp, 9 predicted proteins | sample KB31754_FD_96462 | JGI IMG/M metagenome (GOLD analysis project Ga0134128, IMG submission 96462) | Terrestrial soil microbial communities with excess Nitrogen fertilizer from Kellogg Biological Station, Michigan, USA - KB3-175-4 | ecosystem: Environmental > Terrestrial > Soil > Unclassified ...
ACCTGAGCGTTATCGGCGTCCCCGGCCTCGCCCTCGCCAGCGCGACGCGCGAATTGCTGCGCATGGCCGGCCTCGTCGAGATCATGCTGGCGCCGATCATGGAGCTTTACGAAACCGGCGACCGCGAAAAGATCCGCCAGCTCCGCCAGCTCGAACGCGAGGTCGATCAGGCGCACTCGGCGATAAAGCTCTACCTCGCCCGCATTTCCTACAACGACGCCGACGTCGAGGATGCGCGGCGCGGCGAGGAGCTGTCGCGGTTCGCGATCAACCTCGAATATGTGGGCGATGTGATTGCCAAGACGCTCGTGCATCTTGCCGAAGTGCGGCGCGACAAGAGCCTCAGTTTTTCGCGGGAAGGCTGGCAGGAGTTGTGCGACCTGCACCATAGGGTGATGGCGAACATGCAGCTTGCCCTCAACGTGCTGGTTTCCAAGGATCGGGAATCGGCGCGCCAACTGCTCGAAGAGAAGGACCAGATGCGGACGGCCGAGCGCCAGAGCTACGGCCAGCACCTGAAGCGCCTGCAGACCGGCACGCAGCACAGCATCGACACCAGCGACATCCACCTCGAAACGGTCAGGGCGCTCAAGACCATCAACTCGCTGCTCGCCAGCGTCGCCTACCCGATCCTCAGCGATAGCGGTGATTTGCTCGACAGCCGGTTGGCGCAGATCGCAAGGTCGGCCTAGCTTTTTTCTCCCTCCCACTTGTGGGGAGGGAGAAGGGTCCGCGTGTGGACTGTTCCTCTAGGCCCCCCATCTTGTCCCATCCAAGTCCGGTCCAGCCGAATGGCTGGTTGGCATTTGCTCAGCTAGTGAGCTTGCGCCCGATGCGACAAAAGCCCTAGAACAGCCGCGACGGTCGAGGGCCGGCTTTTTCGGGGCGTTGGTTCCATGAACACTCGGCAGGATCCGCAAAGCCGCAGGCTGGATGACGCGGCGCGCGCCGGCTGGCTCTATTACGTCGCCCACAATAACCAGGAAGAGATTGCTCAAAAGCTCGGGGTGTCGCGGCAGACGGCGCAGCGGCTGGTGTCGCTGTCGGTGTCCGAGGGGCTGATCAAGGTCCGGCTCGATCACCCGATCGCCCGCTGCCTCGAACTGGCCGCCGAGCTAAAATCGCGCTACGCGCTCGACCTGATCGAAGTGGTGCCGTCGGACCCGCAATCGCAGTCGACGACGACCGGTGTTGCCGAAGCTGCGGCGGCGGAGATCGAGCGGCGGCTGGGCTCGGCCAAACCGATCGTCATGGCGATCGGCACCGGCCGTACGCTCAAGGCGGCAATCGAGCAGCTCACGCCGATGGAGTGTCCGCAGCACAAGATCGTCTCGCTCACCGGCTCGATTTCGCCGGACGGTTCGGCGGCCTTTTACAATGTGATTTTCAACATCGCCAACATGGTCAAGGCGCGCAGTTTCCCGATGCCGCTGCCGGTCATCGCCTCCTCGGCCAAGGAGCGTGAACTGCTGCTGGCGCAGCCGATGATCGAGGAGACGATCGCCCTCGCCGCGCGAGCCGACGTTACGTTCATCGGTATCGGCGATCTTGGGGCCGACGCGCCGCTCTATCTCGATGGCTTCATCACCAGGGCCGAGCTCATCGCATTGCAAAAGGCCGGCGCCGTCACCGAGATCGTCGGCTGGGCCTACGACGCCGACGGCAAGCTCATCGACGGGCTGACCAACGACCGGGTGATGAGCGCCCCGCTGCCCTCTCGCGAACGGTCGCTGGTGATAGCATTAGCCAAGGGCGATAAAAAATTGCCCGGCATAAAAGCCGCGCTCGGGCGCCGGTTGGTCAACGGGTTGATCACGGACGAGCTCACTGCGGAAAAGCTGCTAGGTGCCCGCTAGAGCGTTCAATCCATTATCTTATTTCAAGCCTTTCGCCTGCCGTTGAGGCACGTGCGTCGGATCGCGCCCACAACCAGCGCTTGACTTCCGCAAAAAACTATTGAGAAATTGCTCATCACCAAAGCAATTGCTCGCTTTGGATGTTGGGAGGACATCAATGAAACTTACCCCGATTATGTTGGGCGCGCTGACTGCTGCGTTGCTCTCCGGTTCGGCTCTCGCCGCTTCGACCCTGACCATCGCCACGGTGAACAATGGCGACATGATCCGCATGCAGAAGCTGACCGACGACTTCTCCAAGAAGAACCCGGACATCAAGCTGCAGTGGGTGACGCTCGAAGAAAACGTGCTGCGCCAGAAGGTGACGACCGATATCGCCACCAAGGGCGGCCAGTACGACATCGTCACCATCGGCAACTACGAAGTGCCGATCTGGGCCAAGCAGGGCTGGCTCGCCCCACTCACCGATCTCGGCGCCAATTACGACGAGGCCGACCTGATCCCGGCGATCAAGGACTCGGTTTCCTATGACGGCAAGCTCTATGCCTCGCCCTTCTACGGCGAGAGCTGGATGATGATGTATCGCAAGGATCTGCTCGCCAAGGCCGGGATGACCCTGCCCGACAAGCCGACCTGGGATTGGGTGAAGCAGTTCGCCGACAAGGTCACCGACAAGGCGACCGGCGTCAACGGCGTGTGCCTGCGCGGCAAGGCCGGCTGGGGCGAGAACATGGCTTTCATCACCGCCCTCGCCAACACGTTCGGCGCGCGCTGGTTCGACGAAAAATGGGTGCCGCAGTTCAACTCGCCCGAGTGGAAGGCCGCGCTTCAGTACTACATCGACATCATGAAGGCCGATGGCCCGGCCGGCGCCTCGTCCAACGGCTTCAACGAGAACCTGGCGCTGTTCCAGCAGGGCAAGTGCGGCGTGTGGATCGACGCTACATCGGCCGGCTCGTTCGTGCTCGACCCGAAGGCTTCAAAGGTTGCCGACCAGGTCGGCTTCTCAACTGCCCCGACCGCCGGCCTCGGCGATCCGGGCAACTGGCTCTGGGCGTGGTCGCTGGCGGTGCCGGCGAGCTCGACCAAAACAGCAGACGCCGAGAAGTTCATCTCCTGGGCGACCGACAAGGCCTATACCGAGCTCGTCGCGAGCAAGGAAGGCTGGGCCAACGTGCCGCCGGGCACCCGCCTGTCGCTCTACAATAACCCCGAATATCAGAAGGCCGCGCCCTTCGCTGCCACGACGCAGAAGGCGATGGGCGAAGCCAATACGCAGAAGCCGACCGTCAAGCCGGTGCCGTACACCGGTGGCCAGTTCGTCTCGATCCCTGAATTCCAGGGTCTCGGCGAAACTGTAGGCCAGATCTTCTCGGCGGCGCTCGCCGGGCAGACCACTGTCGACCAGGCGCTGTCGCAGGCGCAGGATGTGGCGACGCGCACCATGACCAAGGCCGGCTACATCAAGTAAGATTCCCCCCGAAGCGAGGCTGCCCGGGATTTCGGTTCCGGGCAGCCGAAGGGGGTCAAAGGTAGAAGCTGCGTTCTTGTGGCAGCCTCCACCCCTGATCCTTCCGCAAGGTTGGGCGGCGCTGCTCCTTCCTCCTCCCCTTGTGGGAGAAGGTGGATCGGCCGAAGGCCGGGACGGATGAGGGGTGGGCAACAAGCTCTGAGTGTGCGGCCCACCCCTCATCCGCCCTTCGGGCACCTTCTCCCGCAAGGGGGGGAAGGAGGGCAGGGGACTTCCCGCATGGGAAGAGGTTGGCAGGCCGATCAGCCGCAGAGCTGGCGACCTGAAGAGGAGGGGATAGTTGGCGACTAAAAATACCGGCGCTCTGGCGCGGGCAATGCTGATGCCATCGGTCGTCATCCTGTTCGTCTGGATGATCGTGCCGCTGGCACTGACCCTCTGGTACTCGTTCCAGACCTATAACCTCCTCAACCCGATCAATAACGGCTTTGCCGGCTGGTCGAACTATTTCTACTTCGTCACCGACCCCTCGTTCCTCCAGGCCTTTGCCAACACGCTGATCCTCGTGGTTTCGGTGCTGGTGATCACCGTGGTCGGCGGCATCCTGCTCGGCCTGTTGATGGATCAGCCGATCTTCGGCCAGGGGGTCGTCCGCATTCTCGTCATTTCGCCGTTCTTCATCATGCCCACGGTTGCGGCGCTGGTGTGGAAGAACATGATGATGCATCCGGCCTATGGCGTCTTCGCCTACATCGCGACCAGGCTCGGGCTGCAGCCGGTCGACTGGCTCGCCAACTATCCGATGCTGTCGGTGATCATCATCGTGTCGTGGGAATGGCTGCCGTTCGCGGCGCTGATCCTGCTGACCGCGCTGCAGTCGCTCGATGAGGACCAGAAGGAAGCCGCCGGCATGGACGGCGCCAACTTCCTCCGCCTGTTCTGGTATATCACGCTGCCGCACCTCGCCCGCGCCATCACCGTGGTGGTGCTGATCGAAACGATCTTCCTGCTCTCGGTGTTCGCGGAAATTCTCGTCACCACCGGCGGCGGGCCCGGCTACGCGTCGACCAATATCGCCTACCTCGTCTATAACGTCGCGCTGCTCCAATACGACGTGGGCGGCGCTTCGGCCGGCGGTGTCATCGCGGTGATTCTGGCGAATATCGTCGCCATCTTCCTGGTCAGGATCGTGGGGAAGAATCTCGATGCGTAAGCTGATCATGGCGAAGCTGAGCTTGCGGCCTCCCCCTCATCCGCCCTTCGGGCACCTTCTCCCACAAGGGGAGAAGGATGCTGGTGGGGAGACTGTGCCCCGTCCTTCCTTCTCCCCCTGTGGGAGAAGGTGGATCGGCCAAAGGCCGGGACGGATGAGGGGTGGGCCACAAGCTCAACAAATGAGTAGGGGAGCATAGCCATGGCACGCACCGTATCGCTGCAGAGACGCTGGGCGTGGACGATTGCCGCCTGGGTGGTGGCGCTCATCATTTTCTTCCCGATCCTGTGGACGATCCTCACCGCCTTCAAGACCGAGGGCGATGCGATCCTCTTTCCGCCGGCGTTCTTCCCGCCGCACTGGACGCTCGAGAATTTCTTTGAAGTACAATCGCGCTCCGACTACTTCCGCCACTTCTTCAACTCGGTGGTGATTTCGGTCGGCTCGACGGTGCTCTGCCTCCTCGTCGCGGTGCCCGCCGCCTGGTCGATGGCGTTTTCGCCGACCAAGCGCACCAAGGACATCCTGATGTGGATGCTCTCGACCAAGATGATGCCGGCGGTCGGCGTGCTCGTGCCGATCTACCTGATCTTCAAGAGCCTCAACCTGCTCGATAACCTCTTCGGGCTGACAGTGATCCTCGCGCTCATCGACCTGCCGATCGTGATCTGGATGCTTTACACCTACTTCAAGGAAATCCCGGTCGACATCCTCGAGGCCTGCCGCATGGATGGCGCGGTGCTCTGGAAGGAGATCGTCTATGTGCTGCTGCCGATGGCGGTGCCGGGCATCGCCTCGACCATGCTGCTCAACATCATCCTTGCCTGGAACGAAGCGTTCTGGACGCTGAACCTGACGGCCGCCAATGCCGCCCCGCTCACCGCCTTCATCGCTTCCTACTCAAGCCCCGAGGGCCTGTTCTGGGCAAAACTCTCGGCGGCTTCGACCCTCGCCATCGCGCCGATCCTCTTGCTCGGCTGGTTCAGCCAGAAGCAGCTGGTGCGCGGTTTGACCTTCGGCGCCGTGAAATAAGGGGAATATCATGGGCTCGATCGCGCTCGAAAACGTCACCAAGAGTTTTGGCGCTCACACCGTCATTCCGCCGATCAACCTCGAAATCGAGGATGGCCAGTTCGTGGTTTTCGTCGGCCCTTCGGGCTGCGGAAAATCCACCCTGCTGCGCCTGATCGCCGGGCTCGAGGATACCTCGAGCGGCATCATCAAGCTCGATGGCGCCGACATGACGGACTCGATCCCCGCCAAGCGCCAGCTCTCGATGGTGTTCCAGTCCTATGCGCTCTATCCGCATATGAGTGTCTATAACAACATCGCCTTCCCGCTGAAGATGGCGAACATGGACAAGGCGACGATCGACAACAAGGTCAAGGACGCGGCGCGGGTATTGAACCTGACCGACTATCTCGACCGGCGGCCGCGCATGCTGTCGGGCGGCCAGCGCCAGCGCGTCGCCATCGGCCGCGCTATCGTGCGCCAGCCCAAGGCGTTCCTCTTCGACGAACCGTTGTCGAACCTCGATGCCGCTCTGCGTGTAAACATGCGGCTCGAGATTTCGGAGCTGCACCAGCAGCTCAAGACCACCATGGTCTATGTGACACACGACCAGGTGGAAGCCATGACGATGGCCGACAAGATCGTCGTGCTCAACGCCGGCCATATCGAGCAATACGGCACGCCGATGGAGCTTTACCGCACGCCGGCCAACCGGTTCGTCGCGGGCTTTATCGGCTCGCCCAAGATGAACTTCGTCGACGGGCCGGAGGCCGCAAAATTCAACGCCAATTCGATCGGCGTCCGGCCGGAGCATCTCCACGTCACCAAGGACAAGGGGACGTGGAAGGGCACGGTTTCGGTTGCCGAGCACCTGGGCTCGGACACCTTCATCTACGCGAACGTCGAAGGGCTGGGCCTGATGACGATCCGCGAGGAAGGCGAGGAAGAACTCAATCCGGGCGATACGATCTGGCTGACGCCCGATCCGGCCCGCATCTACCGTTTCGACAAGGCGGGCCTTGCCATCAATTAGAGCGCGGTCAGCAAAAGTGGCTCTTCCGGTTTTGCCGTTCGACCGCGCGACAAGTGAAACAGGGCATTGCCCGCGAGCGCCGGCGCGCGCTAACCCTCTGGCGGCCGAAGGGACCAGACCATGACCACAAGACTTTCAGCCGGCACGCTTTCCGAGGTGTCGAAGACCGTGGGCGTTCCCGCCTACACGGCCGGCGACCTCAGGGCCGGCATCGTGCATTTCGGCGTCGGCAATTTTCATCGTGCCCATCAGGCGGTCTATCTCGATGCGCTGTTCAACCTGGGTGAAAGCCGCGACTGGGCGCTGGTTGGCGCAGGGGTGCGCGATACAGACGAGGTGATGCGCCAGAAACTGAAGGCCCAGGATTGGCTCACGACGGTGGTCGAGCAGGAAGCTAATCTCTCGACGGCGCACGTCACCGGCGCGATGATCGACTACCTCAAGCCCGGCGATACCGCCGCGATCATCAACAAACTGGCGGACCCAACCATCCGCATCGTGTCGCTGACCATCACCGAGGGCGGCTACTACATCGATCCGGCAACGCAGGCGTTCAACCCGCGCCACCCCGACATCGCCTATGACGCCGCGCATTTCGACGCGCCCAGGACCGTGTTCGGGCTGATCCTTGCCGGCCTCAAGCGGCGGCGCGATATCGGCATTGCGCCGTTCACGGTGATGAGTTGCGACAACATTCCGGGCAACGGTCATGTGACGCAGAACGCCATCATCGGCCTCGCCAATCTGATCTATCCGGAGCTCGCCCACTGGGTGAAGGCCAATGTGGCCTTCCCCAACGGCATGGTCGACCGCATCACCCCGGCAACGTCCGACCGGGAGCGAAAATTGCTCGCCGACAACTTTGGCATCGAGGACGCCTGGCCGGTGTTCTGCGAGGAATTCAAGCAGTGGGTGGTGGAAGACCACTTCCCCAACGGCCGGCCGGCGCTCGAAAAGGTCGGCGTGCAGTTCGTCGCCGACGTCGCCCCGTTCGAGCTGATGAAGATCCGCATCCTCAATGGCGGGCATGCGACCATCGCCTATCCCGCCGGTCTCATGGACATCCACTTCGTCCACGAAGCGATGGAGAACGACCTCGTCAGGCGCTTTCTCCATAAGGTCGAGCACGACGAGATCATCCCGATCGTGCCGCCGGTGCCCGATACCGATCTTGAGGATTACTACCAGCTCATCGACCGGCGGTTCGCCAATCCCAAAATCGGCGACACCATCACCCGGCTTTGCCTCGACGGCTCGAACCGCCAGCCGAAATTCATCCTCCCCTCGGCGCGCGACCGGCTGGCGCAAGGCGGTAGCGTCACCGGCCTCGCACTGGTCTCGGCGCTCTGGTGCCGCTACTGCTTCGGCGAAACAGACAGTGGCAAGCCGATTGCGCCCAACGATCCGGATTGGGATCGCCTGACCACGCAGGCGAAGAAGGCCAAGGACAACCCAAAGGCCTGGCTCGAAATGGGCGATATCTTCGGCGACCTCGCGCAGAATCCGACCTACGTTGCGGCGTTCACCACGGCGCTGAGCAATCTCTGGAGCGAAGGCACGCCGGCCACGCTGATGCGCTACCTCGAGGGACGGTTTTAGGACGCGGACACGCTCCTCACCGGTGTCATTCCCGCGGAGGCGGGAATGACACGGTGGATTGAAGGGGCACCACCGTGCGCGAAAGGAGCCAGCGCGCATGAAGCTTGAGGGAAAAGTCGCTATCGTCACCGGCGGGGCGCGCGGCATCGGTGCGGCGATCTGCCGGCGCTATGCTGCCGAGGGCGCCCGCGTGGTCGTTGCCGACCGCCGCGAGGCGGAGGGCGCGGCGCTTGCAGCAGAACTCGGCGGCGGCGCGTTCAGCGTGCCGATCGACGTCGCGAAAATGGAGTCGATCGCCGCCCTGGTCGAGGCGGTTGTAGCCAAAGCGGGCGGCATCGACATTCTGGTCAACAACGCCGCGACCTTCGATCTCGCGCCGCTCCTCGAGATCACCGAGGAAAGTCTTGACACGGTCTTTGCCGTCAATGTGAAGGGCACGCTGTTCACGCTGCAGGCCGTGGCACGGCAGATGGTGAAACAGGGCCGCGGCGGCAAGATCATCAACATGTCGAGCCAGGCCGGGCGGCGCGGGGAAGCGCTGGTCACAGTCTATTGCGCCAGCAAGGCGGCGGTCATCAGCCTCACGCAGTCCGCCGGGCTGGCGCTGGCCGAGCACAAGATCAACGTCAACGGTATCGCGCCGGGCGTCGTCGACACCGCAATGTGGGACAATGTCGACGCGCTTTTCGCCAAATACGAGAACCGGCTGATCGGCGAGAAGAAACGCCTCGTCGGTGAAGCAGTGCCGGCCGGCCGCATGGGCGTCCCCGACGACCTGACCGGCGCCGCGGTGTTTCTCGCCTCGGCCGATTCCGATTACATCCTCGCCCAGACGCTCAACGTCGACGGCGGCAACTGGATGAGCTGAGGGTATGGTTCGTTACCCGAGTGCTTGCCGCCTCCCCCTCATCCGGCGCTTTGCGCCACCTTCTCCCACCAGGGGAGAAGGAAGACAGGGGGCAAAGCCTTTCCACAGCCCTCCCTCTCCCCTTGTGGGAGAAGGTCCGGCAGGGGATGAGGGGAGGCCGCCAGCGCTATCCAAAGCGGATTTCACCTGAAGTGACCGTCTCCCTTATCATCTTCGATTGCGATGGCGTGCTGGTCGACAGCGAGCCGCTGGCCATGCGCGTGCTGCTCGAAACCATCGCGGCCGAAGGCGTCGAGATCGACCCCGATATCGCGTTCCGCGATTTTCTCGGCCGCAGCCTCAAGTCCATCATTGCCAACCTCAACGCGGCCTATGGCCTCAATCTCACCGATGCGGCCCTCGCCCGGATGCGCGCCAATCTCTATGCCGCCTATGCCCGCGACCTGAAGCCGATGGCCGGGCTGATCGATGCGCTGGCCGAAATCAGGGTGCCGGTCTGCGTCGCCTCGTCGAGCCAGATGGAGCGCATCCGCGTCAGTCTCAGCGTCACCGGGCTGATCGACCGGTTCGAGCCGGCGATCTTTTCGGCCTCGATGGTCGAGCGCGGCAAGCCGGCGCCGGACCTTTTCCTGCACGCGGCGAGGTCGATGGGCGCCGATCCGGCCGAATGCCTCGTCATCGAGGACAGCCCGGCCGGTATCATCGCCGCAAAAGCCGCCGGAATGCGGGTCTTTGCCTTTCTCGGCGGCGGGCATATCGGGCCGAGCGGGCTCCGGGCCGAGATCGAAAGCCTCAACCCGACCATCGCCTTCGACGATATGCATGCTCTGCCTCGTCTAGTAGAAGAGGCAGCGGCGAGGGAGAACGTCGGAATGGGAGACCTGCTGGCCGCCGTGGATGTCGGCACGGGCAGTGCGCGTGCCGGCGTGTTCACGGCCACCGGCCGGCTGCTCGGCCGGGCCGAACACCCGATCGCGCTGCGGCGCCGCAGCGCCAACGAGGCCGAGCACGATTCCGAGGATATCTGGGCCGCTGCAACCGAGGCGGTGCGCGGCGCCGTGGCGGCCTCCGGGGCAAAGCCGGACGATATCGCGGCGATCGCCTTCGATGCGACCTGTTCGCTGGTTGTCCGCGGCAAACACGGGGAGCAGGTTGCGGTTGCGCCGGATGGTGAGACGCGCTGGGACACCATCATCTGGTTCGACCATCGCGCCACGGCCGAGGCCGCCGAATGCACGGCGACGGGCGACCCGGTGCTGCAGCACCTCGGCGGCGTGATGTCGCCCGAGATGCAGCTTCCCAAACTGATGTGGCTGAAGCGGCATCTGCCGGCAAGCTGGGCCGCGATGGGCGCTGCGTTCGATCTGGCCGATTTTCTGGCGTTTCGGGCAATCGGATCGAACGCGCGGTCGCAATCGACGCTGGCCTGCAAGTGGCAATGGGGCGCCGGTGGTCCCGGATGGCCGCGCGGCTTCTTCGACAAGATCGGTCTCGATGACCTGATCGAACGGGGCAGCTTGCCGGAGGCGGCGACGCCGCCCGGCACTGATCTGGGACCGCTGACGGCGACCGCCGCGGCGCAACTTGGCTTGACAACCAGGACTCGCGTGGCGGCCGGGCTGATCGATGCGCATGCGGGCGCGCTTTGCGTGCTCGGCGCCCATGCCAGCGAACCGGCGAAGCTGGATCGGTATCTTTGCCTCGTCGCCGGCACCTCCAACTCCGTGCTGGCGCTGGCGCCGGACGCCCGCCCCATCGCCGGCGTCTGGGGCCCGGCCGAGGGCGCAATCCTCCCCGGCCTCTGGCTGCTCGAAGCCGGCCAATCCGCCAGCGGCGCGCTGCTCGACCATGTCATCCGCTCGCATCCGGCGGGTGGCACGCCCGATGCCGCGCGCCACAAGGCGATAGCCGAGCGGATCGCCGTACTGAGGGGGACAGAGGGCGTCGCGTTCGGGGCTCGGCTGCACGTGCTGCCGGACTTTCGCGGCAACCGTTCCCCCCGGGCCGAGCCATCCGCCCTCGGCGTTATTTCGGGCCTCGCGCTCGATACGGATTTCGACAGCCTTTGCCGCCTCTACTGGCGAACCGCGCTGGCGCTGGCGCTGGGCATCAGGCAAAACCTCGACGTTCTGCGAGCAGCGGGTTTCGACGCCGACCGACTGCTGCTGGCCGGCGGCCATGCCCGCAACGACCTGCTGGTCGGACTTTATGCCGATGCGACGGGCCTGACCGTCATCGAACCCAATGCGCCGGACGTGGTGCTGCTGGGCGGCGCCATGCTCGCGGCAACGGCCGCCGCGCTATATCCAGCCCTCATCGGCGCTGCCGCCGCGATGGACCAGGGCGGTGCCGAACGGGCGCCCGACGCGACGAGCAGGGCAAGCTTCGACCGCGACTATCGGATTTTCCTCGAAATGCAGCGCCAGCGGCGGGTGATCGAGGGGATGTGAGGCGGCCTTGCCCCAACCGCCGTGTCACCCCGGCGAAGGCCGGGGTCCATCCTGATGACGTGTCGCAACGTCAGCGAATGAGGTTATGCATCAGGATGGATACCGGCCTTCGCCGGTATGACACCGTGGAATTGGCGTCTCCCCCTCACAGCACCCGCGTCACCTTCAGGAACCCGCCGCGTTCGTCGTTGGCGGCTTTGATGGCGGCTTCGGAGCCGAGGACGGCCACCTGCCCAACCTTGGCCGCCTTGGCCAGCACGTCGGCGAGCGCCTTGAAGTCCGCGAGCTTGGCGCCGAGGACCTCGTTGCGCCGCTGTTGGCGGTGCGTTTCGGTTTCCCCGATCAGCTTCTGGATCATGGCGCTGTAGCCCTTGGCGTCGGGAAGCTGGTAGCCATCCATGCGGCCGATGACGCCGATGATCGAGCGCGCGAGTTCCGCATCGCCGATGTCGCGGCGGAGGAACCCGTCGGCATGGTCGTAGGTATCGAGCGTCTGCAGCAGGTTGGGATCGCGATAGGAGGTGAAGATGAAGCTGCCGGTAACCTCGGTGAAGCCGGTGCCCGAACCATAGGCGCCACCCTGCACGCGCACCTTGTCCCAAAGATAAGACGTATTGAGATACGTCATGGCGACGGCCGTGGCGCCCGAGGGCTTGTAGCCAAGCTTCAGGATATTGGCGCCCTTGGCAACGAAGTTGACCTGCGCCGGGATGGTCATGCCCTCGGCCGCTGCGCCGCCGTTGACCGGCCACGCGGTGAAGGTCACGGGGTTCGACGGCAGGCCTTTGATGAACGCTTCAAGCTGTGGCGCGAATTTCTGCCATTGCTCGCGATCGGCGGTGACGTTGGCGAGCAGACCCTCCGCATTCACGACGGTCTGCCGGATCGTCTCGAGCTTTTTGGCGACGCCGTCCCAATCCCGGTCGATCTCGGCAACGAGATCGCGGAGGAAAAACAGGTGGGTGACGCCGGAGAGCTGCTCGGTGACCCAGTCGGCCTCGTGGAATCCGGCTTTGACGCGCATCGCGGCGAGGCTGTTGCCCATGCCTGAGAGGCGGCTTTCGAAGCCGGCCTTTTCCTCGAGCACCATCTGGCGGATGCGCTCCTTGTTGTCGAGGCGCGGCGTCAGCAGCACGTCGGTGGCGATCGCCAGCAACTCGTCGGTATGGTCGGGCACCGCCTTGCCGCGGATGGTGAGGTAGGCGGCCGTCTTGCCGTCGCTGAATGTGCCGGAGATGTGCCGGCCGGCGCCGATGCCGCCGGTCGAGCGGCCGATGCGCTGGCTCAGCGAAACGAAATCCTCTTTCGCGGTGCCGGTCTGCGTCAGGGCGCGGGTGAACAGCGGGAAATACGGCAGCAGGTTGGGGTCGAGCCCGTGAATATCGAAGGCAAGATCGAGATAGACCACGCCTGAGGTTTTCAGGTCGTGGAACAGCACGCGGGCATCGCCCAGGCGCGATTCCTCGGTGGGTGTGGTCTTGTTCTCGCGCGGCAGATCGGTGAGCTGCAGCGAGGGAATTTTCGCCAGTTCTTCCGGCGAATCGACGGCCTCCTGCAATGCCTTGAGGGTTTCGACCTCCTCCAGCACCTCGGCGATTTCACCCTCATTCATGCCGGCCTTGGCCGCATCGAGCCGGGCGCGTTCATCGGCGGCTTCGCGGTCGCCCTGCGCCGGATCGGCGGTGAGCAGCACCGTGGTGCGATGGAGGTTATCGAGCAACTGGGCGCGGATCATATCCTCGAACAGCTTTTCGCCACTGGCGAGCCGCGCCTTTACCTTGGCCAGCGCTGCCTCGAAGTACAACGGTTCGAGCGGATCGCCGCCATGCAGCCACGAGCGCATGGAGCGGAAGATCAGCGCAATACCGCGCGGGAACGAGCCGGTATTGTTTTCGCGCAGCGCGAATTCGAGCGTGTTGACGGCCGCGGCGATGGTTTCGCCGGCAATGCCGTCGCGCGCCAGATTGCCGAGCGTTTCGAGCACCAGCGCTTCAACCTTGGGCGCGTCGGCGGGAAGGATGCCTTTGAGCCCGACCGAAAACATCGGCTGGCGGAAATCGTCGGCGACGCCGCTGCCGGTCAGGCCTTCGCCGAGGCCGGAATCGGTCAGTGCCTTGCGCAGCGGCGAGGCGGAGGTGCCCAGCAGCGAAAATTCGAGCAGCGACAGGACGATGGCCGCTTCCTGGTCCGGGATCTGGTCGAGCATCCAGTTCACCGACACCATGGCGGTGTTGGGCTTTTCGGCCTCGTCTTCGCCGGCGGCATAGGTGCCGGCGATCTCTTTCGGTGCGGCGAAACGCGGCTGGAGGGCCACGGCCGAATTCACCTCAATACGGTCGAACTGGCCCAGAAACTCTTCGAGCTTTTCAAGCCGCTGCTCCTCCGGATCGTCGCCGTAGAAGACGATGCGGGCGTTCGATGGGTGGTAGAAGCGGTCGTGGAAATTCTTGAAATAGCTGTAGGTGAGGTCCGGGATCTTGGCCGGATCGCCGCCTGAATCGACGCCATAGGTGTTGTCCGGGTAAACGCTCTGCTGCACCGCCTTGCCCAGCACTGAAGCGGGCGAGGAATAGGCGCCCTTCATCTCGTTGAAGACGACGCCCTTATAGGTCAGCGGCCCCTGCGTTGCATCGAGCTCATAGTGCCAGCCCTCCTGCCGAAAGGTGTTTTCGCTGATCAGCGGGAACAGCACGGCGTCGAGATAAACGTCGACGAGGTTGTAGAAGTCCTTGAGGTTTTGCGACGCCACCGGATAGACGGTTTTATCGGGGAACGTCATGGCATTGAGGAAGGTGTGGAGCGAGCCTTTCAGCAGCTCCACGAACGGCTCCTTAACCGGATATTTGCGGCTGCCGCAGAGCACCGAATGTTCGAGGATGTGCGCGACCCCGGTCGAATCCTCGGGCGGCGTCTTGAAGGTGATGCCGAAAACCTTGTTCTCGTCGTCGTTGGCGAGCGTCAGCACCTCGGCGCCGGTCTTTTTGTGCCGATAGAGCCGCGCCCGCGAATTCACCTCCGCTATCTGCTCGTCGCGAAGAAGCTCGAAGGCGGGATTTTGCGGCATGACAACTCTCTTGGGAAGGAAACGTAGCAGGCATTTAGGCACGAATTGGCGGCCTGCCAACTGTGCCAAGGGGCAGGTGGACGCTGACAGGCGCAATCGACATGCAGGCTGTCGCGGTGGCAAAGGCCCCCTCACCCGCCGCTTCGCGGCGACCTCTCCCCCAAGGGAGAGGTGAATGAGGGCTAGGCCGTGCTCTCTTTCACCTCTCCCTTTGGGGGAGAGGTCGGATTGCGCCAGCAATCCGGGTGAGGGGGCCTTCCAGCGGCTCAGCAGCCCTGCAGCCCACACCCGCGCCGGCCCCGGCTACTCCACGCCGGCGTCGGCTGCGGCGGCTTCGAGGATGGAGACGAAGCGTTCGCCCGCCTGCTCCTTCGGGCCGGAGTTTTCGAGGCGGACGGCCTCGTAGCGGACGGTGTCCTCGACTGCGATACGGTTGAGGCGGGCGACGATTTCGGCATCGGATTCGCGGCCGCGCGCCTTCAGCCGCTGGGCGATGACGTCGCGATGAGCCGAGACCACCACCAGCATGAAATTGGCGTAGCGCTCCTTCAGCTCATCGATAAGCTGGCGGGAGATGTTGGCGATAACGACGCGGCCGCCGGCGATATCGGCGTCGATCGAGCGCGGCAGGGCATAGCTCAGCCCGTGGGCCTGCCAGACCACGCTGAACGCACCGGCCTTGAGCGCTGAGTCGAACTCGGCAAGGTCGAGCGTATCGTGGTCCTCGCTGTTGGTGTCGGCGGCGCGGGTAATGATGCGGCGGGCAAACACAAACTCGCTCCGGCCGATGAGCCTGTCCCTGGCGTAATTGATGACCGTGTCCTTGCCGACGCCGCTTGGCCCGGCAACAGCAACGAAAACGCCGCCGCCAATCTGCCCCTGCGATGCTGCGCCTGTTATCGGCCCCGCTTCGTTCATCGTCTCACAACCTGCAATCCGCCAGCCGGCGGAGGCCAGCAA
>Ga0134128_10005371_pt1 | contig 15523 bp, 7 predicted proteins | sample KB31754_FD_96462 | JGI IMG/M metagenome (GOLD analysis project Ga0134128, IMG submission 96462) | Terrestrial soil microbial communities with excess Nitrogen fertilizer from Kellogg Biological Station, Michigan, USA - KB3-175-4 | ecosystem: Environmental > Terrestrial > Soil > Unclassified ...
CGACAACGGAATCGAAGCGGGAGTGGGGCGCGGGGCGATCGAGGGTGACGATGTGGATTTTGGAGAACTCGTCGGCGCGGAGGTAGTCGTCCTGTCCGGGCGCGGGAATGATGATCAAGCCGTCGATGCGGCGGCGGAGCATCATGGTGGCCTGTTGCTGCTCGACGTCGCTTTTCTCGTCGGAGGTGGTGATGAGGACGGAGTATCCGTGGGAGTTGGCGACAGTGGAGACGGCGTGGGCGCAGGTGGCGAAGAAGGGATCGTAAAGGTAGGGCAGGATGAGGGCGATGGTTTTGGAATGGACGGATCGCAGGCTGCGGGCCAGTTCGTTGGGCTGGTAGTTGAGCATGCGGACGGCGCGCTGGACGCGTTCCGCGGTATCGCGGGAGACATTGGCGCTACCGCTGAGGAGGCGGGAAACGGTCATTTTGCCGACGCCGGCGAGCTTGGCGACATCGGCCATTGTGGTGGTGCGAGAGACGGTAGGCTTGCGATCCCTGAGCTGCGGCATGTCAGAAGATGAGTGAGCACAAGAAGCTTACCACGCGGAGGCGGGAGCGACAGGCCGAGCGGGAGGCGAGGCAAACCCGCGAAATGTGCTACAAGGGGACAGGAGCCCCGTGGGTCCGCAGCGCAGGTTGCAGCAGTGCAGTGGAGCGATGGCGCGGGGAGCCCCGAAGCGGCGGCATAGCGCAATCTGGCGTCCACCTTAGATAATGAAGGAATCCCGTAGTAAAGAAGGCCCGGAAAAAAGATGCACAAGCACATTCTGTTAGCGGCTCTGCCGCTGTTTGCTCTCATTGCTTCAGCTCAACAGTTCCCTTTGAGTTATCCCGCGCAAACGGACAGCACCAGCCTTCAACAGGGTCAGACCGGTCAGGTGGACTGTACGGATCCGACGATGGCCAGTTCGCCGCAGTGCGGAGCGGGACAGGGGTTAGGACCCAATCCGGGTGTGTCGCAATTTCCTGGGTCGGGGACGACGACACCGCAGACGGGGCGCGTGCCGACATATACGGACCTGCAGCGACTGGCGGCGCAGAACCAGGGGCCGGGGATGATCCCTCTGCCGCCGGAGCCGCTGACCGAATTTCAGAAGTTTGTGGCGTCGACCACGGGCCAGGTGCTGCCGATTTTTGGCGCGAACCTGTTTCAGTTTGTGCCATCGACATTCGCGCCGGTGAACAACGCGCCGGTGCCGCCGGATTACGTTCTGGGGCCTGAGGATGAACTGCGAATTCAAATCTGGGGCCAGGTGAGCCTTAACGCCGATGTGCAGGTGGATCGCTCAGGAAATATTTATCTGCCGCAGGTGGGGACGGTGCATGTGGCGGGGCTTCATTTCAGTGAGCTTTCGCAGCACATTCACGATGCGGTATCGAGGGTGTACCGGAACTTCCAGTTGCAGGTGGATATGGGCCAGATCCGGTCCATTCAGGTGTATGTGACGGGGGAGGCACGCAGGGCGGGCGTGTACACGGTGAGTTCGCTGTCGACGCTGATTGACGCATTGTTTGCGAGTGGCGGACCTTCCGTGCAGGGATCGCTGCGACAGATTCAGTTGCGCCGCAATGACCAGACGGTGACCACGCTGGACCTTTACGCGCTGCTGGTGAACGGGGACAAGTCGCAGGACAGGAAGCTGCTGTCTGGCGACGTGATCTATATTCCGGCGGTGGGACAGCAGGTGGCTCTTACCGGCAGCGTACGGCGACAGGGGATCTATGAACTGCTTCCCGGCGAGACGGCGGAAAAGCTGGTGCATGACGGGGGAGGGCTGTCGACGATGGCGTCGGCAACGAGGGCTTCCGTAGACCGGACATTTTCTCAAAACGGAACCACTCAGCGTTCGGCGATGGAGATCCGTCTGGATGCGAGCGGGATGGCAACGCCATTGGAGAACGGCGACATTATCAACGTGCTGTCAATGGTGACGAAGTTTGAGAAGACGGTGACGCTGCGCGGGAACGCCGCGAACCCCGGACGTTTTGCATGGCATGAGGGGATGAAGCTGAGCGACCTGATTCCCGACAGCAACTCGCTGCTGACGCGGGACTACTGGTGGAAGCGAGCGCAGTTGGGATTGCCGGCGCCGGAATTTCAGCCGTCGACTGTACTGGGCATGTTGCGGCAGCCACCGTCGTCGATTGATCTGCGGGAGCGCGTACAACGTCAAGAACTAATCCAGCAGCAGTTTCAGGCTGCGCAGAGCGGCGGGACGCAGCAGGGGCGGCCGGTCAGTTCGTCGGAGGATGCCTATCTCACGTATTTATACCCCCCGGACCAGACGAACACGAACCTGACGCAGACGGGCACAGCGGCGGCGGCTGCGGCGCAGGGTGCGCAAAACAATGCGAACGGCGCCAACGGAGCAAATACGGCGAACGGAGCGTACCTGGCGAATGGAATGTACACGCCGAATGGGCAGTACAACGGGAATGGAACCAACCCGTACGGACAGCAGCAAAATGCGGCCCTGCAGGGGCAGCAATCCGCACTGGCCGCAGACGAGGAAAACGGGCCGAACGAGACGCTGACGCCGCGCCCCTTACACCGCACGGTGGTGAAGCTGAGTGTTCCTGAGATCGACTGGAGCTACGCGGTGATTGAGCGCACCGATCCAACCACGCTGAAGACGACGCTGGTTCCGTTCGACCTGGGCAAGCTGGTGAACGAACACGACGCATCGCAGGATCTGGCGCTGCAGGCGGGAGACGTGGTGACCGTGTTTTCGCAGGCGGACATTCACGTGCCGATCGCGCAACAGACGACGTTTGTGCGACTGGAGGGCGAGTTTGCGCATGCGGGAACGTATAGCGTGCAACCGGGCGATACCTTGCGCTCACTGGTGGCGCGGGCAGGCGGGCTGACGCCGAATGCGTACCTGTACGGGTCAGTGTTCACGCGGGAATCCACGCGCATTTTGCAGCAGCGCCGGATTGATGAGTCAGTGCATGAGATGATGCTGCAGATGCAGCGCGGACTACTGGACCTGGCGGCTTCGCCGACGTCGAATGAGCATGACCTGGCCAGCGTGAGCGCCGCGCAGGGCAGCGAACAGGCACTGATTGCGCAACTGCAGCAGGTTCGGGCGAACGGGCGCATCGTGTTGCAGTTCAAGCCCGACTCGGAAGGGGACGCAGCCATTCCGGACATCAAGCTGGAAAACGGCGATTCGTTTCTGGTGCCGTCAGTGCCGACGACGGTGAATGTGCTGGGCGCGGTGTTCAACCAGAACTCGTTCGTATACCGGCCAGACGGCGAAGTGCGATCGTTCATGGACCTGGCAGGCGGACCGAACTCGAACGCGGACCGCAAGCGCATGTTCGTGGTGCGCGCCAACGGCGCGGTGGTAAGCCGCACGGTGGTGAAGAGCGTGTGGAGCGACCCGTTCATGCATCTGAAGCTGAATCCGGGAGATACGGTTATTGTGCCGGAGAAGACAATTAATCAGTCGGTACTGCGCGGCATACTGGATTGGTCGCAGGTCTTCTCACAGCTCGCTTTTGGGGCGGCTGCGATCAACGTGCTGCGATGATGCGGGCATAGTTCCCGATCCGTCACTCATGAGCGTCGTAGCGGCGCAGCGGAACACGTTGTAGCGGCTAGAGTCTATGCGTACGAACTCGTGCGAGCGAACGCGGGACAGGGCAAACAATCTCAGGGGCTGAAGCCCAACCCCTCTATTTGCGCGGGTGGCAGCGGGACGGAGGTCCCGCCCTTACGCATTTGCGGGTCGATGACACAACTTTCGAGGAAATGGGCGAGCTGGAAAATGGGCTAGCGCCCTGTCCAGTTCCACGAGGATATGAGTTTGGCGTCTGTGCCGATGAGCAGGATGGCCGCGCCGCCGGGGTCGAGCTTGCCGGAGAACGTACGTCCGCTGCGTGCGTCGGTAAAGGTGACGCCGGTCTGGTTCGACTCCGATGTAACGACATAGAGGGTGGCGTTGGGAAAGATGGCTGGCGCGATGAGGATGCTGGGGTCATCGAGCGTGGTGGTGTAGACCGGCTTGATGCCGGCCGCCTTGAGCGCGTAGCGGTAGGCGTCGCCAATGCCGCGCAGGTTGTCATTGAGCTCAAGCGGCAGTGGCGCGAACAGGATTTTTCCTTTGCCTATCGGCTTCTCGAGCAAGTCAGCGCGATCGGGGAGTTCAGCGCGCGTAAGCGTAGTGGTCTTCTCGCCGCCGAAGATGAGGCGCTCTTCACCCCAGGGAAATTTGGCGAAGTGCTCGCGGAGGGTTAGCGCGACGCGAGTGGCATCGATTCCGAGGGCTCGGGCGCGGTCGGTCGGACGCAGATGTGCGTCGCCATCAAACGAGCCGGTGACGAGCAGCGTAGCGCCGCCTTTGACGTGGTCGACCAGCGTGTCCCAGGCGTGCGGATCGAGGCCCATGGGAGACGGAAGCAGGATCAGTTTCGGATTGCCGAGGAGGTCAAGCTGGTACTCTCCGACAGCATAGGCCTCACCGCGCGCGTAGCCATAGAGAGCGCGGACGGCGTTCTTCTGGGCAGTGAGCGCGGTATTGTTCTCAACGGAAAGCTGGAGCGATTCCGGAAGGACGATGGCGACCTCGGGCTCGATGAGCGAAGTGGCCATGGGCGCAGCGGCCTTGGCGAATTCGCCGAGCGAGCGCATCTGGTTCTCCCAGACTTTTGAGGAGCCGTCGCTCCGCTTCATTCCGAAGTCGGCTTCACGATCCCAGTCCCACATGAGCGCGCCGCTGGAGCCTGCGGCGAAGCCGAGGGCCCACTTGCGCAGGATGAGGCCGAGTCCGGTGAACTCGTTGTAGCGCCACGTGCCATCGGGCAGCCAGACAGGCTGGTAGCCGGTTTCGCCGGTGATGTTGGGAGTGCCGGGGCGGCGCGCGGCGATGGAGTCCCAGAGCAATGCGTCGTCTTGCCAGTAGGTGTGGTTGGTGGTGAAGCTGACGCCCGCCCCACCGTAGAACTGGTTGAGCACGCGATCGGTGACGCCGCCTTCATCCTGGCCCACGTTGATGAGCTGTGTGCTACCGCTGGCACGGATCAGCGCGATCCTTTTGCGCACCCAGGAGCTGAACATGTCCTGCGCGAAGAGGTTGTAATCGAGGGCGCGGATTTCATCGGGATTGTTGTAGCGTGCGGCGTGCAGATCGGATGGCAACGGAAGCGGGATGGCGTCGAAACCGTCGAGTTTGTCGAGCGGCGTGGACCATACGTTGGCGAGCGACTGGAGATCGCCATGATAGTGCTCACGCAGCCAGTTGTGCCAGGCGGCGGATTCTGCGGGATCGCCGTTGGGTAAGTTGCCGTGGAAGATTTCGCGCGGGTTCGAGAAGCTGGGCTCATTGATGAGGTCGTAGGACAAGAAAGGCGCAGACTTGAAGCGCTCGACGACGGAGCGCACATAAGCGTCTTCTTCGCGGAGCGCGGCGGGATCGAGGTACGGATTGGGAGGTGGGCCTTCGGCCGGTCCCCAGCCGCGGTCGCCAGATTGCGGCGCGAACGCGAAGAAGGTGAAGTTGACTGCGATGTGATGATGTTGCGCGCAGAGCAGGAACGCTTCAACGTTGCTCAGGAAGCGCTCGTTGGCCGCGCCGCCGGCGCTCTCTTCGGTGAACCGTCCGAAGTGCATCCAGACGCCTGTGCGGACGAAGTTGACGCCGTGCTGCTTCATTTCGGCGAAGTCGCGTTCCCAGACTGCGGCATTGCGCGGGCCGGAGAAATCCCAACCATCGCCCTCTGTGGAGAAGTAGTTTGTGCCGACGAGGAAAAAGGGAGTGTCGTCGCGGGAGAGGAAGTCGCCGTGGACGCCGAGACGCTCGCCGGATGCGATGGCCGATGGATCGGCGACCCAGAAGCCGTTCTCGTAGTACCCGCGGAAGTGGCCGGATTCGCTGTAAGTGGCGGCGACGGTGTAGAAGCCGGGCGCAAGCCCTTTGTGGAAGGGCACGGGGAGGTCGGCTACCGCGGAGTCAGAGATGGGGAGGGTGGCGGTGTCGATGATTTGATCGCCGGAGCGAAGAGTGAGCTGGACAGTGATCTGGACCTGGTTTGCCTCGGAGCCGGATGCGGAATGCGCGGCGTGTTCTGCGCGCGGGCTTCGCAGATGTACGGTGATGATGGGCAATTCGCCGGGGCGGAGCGTGGAGAAGAGCGTTTCGACAGAGAAGGAGAGCGCGCCCTGTGCGGCGTAGGCGGCTGCGGAGTGGATGAGGGCGATGCCGTCGTTACTGGTCCAGAAGGCAGGCTCGGGGTCGAAGTCGAGTGCGACGATGCGGGCTGGGCCGTGGTTGGCGGCGATGACGGGAGCGGCGACTAGCTGGCCTTCAGAGTCGGCCATGTAGCCGAGGCCGTCGAGACTGCCTTCAACGCTGAAGTAGCGGCGGGCGCGGAGATGCGGCGCTGCGCCGAGCGCGTATCCGTCACGCCAGCGAAATTGTGCGTTCGCTGCGACCGGCACTTCGTAGGTGTTGCGGAAGCCGAGTTCGCCGGCGTAAGTGTTTTGCGGGCGCTGCTGCTGGAATTCGCCGCTGACCTGAAGGACGGGGACCTGCAGGGGCTGGCCGCCGAGTAGGAGGAGGTTGCCGCCACTGTGCAAGTAATGCTGGATGGCGGGCCATGCATCGACGGGAACCGCGGAGCCGTAGGGGAGAACGAGGAGAGATGCGCCGTCGAGCGCGCCGTGAGCGTTGATTGCGGCGAGGTCGAGGAATGTGGGGTCCATGCCGTCGAGCGCGCGGGTGAGTGCGGGGCGATCGATGGGCTCGCTGCCGACGGTGGGAAAGCCCGGTTGCGAAAAGACGACGACCTTGGCAAAGAGGGATACGGGAACCAGGGCAAAGATGAGAGCGATTCGTGCGGCGCGAGTGACAATGCGCGGAAGCGAGGCAACGAAGAAAGACGGCATGGGAGGCTCCTGCCCCGGTTGCGGCGGAGAGCATGCGAGGAGCGCGAAGCGGCGCTCGCTGGCCGCGGATTCAGCCGGGTGATATCGGTACCAGCGAACGATAGCAGACGGCTGTGTGAGGGAACAAGGCAAGAGCGCATACATCCATGCCGAGGGACGCGTGCGTTGGATCACCTCGTCATTGTTGAGCGAATCCCGCGGGGGCGCGTCTTGTTGGGTGAGATGCGCCGCTCTGCCGCGATACGGAAGCGTGAGCGGCGCGATGCAGACACGTTCAACCTTGGAGGCAGCAGATGAATTTCAGGAACACGGGGACGCGTGTGCGCGTGCTTGCCGCATGCGCATTGGTGACGATGGGCGGATGGTGCGCGTATGCGCAGGCGCAACAGGGAACGGAGCAGCAGGCTGTGGTTGACGCCAAAACGTCAAGAGCACACGAACCGCTGATCAGGGAGACAATCTTTCTGAAGAATGTCACCGTGCAGTACGACCTGAACGACATTCAGACCGCGCTTCGCAACAACTTTCCCTGGGCGAAGATGTATGGCCTGGCGAGCCAGAATGCGATCACAGTGACGTCAACGGCGGAGGACTTGCAGGACATCAAGAAGATGGTAGTGGAACTCGATCGGCCGAAGAAGACGTACCGCGTGACGTATAGCGTGAGCGACGTGGAGAACGGCAAGAAGACGGGGACGCAGCATTATGCGCTGGTTGTGGCATCGGGCTCCAAGGGGAACCTGAAAGAAGGCAAGCGCATTCCGATGGTGAGCGGAGCGACGGGTGAAAGCGGGGCGCAGAACTCGCAGGTGCAGTACATCGATGTGGGCGTGAGTATCGATGCCAGCATCGAAGGGCAGGGATTGAAGACGAAGCTGGAACTGACGGGAGTGGCCGATGAGAAGTCGAGCGCCGGTGTATCGGACCCCGTGATTCAGCAGACGATGCTCGAGGGCATGTCGAGTGTGACGGGCGGGAAGGCTGTGGTGCTGGGGTCGATTGACGTGCCGGGAACGACGCGGCACGAGGAGATTGAGGTGACGACGGAGTTGGTGGGGCAATGACGGATCAGTCGCATCTATCCCAGGTCCCCAAAAGCGAGGGACCTGGGGCACCCGGCCACTTCTTTGTTCATTGCACCGCGATGGTGGTCGAGGCCAGATTCCAGCCGCGGACGGTGAGGGCGGGTTTCTCGCTGCCGGACGGGAACTCGACCGTGATGGTGCGGGTTTCGTTGGGGAGGAGCGAGACGTAGTTTTCGCTGTAGTAGGCGGGGAGGATGCGGTCGCCGGTTGCGGAGTTCGTCAGGGTGAGCTTGACGAGAACCGCGGGGACGTTGCTGGAGTTGCTGAGTTTTACCGTGAGTTCGCGCTCGGTGCGTGAGGGGCTTGGCGCGGCGGAGGCTGTGAGTTGCGCCTGGGGCAGCTTGCCGAGTTCCTGCAGAGAGGTGTCCTGTCTGGCCCACCAATAGAAGTTGTCGCTGACGGGCACGCCATTGGCGTTATCGACGTTGAGCTTGACGAAGACGGTGTGGCCGCTGGCGAGTTTTTCGAGATCGAGTTTCGTGACGGGTGTGCGCGCATCGGCCTGGGCTTCAATTTGATTGGTGTGGTCGCTGAGACTTTTCCCATCGAGTGAGAGCACGCGGACGCGCACTTTGAGTGAGCGAGCTTGATTCAGGTTGATGAGATCGACGGAGCCGTCTTCGAGGTTGAGTTGCGCGTGGACAGGATCGCAGGCTTTCTGCGTGCCATAGAAGCTGGATTGCGTGTCGTAGTCGTGGCCGAGGAAATTCCATTCGGTGGAGGGCCAGGCGGGCTGCGTCATCCAGATCATGCGCGCGGAGTTGGGCTGCCAGAGATGTGCGGCGAAGCCCTCGAAGATGGCGCGGTGCGCGGCGTAGTCGATCATCTGCGCCTTGCGGACGAAGTCTTCAAAGCCGGTGGGCGCGCCGAACTCGCGGGTCATCGTGTCCATGAATGGCTTGACGGTGCCGTTCCCGAGCTGATGCCAGTCGTGGTAGGCCCAGGTATCGGAGATGGGCCAGCGGTCAGGTTCGGGGATGAAGGCTTTGAGGCCTTCGAGCGTGGGCACGCTGGGAATGCCGAGCTCGACAGAGAAGCCGCGGTTGATGCGGTAGTAGGTGTCGAGCGGCATAAGCTGGTAAGGGCCGGAGTTGCGCAGGTTCACCACGTTGGAGCTGCCGGTGTAATAGCGCGTGTGATCGAGCGTGCGCACGAGCGTGGCGAGTCCGGTGTTGAGGATGGGTTGGGGCACGCCCTCATTCCGGCCGCACCAGACGACGATGGACGCGTGATGGCGAAAGCGCAGGATGGTGTCGCGCGCGTTGGCGAGGAAGAGCTGCGGATTTTCAGCTTCGAGGTTGTAGCTCTGGGTGGATTCCCAGAAATCGTTCCACACCATGAGGCCGTACTTGTCGGCGAGCGCATAGAAGCTTTCTTCGGTGTTCTGGCCCATCCAGTTGCGGATGATGTTGACGTGGGCGTCGCGATGGAGGCGGAAGTAGGGTTCGAGGTTCTGCACGGAGACGCGCTTGCGGCTGTCGTCCATGCCCCAGTTGCCGCCGCGGGCGGCGATGCGGACGCCGTTGACCTTTAGGACGAGATCGGTGCCGGGCCAGCCTCCTTCGACGGGGCGGATGGACGCCGAATCGAGCGCGCCGGGAGCGAGCGTGTGCACCCAGGTGTGCTTCATCCAGTCGGGAAGTTTTTCGCCGGGGGCGGGCAGGTTGGGCGTGCGGTCATCGATTTCGCGGATGCCCTGGTGCGACTCGTCGATGAGGGGCAGCGCCTGGTCGTGCGTGCGGCTGGGCAGGACTTCGACGCGGTGCATGCGGCCGGTGGCGTCGAAGAGCGAGAGCTCGTAGCTGACTTCGCGCATGCCGAAGTCGATCGCCTGTAGGGAATCCACCTTCGCGCCAGGAAGCCCAAAACTCACCGTGAGGTGATGCAGAGCGGGATCGCCATAACCGTTGGGCCACCACAGCCTGGGATGCTGCACTTTGAGCTGGGGAAAGTCGGCGGGCTCAAGGCGGACGATGGTTTCGCCGGGCTTGAGTTCCACGTGCCTGGTGACCTTCACGTCATCGAAGCTCGCGGTCACGTCGCCCGCGATTGCTGCATTCGATGCGTTGGTCAGCGGCACTTCAATTTCTATATCGGCTTCGCTGTTGTCAGGTTTTGGCAAGGTGGTGATGACGTTCAGATCGCCAACGGTGACGGCGCCCACAACGGTCAGCGTGACGTCCTGCCAGATGCCGGTGTTGCGATCGCGGATGATGGGGATCCAGTCCCAGCCCTCGGTGGCCTCGAAGGTGGGACCATCGAGCATCATGATTCCGCCGTTGTCGCCGGGACCGGCCTTGATGGATTCTTCCTGCGCGAGCCCGGGGTGCGGCGGCGGGCTGACGCGCACGGCGAGCGCGTTGACGCCCGATGCGGCGAGAAGCGACGTGACATCGAAGTTGCCGCGAATGAATGCGCCGGTGATGCCGCCGATGTTGTGTCCGTTGAGCCAGACTTCCGCGGCGTAGTTGATGCCGTTGAAGGTGAGGATGGTGCGCTGGCCCTCTGCTGCTTGAATGGGCCTGGGAAACTCGATCCGATACCAGTAGTCCTGGTGGGCGAGCGTGTCGGGGATGGCGAGGTTGTTGAGGCCGTAGTCGGGATCGGGATAGATTCCACGATCGATCATCGTGGTCAGCACGGTTCCGGGCACCGTTGCCACCATCCAGTCCTTCGCCGCGAACCCAGCGCGCGAAATCTGCTCTCCCGTGGCGGTTACGTCCGGCGCGGCTGCAAGCTTCCAGCCTCCGCGAAGGATCCAGGGATTCTGCCCGACCAGTCCTGTGTGCTGCTCTTCAGGGGTGAGCGGTTTGGCGACGGGCCTCTGAATGGGGGCCTTGCCGTGGGGCAGCGTGAGGGGATCCTGGGGCGCGAGTTGTCCGGCCATCGCGCGCGTCTGCACGGGCCAGTGGGCGGAGGCTTCGGTGTATTGCGGGAGATCAAAGTCGGGTGTGTTGGCGGCGATGGCCGCGATATCCGCGGACGTGAGGGCCTGGCTGTAGACGTTGAGGTACGCGATTTTTCCGCCGAAGTGATGGTCCCCGAATGTAGGAGCCATGGCAAGCTGCGGAGCGACGGCGCTCTGCGTGTATGGCGCCGTGGTGATCTCGCGGCCATCGAAATAAAGGGTGACGGTGTTTCCGTCGCCGGTGGCTGCTGCAAAGTGCCAACCTTCGCTGATGCGCGTATCGCCCGCGACCCAGCGCTGCTGACCTTTTCCGAGCCAGAGGCCGATGCGGCCGTCCACCAGGGCGATGAAGCGCGCGTCTTTCGCCGTGGGATCGCCGAGGCCGGCGAGCAAGGTGGCGCCGCCGGGGTTGATCGGGTCAGAGGAGTTGAACCAGAAGGCGAGGGTCCAGTGCGCATCGCCCGCAAGCACGGAGGCGGGCACGGGCGAGATGGAGGAGCGGCTGCCAAAGGGGCCGGGAGCGGGCTCGGTGAGGCCGGAACCGTCAGGAAGGATGATGGCGCTCCACGGTCCATAAACAGGCGCGGGAGTCTGCTGAGCCGACGTTGCGGAGTAGGCGACGAGAGAGAGGGCTGCAAACGCCACGGCGCAGGCGAATGAAACAGGGCGAAACTTCCGCAGAGCAAGGCAGGAAAGAATTCCGATTTCCATTTGCGTACATCCTACTCCGGCAGGGCGCGGCCATGGTACCGTTATCATCAAACAAAAAGCGGCCCCGCGCGCAATGCGGCGCAGGGGACCGGGCACGGCGCGCACGTTTCGCCGGAGCGAAATGGAAACGGGAGACAGCAAAGCAGTGACAGCAAAAGCGTGTTCGTTTGTATTGGGCTATGACGTGGGCGGCAGCCATGTGAACGCAGGACTTTGCCGCCTTGAAGATTTGAGGGTGATACGCGTCGCCGGCGCGCCGCTGGCTGGGGTGGACACCTTCGACGGCTTTGCGGACCTGCTGTTTCGCGTGGGGACGGAAGCCGCGGCTGGCGAGAAGAGCGTGGCCGGAGCATCGTTGGCGGTTCCCTTCCCTTTCGATTGCGAAGCGGGGATGAGCCTGATGGAGCACAAGCTGAAGGCGCTTTATCGCAGAGATTTGCGCGGAGCCCTGGCGCAGCGATTCGGGTGGAACCGGGATCAGTTCCGGTTTCTGAATGATGCGGGGGCCTACCTTCTTGGCGAAGTGGGCGCGGGCGCGGTGAAGGGCGCAAAGCGCGCCGTGGGCCTGACGCTGGGAACGGGTGTCGGTTGCGCGTTCGCGGTGGATGGAGCGACCGTGAGCGAAGGCGAAGGCGTCCCGCCGGGCGGGGAGATCTGGGATTATCCGTATGCCGGGGGGATGGTGGAAGACCTGATCTCGACGCGGGCGTTGAAGGCCGAGTACGTGGCGCGCACCGGGCACGAGAAGGAAGTGGCGGAGATTGCGGCCGCGGCGCAGTCCGATGGGGATGCGCGCGCGGTGTTCGAAATATTTGGCGAGCACCTGGGGCAGGTGCTGCGCGATGTAGTGGCGCCATTCCATCCGGAGAAGGTGGTGATTGGCGGCGGCATTGCGCGATCGGCGGAGCTGTTTCTGCCCGCGACCGAGAAGCAGATTGCCGGCCTGGGCTTCGCCGTGGTGCCGTCGGCGCTGTGGGACCAGGCGCCGATTGCCGGCGCTGCTCATTTCTGGCGCGAACAAGCTGTCCATGCGCCCGGAGTGACCGCGCGATAGAAGCACCGGCTGATGTAAGCTGGCACGGAGTTTTTCAGATCGATTTCCGGGCTGTTCTGCTTCTCACGCCGCGGCCCGGCAGGTGTGCCCATGCAAGGTGGAGTTCCGCAGATGCCCGTTGCTTCCGATGAGAAGAGGCTGATCCGTTACAACCGTTTTCTGTTGCTGGTGGCGGGGCTTGGCGGCCTGCTGTACGGCATCGACGTGGGCATTATCGGGGGCGCAGTTCCCTACCTTGAAGCCACGTCGCACCTGACGCCGGCCGAATTGTCGATCATTGTGGCGGCGGTGCTGCTGGGCAGCGTGATTTCGACGTTGTTTGCCGGGCTGCTGGCCGACTGGATGGGACGCAAGCCGCTGATGCTTTTGGCCGGCATAGCGTTTACGGCAAGCATTCCCATCATCGCTCTCTCTCAGAGTTACAGCGCGCTGTTCTTCGGCCGGCTGCTGCAGGGGATGAGCGGCGGCATCGTCGGGATCGCGATTCCGCTCTACCTGGCGGAGTGCCTCTCGGCGCAGAAACGGGGCCGCGGCACTGCGGTGTTCCAGTGGCTGCTCACGCTTGGCATCTTTGCGGCCGCCGTCATCGGCGTGCTGGTCAGCTATCACGTGGATGCAGTTGCACGCAGCGCATCAGCCGACGCACTGTTCCATACCAAAGATTACGCGTGGCGGAGCATCTTCTGGATGTCCCTACCGCCTGGCTTCCTTTTTGTGGTCACCAGCTTCTTCATAGCGGAGTCACCCCGCTGGCTATTCCGCCGCGGCAGAGTGGAGCAGGCGCACGCGGCGTTGCTGCGTTCGCGGACCGCGGAACAGGCCGATTTAGAACTGCACGAGATGCGGCAGATCGCGGAGGAAAGTTCTGCCAAGACGAGCGCGCGCAAAGGCCAGCGCGAGCCGCTCCTGCAGCGGCGCTATGTTCTTCCATTCCTGCTGGCGTGCGTGATTCTCTCCTGCAATACCGCGACCGGCATCAACTCCATCGTCGGGTTCAATACAGACATCCTGATCTCCAGCGGATTGAAGGATGTGCAGGCGCACTGGGGCTATGTGCTGTTCACCCTGACGAACTTCCTGCTGACGACGGTGGGCATGACGCTCGTGGACCGCAAGGGGCGCAAGTTTCTGTTCCTGCTGGGCACAGGGGGCATTATCGTGTCGCTGACGGCTGCTGGACTGCTTTTTGTGCACAACGAGAAACATCGCGTGGATGTCGCCGCGGCGGTGCAGCCGCTGGTAACGGCGGATCAGAAGCTCGATTTCCGCTTCGACGCCGAAGGCGCGCAGAAGCTTGGGGTAACGCCGGAAGGACGGGAGGCGCTTTGGGTGGTCTACTCCTATGGCGATTTCACGGGGAGTACCACGCCCGTACGTCTCGGCGACGCCGCGGCGGTGGATGTGAATCGCAAGGCTGCCCTGCCCGGCGGAAAAGTCGAGGCATTTTTCCGCGATCCGTTCGCGAACCTTAAGACAGCGCAGACAGCTCTGCTGCACATCGATCACGCATACGTGGAACAGGTGCCCAGCGAAGGTAATGGCTGGCTGATGGCCATCTGCCTATATCTGTTTGTCGGGTTCTACGCGACCGGCCCGGGCGTTTGCGTCTGGCTGGCGCTGAGCGAATTGATGCCGACCCGGATTCGCTCGAACGGCATGAGTATCGCGCTGGTCGTCAATCAGCTCGTATCCACCACACTGACGGCGATCTTCCTGCCGGTGGTGGGCAAGCATGGCTACTCGACCATGTTCTTCCTGTTCGTGGGATTCACGGTGATTTACTTCTTGACTGTGCTGTTGTTCCTGCCCGAGACGAAGGGGAAGACGCTAGAGGAGATCGAGAAGCATTTCGAGACCGCGTAGGACCCGGAGATCCTGACAGGTATTCGGATTGGCCTGTAAACTGGGCAGCGGGAGCGAACCTTTGGCACCTGCTGCCCTTCATTATTTTGCCGCGGCGGTAACGGATCGCGGCCGCAAGCGCGCGAACAACGAAGACGCATTCGGGTTTTCGCTCGAGCACGGCGTATTCGTGGTTTGCGACGGGATGGGCGGCGCGGCAGCCGGAGAGGTAGCCAGTTCGTTGGCGGTGGACGAGGTGCTCCGCGCGGTTTCAGACCGAGATGCGGCGGCGGCGCTGCCGCGGGCGGCGGAGGAAGCTGTTTGCGCCGCTAACCGGGCGGTCTACTCGCGGGCGCAACGGAATCCCCGGCTGGCGGGGATGGGCACGACTCTGGTGGCGCTGGTGGTGGAGCAGGACTCCGCGTGGGTGCTGAACGTGGGCGACAGCCGGTGCTATCGAGCGCGCAACGGACGCCTGGAGCAACTCACGCTCGACCATTCTCTCGTGGAAGAACAGATCCGGGTGGGGCGGATGAGCCGCCACGAGGCCCTGCGCTCTCCGTTACGCAACGTGATTACGCGCGCGGTGGGCACGCAGGATTGCGTGACGCCGGATTGCTTTCAGTTCGAGGCGCAGAGCGGGGATGTTTTTCTGCTGTGCTCAGACGGGCTGACGCGCGAATTGCCGGACAAGGCGATCGGAGAGTTGCTCGGTGAGGACGGGCCGGTGGAAGAGCGGGTGAAACGGCTTGTGGACGCGGCGAACAAGGCGGGCGGGCAGGATAACATCACATGCATCGTGGTGCAGGCGGGGGAGTGAACGGCCGGTTGGTCCAGTGATCTGGTGGTCGAGTGATCTCGCGCGCGAGAGTGGTTCGCAATCACTGGCCGTGGTGCAGGTCGAGGTCGGGGACCGGAGCGGGCAGAGGTAGCTCGAAGATTTGCAGCCTGTTGTCCATGAGGATGGCGACACGGCGGCCAGAGGGAGAGATGGCGACATTGCCGCCGGCATCGAGCGCCGGTTCGGCGGCG
>Ga0134128_10005372_pt1 | contig 15522 bp, 14 predicted proteins | sample KB31754_FD_96462 | JGI IMG/M metagenome (GOLD analysis project Ga0134128, IMG submission 96462) | Terrestrial soil microbial communities with excess Nitrogen fertilizer from Kellogg Biological Station, Michigan, USA - KB3-175-4 | ecosystem: Environmental > Terrestrial > Soil > Unclassified ...
GAGCACTATGGGCACCTCATGCGGGTGCTCGACGCCGCGGGGATCCCGACCGAGCTGACATTCCCGCACTGGCTCGGCAAGGCGAGCTGCGAGCACGGCTGCATCGATGTCATCTTCAGCTCCGGCAACGGCCTGTCGCAGGTCGATGATGCGTGGTTCGATCATGCCGCCGTCGGCTCGGTGCTCGGGGTCGAGGTGCGTGTCTGTCCGCCGGAGGAGATGATCTGGTCCAAGGCGTTCATCACGGAACGGGAGCGCTACGACGGCGCGGACATCATGCATCTGCTGCTCGCCTGCGCCGAGCGGCTCGACTGGCGGCGACTTCTCGTCCGTTTCGATCCGCACTGGCGCGTGCTCCTGACCTACCTCAACCTGTTCGGATTCGTGTATCCGTCCGAGCGGACTCGCATCCCCGGCTGGGTGATGACGGACCTCATCGAGCGGCTGAGGTGCGAATTGCACGAGCCGCCTCCCGCACGGCGCGTGTGTCAGGGTACGCTGCTCTCGCGGGAGCAGTACCTGACCGACGTCGGCTTGTGGGGATTCGAGGACGCGCGCGTGACCGTCGCGGGATCAATGACCGTGGATGAGATCGCGCACTGGACCCGCGCCATCGAGGACGGCAGGCATTAGCAAAGCGGCAGGATGCCGACTTTGCGCCAATCAACGCAGAAAGGCTTCGAGCGCCTGGACGGCTGCCTCGGGCGCGGTCTCGAACAGCGAGGCGCCGCGATCGGGCAACTCGACGATCCTCGCCCGCGCGGGGACATCGCGAGCTCGTCTCCTGTTGGTATCGATGTCTTCGCGCAGGCGCAGCACGAGCAGGGGGACAGTGAGGGGAGCCAGTCGTGGGAACAGCGCATACCCCCGCTCCGCCGTCGCAGCCGCCGCCGCCGGGGAAGCATTGCGCAACCGCTCTGCCAGCACGCCGGTAACAGCATGGGGCGGTGCGTCCGATCCACAGTATGTCGCTGCGCGTCGCCACTCCTCGAGGAGGTGACTGCCATCCGCGGCCGCGGCCTGTGGCTGGGGCTCTGTCGCATCCCCCATGAGCGGAGGCGAGACCAACGCCAGGCGCCGGATTTGGGTGGGTCGCGCAGCCGCGAGCTCCGCCGCAACCAGCGCACCGAAGCGATGGCCCAGCAGATCGATCTGGCGCAAGCGCATGGAATCGAGGAAGTCGCCCAAAGCCGCGGCATGCTCGGCGACGCCTGCCGGCGGCGGAGGTGGGTCCGAATCCCCGAAACCGGGCAGATCGGGGGCGAAAACCGAGCGCTTCACCCCGGCAAGCGCCAGAAAACGCGTGAAACTGCGCCCCGAGAGGGGGCTCGCGTGCAGACAGACGAGGGGGGTGCCCTCCTCGAACCCGCCGCCGGAGGGGATCGCGTTGTGGACGTGCAGCTGGCCGTAACGGCACTCGAAATAGCCGCGGCGGACACGGGGCGGGGCGGCCGCCGCAGGGCGGGAGGGGATGGATTTGGGCATGGTGGCAGGCTGGATTGTGCCGCAGCGGCAGTTCGGGTTTAAGCTATTTGCATGAGGCGATCCACCGCGAAGTACCTGCCTCTGCTGGCCGCTGCGCTGGCGCTCTCCGGATGTGGTCTGGCCGAGACGGGCGCCACGGCGGCTGCCGGCACCACCTCTGCCGCGCAGCAGGCGAAGCAGGCACAGGACACCGAGGCGAAGATGCGGCAGCAGATCAATTCCGCGTACCAGGAGGACGCGGCGCGGCGCAAGTCGGCGGAGGCCGAAGCTCAGTAGAAGGGGTACTCATGCGCAACCTCGAAGTCAGGATCAGGCGGACACCGGCGTTGGCCGAGGATTTCGAGGTGGTGCCCGGAGAAGTACCCCGTCTCACCAATGGCGGCATTCTCTGCCGCGCGCGCTGGCTCGCGGTCGACCCTTTCACTTGCGTGCCGTCCGGCACTGCGACGCGTGTGAGCGGGGCGCCCCGCGCAGGCGATATCGTTCCGGCGCTGGGCGTCTGCGAAATCCTCGAGTCCCGCCACGATGTCTTCGCGGTCGGGCAGCTCGTGGTCGTGCAGAGCGGCATGCGCGAGCTGTGCGTCTCCGACGGCCATCACGCGTGTGCGCTCCATCCCGGTCAGTCGCCTGCCTCGACGGCGCTCGGGGTCCTCGGACCGTCGGGCATGGCCGCTTACTTCGGGCTGCTCGATCTCGCCGGTCTGCGTACAGGGGAGACGGTGCTGGTCTCGGCGGCGGCGAACGTGGCCGGCGCAATGGCCGGCCAGGTGGCGAGGATCAAGGGCGCGCGTGCGATCGGTATCGGCAGCTCGCGCGAGAAGTGCGACTGGGCCACCCGGCACGCGCGGTTCTCCTCGTGCGTCAATCATCACGCGGAGAATCTGAGCACGCGTCTGCGGCAGGCGGCACCCCATGGGTTCGATATCTATTTCGACAACGCCGGGGGTGAGCTGCTCGAGGCCGTGCTCTCGGGCCGTCACATCGCACCGGGCGGCCGTGTCATTCTCAACAGCGTCCGCGACGACGATCCCGCGGAGCTGTTGCGGCGCGCCGGCTATGCCCCGGGAGAGATCACGGCGTTGCGGGTGAGTGCCACCGCCTACGAGCACCGGCGCGGAGAGTTTCTGAAGGACGCGATCGCCTGGTATGGCGCGGACCGGCTGGTGTGCCGGGAGGACGTCGTGGAAGGACTGGAGAATGCGCCTGCGCATCTGATCAAGGCCATGCGCGGAGAGAACTTCGGGCGGCCGTTGATCAGGCTCTGACGACCCCGGGACCTGCAGATCCGTTGCGAGGCCCATCCTGGGCCTCGCGCTTGGGGGGTGCTACTTTCGGCGCCTCGCCGACTTTCGCGCTGCCTGCGCCGACTTCCTGCCGGCGGCCTTGCGCGCCGCGGCACGCTTACCGGCCACCTTCCGGGTCGATTTTCCGGCTGATTTCCTCGCCGACTTTTTGGCCGACTTTTTGGCCGGCGACTTGCGGGTCGAGCGCCGGGAAGCTGCCGGACGCGCTTTCGCCTTGGCGGCGGCGCGCTTGGCCGGGCGGGCATGGGCTTTTCGGCCGGCGGCACGCTTGGCGGCACTCTTCCTCGCGGCAGGGCGGCGCTGCGCCGTGGCGGGCTTCGCGGCCACAGGGGATTTTTCGGCATGGGCCGTCTGCTCGGCAGCCGCAGGCTCCGCCGCCTGGACGCTCGCGGTGGCCGCTTTCCTGGCCGGCTCGTGCACCGCGAAGGCCCCACCCTGTGGATCCACGATTTGCGCGATGCGGCTGCCTCCGGGGACCTCCATCGGGCCCTGCGTCACCCGTCCGCCGGCGGTCTTGGCGGCGGCGGCCGCACGATCCACGCTCCTGACCGCGATGTAGGTCAGCCAGTGAGGCGCCTTGGAAGCGTCCATCACTTTGTAGACACCTCCCACCTGCGCGCCGCCGTGCTCGATGAGCTGGTAGGTGCCCGCGGGGCCCATGTCATGGGCGGGTCCGCGGCTCCAACCGAAGAGCTCCGAGTAGAACCCGAGCGCGCCCTGCTGATCACTGGTGGCGAGCTCGTGCCAGGAGAAGTAGCTCGAGGAGCCGCCGCCCTCGGGCGTGGCGCCCGGCTTGAAGATCGCGAACGCAGCGCCCTGCGGGTCTGCGAGCACGGCGAAGCGGCCCACGTTCGGGATATCGGCCGGGGACTTCAGCACCTTGCCGCCCAGGCGCTCCGCGGCCGCCGCGGTGCCGTCGACATCGGGCGTGCCGAGATAGACGAGCCAGCTCGGCGGAGCGCCGGCTTGGCGCGCGGAGTCCGGCTGGGCCATGAGCCCGCCGGTCATCGTTTTGCCCGATACCCACAGCGTGTAGTCGGGCATGCCGGAAGGCTGCGCCTTCCAGGGGAGGACCTTGGAGTAGAAGGCGACCGCGGCCTGCGGGTCGGTCGTCATCAGCTCGTGCCAGACGAATCGCCCCCGGATGTCAGCGTTGCTCATGTGATGTTGCCTCTTCTTGACGAGCGGCGTCGTTTCCAACTTCCCGCATTCTGCACTCATGTGCGTCGCAGTTCCATGGCGACGAAATCGCCTTCGAAGGCCGCCATGCGGCGGGCCTGGTAAAGCAGGTGGGCGGCGAGCGTCAGGCGGGCGCGGCCGCGGCGTACCAGGGTGGCCCGGAACCGCTCCCAGGCGGCCTCGTCGGTGAAGCGGCAGACCGCATCGAAGTCCCCCGGGATGGGCAGCTCGTACTCCATGCTGCTGCGCTGAATCACCAGCCGAGCGTGCAGTTCCGCGCGCGCGATCCGCGTGTGGAGCAGGCTCCAGGCCGCAAGAGTGGCCAGTGCGGCGGCGCTGCCTCCGAAGATCGTCTCATTGTGATTGACGTTCGGGCCGAGAGGCGCCGCGAGGTGCACCCGCTCCGGGGTCGCCACGCGCACCCGCACGCCCATCGCGGCGGAGAGCGGGATCTGCTGGTGCAGATAGCGCTCGAGCAGGATTTCCGCGGCATCGGATGACATGCGCCGGGCGCCCGCACTCTCCGGACTTACCAGGCTCCCGTATTGGGCATCGACGCCCACGGCTCCGCGGGCGGCAGGGCCTCGCCGCGCTGCAGCAGCTCGATCGAGATCTGATCGGGTGAGCGCACGAACGCCATGTGCCCGTCCCGGGGCGGCCGGTTGATGGTCACGCCGTGCTCCCGCAGGCGCGCGCAGGTGGCGTAGATGTCGTCCACCGCATACGCGAGGTGGCCGAAATTGCGGCCGCCGGCGTACGTCTGCGGGTCCCAGTTGAACGTCAGCTCGATCTGCGCCGACTCATCCCCCGGCGCGGCCAGGAAGACCAGCGTGTAACGGCCCTGCGGGTAGTCCTTGCGCCGCACCTCGGCGAGTCCGAGCGCGTCGCGGTAGAAGCGCAGGGAGGCGTCGAGATCAGTCACCCGGACCATGGTATGCAGGTACTTCACGGCGCGCTCCCTTCAGAACATTTCCGACGGCCCCGGCGGCTTGATGTCCACCTTGTGACGCGAGGCGATGAAGTCGCCGGTGATCATTTCCTCGTAGCTCTGGCCCGGGCCCACCATCGGATAAACGCCCGCGTCGGGGTCGATCATGACCTCGAGGAATGCCGGTCCCTCGAAGCGAATGAACTCCTCGACCACGCGCGGCACGTCTTCCTTGCGGTCGAGCCGCACGGCATAAGGGAAGCCGTCGGCCTGCGCGGTGCGGATGAAGTCCTTCTTGTGCAGCGACTTGTCGCTGGCCGAGAGGCGCCCTTTGAAGAAGAGCTTCTGCCACTGCTTGACCATGCCGTCGCCGAAATTGTTGAGCACGACGACCTTGATGGGCAGGTCGTAAGTGGTCACGGTCTCCAGCTCGCCGATATTCATCCGGATGCTCGAGTCGCCGTCGATGTCGATGACCAGGCGCCGGGGATGCGCGAGCTGCGCCCCGATGGCCGCCGGCAGCCCGAAGCCCATCGTCCCCATGCTGCCGGAGGTCAGCCAGAGCCGCGGGCGGCGGAAGTCGCAGTACTGGGCCGCCCACATCTGGTGTTGGCCGACGCCGGTGGTGATGATCGCCTCGCCGCCGGTGTGTCTGTTGATCTCCTCGATGACATAGTACGGCTGGATGAGCCGGCTCTGTCGGTCGTAGCCCATCGCGTGCACGCGCTTGAGCTCCGCGAGCGCCCCGTGCCACTCGCCGTAATCGCGCTTGAACCCGGTGCGGCGGCCGTGCTCCGTGAGCGCGCTCAGCGCCTCGCCGAGGAGCCCCACGTGACTCCACTGTACGCGCTTGACCTTGTTGATTTCCGCACGGTCGATATCGAGGTGCGCGATGCGCTTCGCGCCGCGCGCGAACTTCGCGGGTACGCCAGCCACCCGGTCGTCGAATCGCGAGCCGGCGGCGATCAGGAAATCGCAGTCCTCGACGGCGTAATTGGCAAATGCGGTGCCGTGCATCCCGAGCATCCGCATCGCTAGCCGGTGGGTAGTGTCGACCGCGCCGATGCCCATCAGCGTGGTCACCACGGGGATGTCGAAGGCGGTGGCGAACTCCGTGAGCGCGCCGGCGGCATCGGCGTTGATCACGCCCCCGCCCGCGTAGATCAGCGGACGGCGCGCCTCGCCGAGCATCTCGAAGAATCGCTCGGCATCACGGGGCTCGATGACGTGATCGGTCAGCTCCTTCATCCGACGGCGATATCCGGGCAGGGGCAGGGTACCGGTGCCCCGGTAGACGCCTTCCCAGTTTTGCACGTCCTTCGGGATGTCGATGACCACCGGGCCAGGGCGGCCGGTGCGTGCGAGCTCGAACGCGGAGCGGACCGTCTCCTCGAGCCGTGCCGGATCGGTGACCAGAAAGACGTGTTTGGCGACGGAGCCCATCAGAGCCGCAACGGGCGCCTCCTGGAATGCGTCCGTACCAATCGAGGCGCGAGCGACCTGACCGCAAATCACTACGATCGGCACCGAGTCCGCCATGCAATCGCGAATCGGCGTCACCGTATTGGTGGCGCCCGGTCCGGAGGTGACGAGGCACACGCCCACGCGGCCGGTGGCGCGCGCGAATCCGGCGGCCATGAAGCCCGCCCCCTGCTCGTTCGCGGGCACGATCAGCGGGATCTGCGCTCCGCCCCGCTGGCTCTGCTCCTCGTTGTACAGGAACACCGCGTCGTAGGTGGGCAGGATTGCCCCTCCGCTGTAGCCGAAGATGGCCTCGACGCCTTCATCAGCCAGCACCTGCACGATCATCCGCGCCCCGGACAGGGTCTGACCGGCGAGCGGATGCCCGAGCGGGCGGGGCTGGATGACGGTGTCGCTCATGCGGAGCTCTCGGATATACCTCGGGACGTGGGAGCGGCAGCAGGCACATGGATGTGCCCCGCCGCCGCAGGTGGCTTCAGGGAGACTAGCAGGTCGGTCCGAGCCACGAAAGCGGGCCCGATTGGTATCCTTGTCCGTCCCGGCCCCCATGGCCCAGCGGGGATCCTCCGAGCGAGCATGCGTCATATCATCGCCATTCTGCTACAGAACGAGGCCGGTGCCCTGAGCCGGGTCGCCGGACTCTTCTCCACCCGCGGCTACAACATCGAGTCGCTCTCCGTCGCTCCGACGGACGACCCGACCGTCTCCCGTCTCACACTGGTCACCACGGGCTCGGATGCGGTCATCCAACAGATCGTCAATCAGCTCAATAAGCTGGTGGACGTGGTGAACGTCGAGGACATGACGAGGGGCGAGCATCTGGAGCGCGAGCTGATCCTGCTGAAGCTGCGGGTCCGGCCCCCGGATACCGATGCCATCCGCGGCTACGTGGTGCGCACCGGCGGCCGGGTGCTCGATCCCGCGCCCGACGGTTTCATCGTGGAGCTCACCGCCAGCGAGGCGGAGATCAATACCTTCACGGCCGACCTCACCCGCGGCGCGGAGCTCCTCGAGGTCGTACGCAGCGGTGCCCTCGGGATCGGGCGCAACGCGCGCCCCCTGCGCGTCGTGCGTTGACCGGGGCGTGCCAGGGCCGCCCGTGCCTGCCGTGAGAGACTCGGATTCGAGCCGGGGAGTGGAGCCGCGTGGCGACGGCCTGCCGCGCCCCCGCATCCTGATCGTCGACGACCTGCCCGAGAAACGCCTGGCCTACAGCGCCATTCTCGAGGGCCTCGAGGCCGAGGTGATCATGGCCGCCTCCGGCGAGGAGGCGCTCAAGCGAGTGCTCGAGGGGGAGTTCGCCCTCATTCTCCTGGATGTCAACATGCCGGGCATGGACGGGCTCGAGACCGCCGAGCTCCTGCGCCAACATCGCAACGCGCGCCATACGCCCATCATTCTGGTGACGGCGTACGCCGATGATCTGCAGAGCGCGCGCGGATACGCGCTGGGCGTCGTCGACTACATCCAGGTACCGGTCGTCGCGCCCGTCGTGCGGGCCAAGGTGGGGGTGTTCCTGGACCTCTTCCTGACTCGCGCGGCGCTCGCGCGCGCGAATGAGGAGCTGGAATCGCGGGTCGCCGAGCGCACCGCCGAGCTGCTGCGCAGCAACGAGCGGCTGCGGGCCGAGATCGAGGAGCGCCTGCGCGCGGAGAACGAGCGGGAGGAGTTGCTGGCGCGCGAGAAGCTCCTGCGCGCCGAGGCCGAGGCGCTCAGCCGCCTCAAGGATGAGTTCCTGGCCACCATGTCGCACGAGCTGCGCACGCCCCTCAACGCCATCTTCGGCTGGATCACGCTGCTGCGCAGCCGCCGCCTGGATGAGCCGACCGAGGCGCGGGCGCTGGAGACCATCGAGCGCAATGCGCGCGCGCAGAAGCGCCTCATCGAAGACCTGCTCGATGTCTCGCGAATCGTCACCGGCAAGATTGCCCTGGAGTTCACCGACGTCGTGCCGCGGCGGGTGATCCTGGGGGCGATCGCCACCCTGCAGCCGGCCGCTCAGGCCAAGGGAGTCACCATCGTTCCGCTGCTGGGCGAGGACACGGCGGTGATCCGAGGCGATTTCGCGCGCCTGCAGCAGGTCGTCTGCAACCTGCTGTCGAATGCCATCAAGTTCACCCCGGCCGGCGGCCGCGTCGACGTCGAGCTCGTGACGAGCGGAGATCAGATGCAGATCAGGGTGACCGACACGGGTCAGGGCATCAAGCCGGAATTCCTGCCGCACGTGTTCGAGCGATTCCGCCAGGAGGACGGCTCGATCAGCCGGCGCCACGGCGGACTCGGCCTGGGGCTCGCGATCGTCCGCCACCTCGTGGAGCTGCATTCCGGACGCGTCGAGGCGCAGAGCGCCGGCGAGGGCCTCGGCGCGCGCTTCATCGTCCGGCTGCCGGTATCTAGGGCACCAGCACCGTAGATCCGGTGGTGCGGCGGGCCTCGAGATCGCGATGGGCCTGCGCCGCATCCGCGAGCGCATATCGCTGTCCGATCCGGACGCGCACCGCGCGGCTGCGGATCGCCGCGAAGAGCTCGCGCGCCGCGCTATCCAGCGCCGGCCGCGTGGCGATGTAGTGAAAGAGCGTGGGGCGGGTCAGGAAGAGTGAGCCGCGTTTGCTGAGCTCGAGGGGGCTCACCGCCGGCACGGGACCCGACGCGTTGCCATAGGTCACCATCATGCCGAGGGGCCGCAGGCAATCCAGGGAGTCCATGAACGTATCCTTGCCGATGGAATCGTAGACCGCCGCCACGCCCTCTCCCCGGGTGAGCTTCCTGACTTCGGCCGCCAGCTCCCCGCGGCCGAGAATCAGGACGTGCTTGCAGCCGTTGCGCCGTGCCAGCTCCGCCTTCGAGTCACTGCCGACGACGCCGATTACCTTCGCGCCGAGCGCCTTGGCCCACTGACATAGGAGGAGCCCCACACCGCCCGCCGCCGCGTGCACGAGAATGGCATCGCCCCGGACCACGCGATAGGTGCGCCGCAGGAGGTAGTGCGCGGTGAGGCCTTTGAGCATCAGCGCGGCCGCCTCCTCGTCCGAGATGCCGCGCGGCACCTTGACCAACCGTTCCACGGGTACGTTGCGGACCTCGCAATAGGCGCCGGGCCGCGTGTGCACGTAAGCGACGCGATCGCCTACCTTGAAGCCGCGGACCCTGCGGCCAATCGCCGTGATGACGCCCGCGGCCTCCCGCCCGAGGCCGCTCGGAAGCTCGCCCGGATAGAGCCCCGTCCGGTCATAGACATCGATGTAGTTGAGCCCGACGGCGGTATGGCGCACCTGCGCCTCGCCGGCCTCGGGCTTGCCGGGCTCGAGGTCCTCGACCCGCAGGACCTCAGGCCCGCCGTGCTCGTGAAATCGGATCGCTACCGGCATGTGCGCCGATCAAAGAGCAGAATCGTCGGTCTCGCCGGTGCGGATGCGGATGACGCGCTGAATGTCGGTGATGAAGATCTTGCCGTCGCCGACCTTCCCGGTCTTGGCCGACTTCAGGATGGCCTCGATGACCTGATCGACGAGGTCGGCGCGCACCGCGACCTCGATCCGGGTTTTCGGCACGAAGTCGACGACGTACTCGGCCCCGCGATACAGCTCCGTGTGGCCGCGTTGGCGGCCGAATCCCTTCACCTCCGTCACCGTCATTCCCGAGACACCGATGTCGGACAGCGCAGCGCGCACGTCGTCGAGCTTGAACGGTTTGATGATGGCGGTAACCAGTTTCATGTGCGAGCTCTCCGTCGGGTGTCTGTGCTTTGTCGTTGCGAAGCCGCTGCCGGGTTTCGCCGCACGTGCGATTTTGCAGCTTTCATGCCACGCAGGGGAATACGTGCAGGCGTGGTCGTTTCAGCGGCCCTGCGGGCAGCCACGAGCGCAGGCGCACCATTATGGCGCAAATCCGTGGCCCCCATGCGCGCGCGCAGTGCATCGAGTCCTTCGTGCGAAGCCGGCCGGGCGGCAGGATGCCGACTTTGCGCCAATAGATAAGCTAAGCTCCCGCGAGTGTACGAGCGAATCGTCATCGCAGGCGGCGGTCAGGCGGCCGTGCAGGCCATCGATACGCTGCGACGCAAGGGGTTCACCGGCCAGATCGTGCTGGTGGGCGATGAGCCTTGGCTGCCGTACCAGCGGCCGCCCCTCTCCAAGAAGTACCTGGCCGGCGCCCTGGAGCGTGAGCGGCTGCTGCTGCGGCCGGCGCACTTCTACGAGAATCATTCGATCGAGACCGTGCTCGGGCGCCGCGTGGAGGAGATTTCCCGTCGTGAGCAACGCCTGCGGCTCGACGACGGCTCCACAGTAGCTTACGACGCTCTTCTGATCGCAACGGGTAGCCGTCCGCGGCCGCTCGCCGCTCCTGGTGCTGATCTCGAGGGTGTGCATTTCCTGCGGACGATCGCGGACGTGGAGCGGATCCGCGCGGAGTGGACGGCGGGCAAGCGGCTGGTCATCGTGGGTGGCGGCTATATTGGGCTCGAAGTGGCGGCCACGGCGCGGGAGCTTGGCCTCGAGGTCACCGTGCTGGAAATGGCGGACCGGGTGATGAATCGCGTCGTCTGCCCCGAGGTCTCGGCGTTCTATGAGGCCGAGCATGCCCGCCGCGGGGTGCGGATCCTGTGCCACTCGCGGGTGCGGGCGCTTGCAGCGGTGCCGGGCACGCGGCGCGTCGGCGCGGTGAGCACGGATGATGGCGAGGCACACGCGGCGGATTGCGTGGTGGCGGGCTGCGGAGTCCTGCCGGCCGATGAGCTGGCCGCCGCTTGCGGCCTGACGTGCGAGAACGGAGTCGTGGTCGATGAGCGCTGCCGCACATCCGATCCGGCGATCTATGCGGCCGGTGACTGCACCAATCATCCCAGTCCGCACTACGGCCGGCGGTTGCGGCTGGAGTCGGTGGACAACGCCTTCGAGCAGGGCGCGAGCGCGGCGCTCAACATGCTCGGCCTGCAGACCGTGCACGACAAGGTGCCATGGTTCTGGTCGGATCAGTACGACCTAAAGCTGATCATCATCGGCATCGGCCAGGGATACGATACGGTCGTGATGCGCGGCGATCCGGCGGCGCACGCCTTCTGCGCGTGTTACCTGCGCGGCGGGGAGCTGATCGCGGTCGACAGCATCAACAGTCCCAAAGACCAGATGGCGGCGCGCAAGCTGATCGCGGCGCGGGCGCGGCCGAATCCCGAGCGGCTGGCCGATCCGGCGGTGCCATTGCGGGACGCGGTGTAGCTGCCTAATGCACCAGCCGCAGAATGAAGCGATGGCGGTAGTACTGGCCCTCGGCCGCGCGCACTGCGCCGAGGATCGTGCCGACGAGCCACACGATGCCGAGCGCCACCCAGAGCAGCAGGCCGATCCCGATGATCACGAGGATCCCGCAGGCGATCCCCGCGAGGACCACGGTGATGTTGAAGTTGAGTGATTCCAGCGCCTGATCGCCGACGAACGCCGATTTCTCCCGCTGCAGAAGCCAGATGACGAGCGGCGCGATGACATTGCCGAGCGGCACGACCAGGCCGGCGAAGGCGGACAGGTGCGCCAGCATCGCGACGTTGCGCTCATCCCGGCTCCCGGCCCCGCCGTAGCCTGGCGTATCCCCTGGTGCGTTCATGTGCTCTCCTCCCCTGCGGCGTCGAGCCCGCATCTCGGCTCATTATGGCCCCGTGAGCGGCGCTTTACCGCTCATCTGTATGGATGTACAGTATGGGGCATGGCCCCTCCGCGCGAAAGGAACCAGCCGCTCAAAGGTCACGGCGCGCTCTCGAATCCCGCCGGCCGCTTCGAGCGCCACCAGCGCGAGGCCGTCGACGACGGCTGGTACCCGCAGGAGGTCCCCGACTTCATCCCCACCTCCATCGAGCCCGATCGCGCCCGCTCGGTCATCGCGCGCAACGACTCACCGGACATTCCGTTCGAGCAGTCGATCAACCCGTATCGGGGATGCAGTCATGCGTGTGTTTATTGTATGCGTGGCGATACTCCAGTTCTGATGGGCGATGGGAGCGCACGACCGCTCGCGAAGGTTAATGTTGGAAGCGAGATCTACGGTACTGTGCGCCGTGGAAATTACAGGAGATATGCCAAGACACGGGTGTTGGCGCATTGGAGCGTCATCAAGCCGGCCTACCGGGTGTTGCTCGAGGATGGCACGGAGCTCGTTGCCGGCGGCGATCATAGGTTCCTGACGGAACGAGGCTGGAAGTTCGTTACCGGCCGGATGAGCGGCAAGTCGCAGCGGCCGTACCTTACCGAAAACAACAGGCTCATCGGCACCGGAAGGTTTGCCGAGGAGGTGGAAAAGAACGCGGATTACAAACGAGGCTATCTCTGCGGCATGATTCGCGGCGATGCGCCTATCGCCACGCATCCTTACCAGCGAGAGAGCGGCGACTGGAACAGGCTTCATCAGTTTCGCCTTGCCCGCTGTGACGATGAGGCGCTGTATCGCGCCCAAAGCTATCTGCTCGATTTCAGTGTCGCGGCGCACGAGTTCGAGTTCAGGGTGGCCGTGGGAGCGCATCGTGAGATGAAAGCCATCCGCACGGCGGGGCGCTGGAGCTTCGAGCGGATTTATCTTCTCATCGCGTGGCCTGCAGCGCCATCACGATCGTGGTCGGCTGGCTTTCTCGCCGGGATCTTCGATGCGGAGGGCTCGTTCAGTAACGGAATCCTGCGAATCGGCAACACCAACGTTCAAATCATGGACTGGATCTCCCGTTGCCTGCGGGAGTTCGGCTTTGGATTTGCTGCGGAGGAGCCGGTCGGAGAGCGTGCCAAGCCGATGAAAGTGGTGCGTCTGCTGGGAGGACTTCGGGAGCACCTGCGTTTCTTTCATCTGTTCGATCCCGCGATCAGCCGGAAGCTCAATATCGAAGGCAGGGCCGTCAAGAGCGAGGCGCCGCTGCGAATCCGGTCCATCGAGCCGGTGGGTACGATGCGGCTCTACGACATCACGACCGGCACGGGCGATTTCATCGCCAACGGGGTGATCAGCCACAATTGTTATGCCCGGCCGAGTCATGCCTACTTGGGCTTGTCCGCCGGGTTGGATTTCGAAACGAAGCTCTTCTACAAGAAGGACGCCGGCAAGGTGCTGGAGGAGGAGCTGGCGAAACCGGGTTACGTGTGCAAGCCGATCACGCTCGGAGCCAACACCGATCCCTATCAGCCGATCGAGCGGCGGATGCGGGTGACGCGGGAGATCCTCGAGGTCCTGACGCGCTGCCGGCATCCGGTGACGATCATCACCAAGGGTGCGCTGGTGCTGCGGGATCTCGATCTGCTGGCGGATCTCGCCAGGGACGGGCTCGCGGGCGTGGGGGTCAGCATCACCACGCTCGATGTCGAGCTCAAGCGGGTCATGGAGCCGCAGGCCGCCTCGCCGCACGCCAGGCTGGAGGCCGTCAGGAGGTTGAGCGAGGCGGGCGTTCCCGCGGGCGTGCTGCTCGCGCCGGTCATCCCGGCACTGACCGACCCTGAGATGGAAGCGATCCTGGAAGCGTCGGCCGCGGCGGGGGCGCAATGGGCGGGGTACGTGCTGCTGCGGCTGCCTTACGAGGTGAAGGATCTCTTTCGCGAGTGGCTCGCGACGCACTATCCGGATCGCGCCGAGCACGTCATGTCGCTCGTGCGGCAAATGCGCGGTGGGAAGGACTATGATTCGAGCTTCGGCACCCGGATGCGCGGCACCGGCCCGCTCGCGGAGCTGCTCCGCGCCCGGTTCCAGATCGCCTGCCGCCGGCTGGGCCTCGGGACGGGGAGGCAGCAGCCCCCGCAGACGAGCCTCTTCCGGCCGCCGCGGCTCGAGCGCTCAGGACCGCAGCTCGCGCTCGACCTGTAGCTTCGCCGGGCAGGATTCTTGCTCGAATCAAGGCAAAGCTTACTCTTCAGCGGTATCTCGGGCATCCGCGGAAAGTTGTCTCCCCGGGGCGACGGATGCCGAAGTGTCTGCCGCATCGTGCTCGAGTCTGGGTACAGTACGCACAAGAGATCGAGCGAGACCAGTCAAGGTGGAGGTCATGCCACAGGTTCGTGCAGCCGCTCGGCCGACAACGCTCGGCCACTACACGCTCATCGAGCGCATCGGCGCGGGAGGGCAGGCAGAGGTATGGCGGGCGCACGACGAGTCCCGCGGCGTCGACGTCGCCCTCAAGGTCCTGGCTCCGTCCGCGGCTCGCAATCCGGCGGCATGGCAAGTCCTGGAGCATGAGCACTCCATTTCCAGCCGCCTGCAGCATCCCGGGATTCTTCAGGTCCTCCCTCCGGAGCGGCTCGAGGATGTCGTGGTATTGCCGATGGAGCTGGCGGCAGGCGGAGATCTGCGCCGGCTTCGCGGTGCCGGATATCTGGAGATCGTGCCCGTGCTCCTCGAGGCGGCCGAAGCGCTCGAGTACGCGCATGCGCGCGGCGTCGTGCACCGGGATCTGAAGCCGGGGAACGTCCTGCTCGACAGCCGCGGCCGGGTGAAGCTCGCCGACTTCGGCATTGCGGCCCTGCTGCCCGCCGACGGCGCCGGCACCGCGGACGCGCGCACCGGCCACTCGCCGTTCACGGCGAGTCCCGAGCAGCTTCGCGGCGAGCCGCCGAGCGCCGCCGATGATATTTACGGCCTCGGTGCGCTCGCGTACGAGTTGCTGTCGGGCCGTCCCCCTTACTATCCCCACTTCGATCTCAAGCGGGCCCAGACTCAACCCGTACCGGAGCTCGTGCCTACCCGGCAGATTCCACCGGAGCTCGGCGAGCTCGTGATGCGCATGCTCGCCAAGCGCGCCGCCGAGCGGCCTTCATCCATGCAACAGGTGATGGATGAGCTCGACGCGACGCTGAATGCAACTCTGTCGTTCGCCCCGGAAGGAGCGCAGACGCAGGCCGACGACACTGATGGTGAGGACGTACCGGCAATCCAGCCTGCCGGCAGGGCGACTCCAGAGTCGCAGCTTCCGAAGCCGGCAGCGGCCGGCATCGAGCGGATCACGGCCGCGCAAGCTTCGCGCTCCGAGCAACAGATGCGCGTCGAGCGCGCAGCCGTGGAACCTGCAGCCACAGAGCTTGCAGCCGCAGAGCGCGTAGCCAGGGAGCGAGCGGCGAAGGAGCGAGCCGCCGCACAGCGAGCCGCTGCGGAGCGCGCAGCCGTGGAGCGCGCGGCCATGGAGCGCGC
>Ga0134128_10005373_pt1 | contig 15522 bp, 17 predicted proteins | sample KB31754_FD_96462 | JGI IMG/M metagenome (GOLD analysis project Ga0134128, IMG submission 96462) | Terrestrial soil microbial communities with excess Nitrogen fertilizer from Kellogg Biological Station, Michigan, USA - KB3-175-4 | ecosystem: Environmental > Terrestrial > Soil > Unclassified ...
TGACCACCATCTTCATCGTACTGGCGTGGAGGAAAAGGCCCGCACTGGCCGCGCCCGGCGGCGTGTTCCCGGTGAGCGGCAGCGAGCTTGAGCGCTTTCGCACCCAGGCCAGGAAGGACACCCAGATATGACGGTTGCGACTCTTTCATGCATTATGGTGCTGCTCTGCGTTTTGTTTTATGTCTTCTATCTTCCCGGGAGGCTGTACCTGGGGCCGGAGAAGACACGGTTGGCCTATCTGCAAGAGCGCAAAGAAGCGATTTATGAGAACCTGCGCGATCTTAATTTCGAACAACAGGCGGGAAAACTTCCCGACCAGGACTACCAGTCGCTGAAATTATCGCTCGAGGAAGAAGCTGCCGGGGTGCTGGCAGAGATGGCCACATTGGAACAGGTCACGGCGGCTGGTCTCTACAGCAAAAAAGGAGCCAGAGTTTGAGGGTCCCTCGAAGAATTGTCATCGCGGCGCTCGCCATCCTGCTAAGCGCAGTTGCCTCAGCGCAAACGTTAAGCGGCACACTTAAGAATGGAACCACAGGGAAGCCCGATGCCGGCGATGACGTCATCCTGATCAAACTGGGGCAGGGCATGGAAGAAGCGGCCCGCACCAAGAGCGACGCCAGCGGCCATTTCACTTTCAACCTCCCGGACAACGGTCCGCACTTGATCCGGGCCGTCCACGACGGCGTGACTTACCACAGCATGGCGCCTCCGGGGGCGACCTCGGTCGAAGTGCAGGTCTTTGACGTCGCAAAGAAACTCACCGACATCAGTGTCACCGCCGACGTTATGCGCTTCCAGGCGCAGGGGAACCAGCTTGAGGGTACCCGATTGTTCGCGGTAAACAACACGTCCAAGCCGCCGCGGACGCAGATGAACGACCAGAATTTCGAGTTCTATCTGCCGGAAGGGGCGCAGATCGTGGAAGCCTCCGCTCAGACGGCGAGCGGCCAGCCGCTGAAGACCGAGCCGGTTCCGCAGAAGGAAAAGAACCGTTACGCCTTCAATTTCCCGTTACGCCCCGGACAGACCCTGTTTCAGATCGGTTTCGAACTCCCTTACAGCGGCGAGTTAAGCATTGATCCCAAATCGCTTTATCCGGCGCAACATTTTGTTGTGATGTTGCCCAAGACCATGCAGTTTTCAGCCGGGCCGGCCGGCGGCTTCGAATCGAGAGCCAACCCCCGCGAGCCAGCCGCCACAGTTCAGGTGGCGTCGAACACCGAGCTGGGCCAGTCGCTGGCGTTCAAGATTTCGGGCACGGGGACCCTCAACGAAACCCGCGAAGATGGTGAAGGGGGGGCTCCGGCGGGCGATAGCGGAGCTGCCACCGCGGGGCGCGATGCGCGTCCGGGAGGAGGACTGGGCCCGCCCATCGACGCTCCCGATCCTCTGGAAAGATATCGCTGGTACATTCTGGGAGGCTTCGCTGTAGTGCTGGCGACGGGCGCCGTCTACATCACGAAACGCTCCCGCTCCTCCGCGCTTGCGACCATCCCCGACTTCGGCGCATCAGATGTACAGGTGGATGAGGGTCGTCCCGTACGGCAGCCGGCTTCGGGCCGTGCCGGTTTGTTGCTCGAAGCGCTAAAGGAAGAGATGTTTCAGCTGGAAGTGGAGCACAAGCAAGGCAGCATTTCCCAGCAGGAATATGAGCAAGCCAGGGCCGCGCTCGATCAGACCCTGGAACGAGCCATTAAGCGCGTAGCTCCCCCGCCCAAAAATGCTCCCGCCCGGGATTAACCCCAGGGCCAGTTGACGCATCTCAAATTAAGCGCATATCATTTTCGTTTGACTCATACCCGATCACGCACTAAGGACGCGGCCGAAGGGCCGCGAAATTATTATCCATGGACAAAAAGAAGCTGGAGTACTTCAAGAAGAGATTGGAATCGCGGCAGCTAGACCTTCGCCGCATGGTCACCCGTACTGAGCAGGATGGCCGGACCGTGGACGAGGACTCGGCCCAGGACATTGCAGACCGGGCTGCCAGTTCCTACACCAAGGAATTTCTCTTTCACCAGAGCAACAACGACCGCCAGCTGCTGCAGATGGTGGAAGTCGCGCTGGAACGCCTGCGCGAGGGAGAATTTGGGGAATGCATTTCCTGCGGTAAGGAAATCAACGCCAAACGCCTGGAGGCCGTGCCCTGGACACGGCATTGCATCGAGTGCCAGGAGAAACTCGAACAGGGAATTCTGGAAGAGACCTCGCACTAGCTGCTCGGACTTCGCCTGAAGCAAGGGCCGCCGGATATCCGGCGGCTTTTGTATTTCAAAACTCGTCAGCGGTCGTTCTGAGCGGAGTGGCCGCTGCGCGCAGCGGAGCAGCCGCGCAGTCGGAGGACCCCTGAGCGGCACGCTCTCGCCGCATAGTTTTTCTCGCGGGACAGTACCTCCACCGGCGACCGTTGAAGCCTATGGGGGGCTTTCGACTCCACGAACCCATTCGCTCGCGAATGGGTTGGCTCCGATCGGGATGCCAGTTTTCCGCAACCGATTCAGCATGGCGCGCAGGGCCCGGCGTTTCAACATCTGTTAGACTCAATAACGGTCAATCCACAGCTTTCATCTCACACAAGGAACGTTCGTGCGCGCAGAAACTCGTCATCGACTTAAAGAAGATAAGTTCAGCCGGGCCACCATCGGGGCTGCGGAAGCCACCGTCCATTGGTCGGAGGAGCACAAATCAAGGCTCATCGTTGGAGCTGTGGTTGTGGCCGTAGTGTTGGCCGCCACTATTGGCGGCTGGTATTACCTGAACCAGCAGGACCAGAAAGCCAGCATGCTGTTGAACCAGGCAGTGCGTACCATGGACACGCAGCTGCGGCCGGCGGGCGCTCCCGCCGAGCCCGATATTCCCAGCTTCTCCTCCGCCAAGGAACGCACCACCGCAGCACACAAACAGTTCCAGGCGACTGTGGACCAGTATCCGCACACCCGAACCGCTGAATTTGCCCGCTATTTTCTGGGACTCACTTCTTCCCAACTGGGTGACAACGCCGCCGCCGAGGTGGATCTGAAAGCAGTTGCCTCGACACACAACGAAGACCTCGCCGCCCTCGCTAAGCTGGCGCTGGCCGCGGTTTACCGTAATAAGAACCGCACCAAGGACGCGATTGACCTCTACAACCAGCTGATCGCGAAGCCGACGCGCAGCGTGGGTAAGGCCATGGTGCAGATGGAACTGGCGGACACCTACGCGTCCACCCAGCAGCCGGCCGATGCCAAGCGCGTCTACGAGCAGATCCAGAAGGAAAATCCCGCCAGCGAAGTGGCGCAACTCGCGACTCAGAAACTGCAACAGCTGAAGTAGCCGACGTCAGACTCCGGGCCCCGGTCAAAACCCTACTCTTTTGTTCTGGTGAAAAGCTTTTTCCAATCCTGTGGCGGGGTGGGGTTGGTCAGGGCTGGTTTCATATTTACGCCTACGTGCTCTTCGCGGCCCATCCCGATTAAGGAAGTTGTGAGGCCAGGCGCGGAGCGCGAGAACTGAATGGCGTTGTCCGCATCGGTCTTCATTCCCAAAACCTTACCGACGAAATCGGGCAGACCCTGCGTGAGCCTCGCCTGGTAGAGGGTGGCGCTGCCCATGACCGCGATTCCGAGGCGCGCCGCGGCTGAGAGCAACGACATCTTCTCTTTCCCAAATCGCTGGTTGACCAGCCCATAGGCCTCGGGCATCGCCAGATTGAAGGGAAGCTGGATGAAGCGGAAACGGTGATGCTCTCCCGCGACTTCATGCGCGATTTTCGCCAGCTCAAAAAGATCCATGTAGTCGCGTGAGCTGTCGGCCACGCGAAAGGCACTCCAGGTCGCAACTCCGTAGTATCGAAGCCTGCCCGCTTTCACCAGCTTTTCGAGAAGCGTAAAGGCGTCTTTCAGGCGCTGGTGAAAAACCTCGCGCGTAACATCCGCCAACTGCGATTCCGGGTTATGAATGTAGAAAAGGTCAATGGTTTCGAGACCCAGGTTACGCCGCGAGCGCTCGATTTGATTTTCGAGATACGCCGGGGACATGCAGTGCATTCCGCCCGCCAGCGCCGTCGGATCGAGAACACCCGTCTCGACATACTCGCGATGGAAGTAGGCGCGCGGGTCCGGCGGCGGATTCCCGTCAAAAGAGAGATAGCCAGCCTTGGTGCAGACCAGCACTTCATCGCGATGCAGCTCTCCGGACTCGATCATCTGCTTGAGCACGACGCCAATATTGCGCTCCGAGCGTTGATGACGATAGTTGATCGCGGTATCAAGAACGTTGATTCCCGATCGCAGGGCAGCCTCGATGGACGCCATATAGAACTGATCGGCGGCATCGCCGGGATCGCCGAGATACGTCCCCAGACCGATGGATGAAAGCCAAAGCTGGTTCACTCCCGGCACATGCTCCGCCTGGCGAAAGTGGCCGGCGTCGCGCAGATTTGCGAAGCGGTCGCGGTAACGGGCGGTGCCGGCGGCGGTGGTGCATCCGGAAAGCATCGGGGAATAGTTTACTGCTGTGGGCGATCGCCGATTTCAAAAAGCTATCTCGCGGAGCCGATGCAGCGATCCGAAGATCGCACCATGTGGATGGTCTCGCCATTTCAGCAATTTCGCTCTGGGAGTTGGCTTCCCTGGAGGATCGAGGACGGATTCGAAGCTAAGGAACCGTCGAGAGCTCAGGGAAGCAACTCACTGAAGGCGTCACGATCAAACCCATCACGCCAGAAATCGCAGCCGCGCAGTTTCCCGATGACTACCCACGCCATCCAGCTGACCGGCTGATCGGAGCAACCTGCGAGAGCGCAAGGGCCCCCGGCGCTGATCAGCGGACCAAGGCATCCGTAAGTCCCCACTGCTGAAAACGATCTGGCGAGCCTGGTTTGCATGTGGGCGGGAGTGACCCGTTCGTGTGGCGGAGGCACAGGCTTCGAGGATCAAAGTCAAAGGCGGCGGGCGAGGGCGCCTGCCCCACACCCGCCTGCCCCTTCCTTGACACCATTTCTCACGGCCTTTATTCTTTATGTTACTTCCTGGAGAACCTGCTCTTCAGTGCGTGCTTCCGCGGGTTTCGCGGTACGATTCAGCAGCGCGGGGGGTGCCTGATGTTCATCGAAATCCACGAACTTGAGCTGCATCCTATTGATTTCGAAGAGGAGATTCGCCCAGGTGTGCTCGACCTGGGCGAGGACTTGCGGCAGGTCGAAGTGCTGCACACTGCCGGGCGCGCTCAGTTGGTCGAAGAGCAGCACGGCAAGCATAAGATAGTAAAAGATATACGACTAGCCGGGAGTCTCAAGACCCGGGTCGAGCTAGATTGTGCCCGCTGCCTTGAACCGGTGTTGCAGGACGTGCGGCACAACTTTGACTTGCTGTATCGCCCGCAAGGGGCTGACGCGGGACGGGAAGAGCTTTCCGTGACCAGCGCGGAGGCCGAGGTCAGTTATTATCAGGGTGAGGGATTGCAGCTGGAAGATGTATTGCGGGAACAGGTCATCCTGGCTCTTCCTTTGAGAGCGATTTGCCGCGATGATTGCAAGGGTCTTTGCCCGCATTGCGGCACGAACCTGAATGTGGAGCAGTGCGCTTGCGCCGGACCGCTCGAGGATCCCCGCTGGTCGCCTCTGAAAGATATTCGCGGCAAGCTGGAGCACTGATCTGATAGAACCTGATCCCGTAGCATCAGATATCTGTAAATCAAGATCGAAGAAAACCGAGGAAACGAATGCCTAATCCAAAACGGCGACACTCGAAACGGCGCACCAGTATCCGTCGCTCGCACGACGCACTCAAAAGCCACTCGCTCTCCGAGTGCCCCAACTGTCACGAGCGCAAGATGCCGCACCGCGCCTGTCCGAAGTGCGGACACTACAAGGGCCGCGAAGTTCTGGACGTCAAAGAAGCCAGCTAGTCTGAACTCTCCATGCCAAGCGTCATAGCGTTGGACGCGATGGGCTCGGACCGGGCGCCAAAACCTGAGATCGAAGGCGCGATACAGGCGGCCCGGCACCATGGCGTTCATGTCCTCCTAGTCGGAAACGAAGACGAGTTGCGAGCCGAGCTGGCTGGCCACCCTGCCGCCGCGGGACTGCCTATCGAAGTCATCCACGCCAGTGAAGTCATCACCATGGATGACAAGGCGGTGCAGGCGGTCCGCTCCAAGCGTGATTCTTCCATTCATGTCAGCGCAAGACTGGTGCGCGAAGGTCGGGCTGCCGGCTTCGTGACCGCGGGCAATACGGGGGCGGCGATGGCCACGGCGAAGATGGTATTCGGGTCGATACCGGGAGTGGATCGTCCCGCGCTGGCCGCGGTTTTTCCCACCGCCGTAAGCACGGTGGCCATCCTGCTCGACGTCGGCGCCAACGTCGATTGCAAGCCTGAAAACCTGGAACAGTTCGCGGTCATGGGCGAAATCTATTTTCGCAGCATGTTTGGCACGCGGCGTCCTCGCGTGGGTTTGCTCTCGATCGGAGAAGAAGAAAGCAAGGGCAACGAGCTGACGCGCGAGGCTTTCCAACTGCTCAAGCAGTTGCCACTGAATTTTATCGGTAACGTGGAAGGGCGCGACATCTACAGTGGCAAGGTTGACGTAATCGTGGCTGACGGATTCGTAGGCAATGTGGCGCTGAAAACATCGGAAGGCGTGGCCAACCTGGTGCGCGCCACGTTGAAAGAAAGTTTGAAGGCTACGATCACACGCCAGGTGGGATATCTGCTCTCCCGCAGCGCCTTCGCCGATTTCAAAAAGCGCCTCGACCATACCGAGTACGGCGGCGCGCCACTGCTCGGCGTGCGTGGCGTGTGTTTCATCACTCACGGATCGTCAAACACGAACGCAATCAAGAACGCGCTACGCGTGTCCGCTGAATTTGCCGAGCGCAATATCAACCACAAGATCGCGAAGGAAGTGGCCGGGCTAAGACCTGCGAGCATGAGCACCTAGCACCATCCACGTAGGCCCAGATGTCCTCATCATTATGACTACAGCGCAATCGATTGCCTTGCTCTTTCCCGGCCAGGGTTCTCAGGCCGTCGGGATGGGCAAAGAGCTGGCAGAACAATATCCCGTTGCCCGGCAGACCTTCGAAGAAGCCGATGAAGCCCTCGGCTACAAACTCTCACAACTGTGCTTCGAAGGTCCGGAAGAAAAACTGCGGCTGACGGAAATCACGCAGCCCGCAATCTTGACCGCGTCAGTCGCTGCCTTGCGCGTCCTGCGCGAAAAAAGCGTAAGCCCTAGCTTCGTTGCCGGACACAGTCTGGGCGAATATTCAGCCCATGTCGCCGCGGCCACCATCGGGTTTCCGGATGCCGTGCGCACCGTGCGCAACCGCGGAAAATATATGCAGGAGGCCGTTCCCCTGGGCGTCGGTGCGATGGCCGCCATCCTGGGAATGGATCTGGAAAAGGTGACAGCCATATGCAGCGATGCGGCCCAAGGCGAGGTCTGCGAACCCGCAAACCTCAATTCGGCGGAACAAATCGTAATCTCCGGTCACGCTGCGGCGGTCGAGCGCGCCATCCAGCTCGCCAGCGAACGTGGCGCAAAACGGGCGATCATGCTGTCGGTAAGCGCGCCTTTCCACTGTTCGCTAATGCAGCCCGCCCAGGACAGGCTGGCTGCGAATTTGCAATCCTTGGGATTTCAGAAGCCCGGGGTTCCGATCGTGTGCAATGTTGACGCAGGGTTAATCGAAGACGCCGACCGTTCGCGCGACGCGCTGGTTCGGCAAGTGACACGCGCCGTGAAATGGGAGCCGTCAATGCGGCTACTGATCACGAAGGGAGTCCAGCTGTTTGTGGAAGTCGGACCGGGGAAAGTGCTGTGCGGTCTGATGCGGCAGATCGATCGTTCAAAAGCCTGCGCGAACGTGGCCGATGAAGCGTCTCTGACGAAGACTCTGGAACAGCTCATTGCGCAGCGAGTCTAGGCAGGTCAACGAAACAGGAGTTCGCAGGGCGGCGGGCTCAGCGTCTTGTCGGATTTCTCCACCCACAATTGGGCATGCTCGGCGCGCTGGTTGACGATCACGTCCACGACAACACCGCTGGCGCCACTCGAACAGGTGCTCGAGCCGTTCACTTTGTAGTTTCTGATGAGGCCCCATTGTCCGCCGGGACCCCAATCCTGGATGAACTGGTTCAAGGGATACTTGGAATATTTATCGGGGTGCGCCTTCCACTGCGGGTCGGCATAATAAATTGCATAAGCTGTCTCGTAGTCTTTGCTCTGGAGCGCAGCGAAGAATTTGTCGACCACTCGCTCTTCTGACCAGTAACGATTCGTCCACGCCACGGCTGCCAGAACCAGGATGACGACTACGGCGACGAGAATTCGGATCTTGCGCCGGCGCGCCGGGGCTGGGTCGTAGGGGGTGGCGTCCAACAAGGTCATGGTTGTCTAAGCATAATAGACTTCGGGACGCAGGTAAAAGTTCCCCGGTCCGTGGGGCGCGGGCGCCCTCGCCCGCGAGACTCAATCTCAACCTCAAAGCCCGCGGGCGGGGGCGGCCGCGCCCCACATTCTCTTACAAGCTGCGTTTGAACAGAGGTGTCGCGATGCTTAGCGCAAGCACCGCGAACAGGGAAAGATAAATGATGTCCGGCACGATGGCGGACAATCCCGCTTCCTTCAGGAGCAGGGTCTTGAAACCGTGGACCGCAAAGGTAAATGGATCTACTTTGGCGATCGCGCGCAGCCACCATGGAAATGCCTGGATGGGATAGACGGCGCCGCTGGGAAAAAACAGCAGCGTATTCAAGATTCCGAAGATGGCTCTCGGCACCAGCGGGTCATCCACGCGGACGACCAGCAGAAACATCATCGTGTTCAAAGCTGCCGCCGTCAGCAAGATGATCAGAAGCAGGCCCAGTGCGGTCGAGAAGCTGAACAGCGTCCCTACTCCGGCCAGCAAACAACCCACTACCGTGATGACCACTCCTACCATCACCGCTTTCACCACGCTGGCTGCGTTCAGACCCAGAACGAGTTCTGCTTTGGTGATGGGAGTCACCAGGTAGCCTTCATGCACGCCGCGGGCCTTATCGTCAATGTAGAGCATGCCGCCGCCGATCATGACGGACATGAATATGGCCAGCGTGATCGAGCCCGGCAACAGAAATTTCATGTACTCGATGTAGGGATAGAGTTCGACAATCTGAAGGACAGTTTTCTGTAAAAGACGCGGCTCGACCGTGGGGTCGTTGAGCGCACCCGTGATCTGGGAGAGCTCGTCCTCGAGTGCTGCGCTCATGAAATTGTCGCTGTTGTCCACCACCAGGGCGATTTGCGGTTGGTCCCGCTCATAAACCTTGCGGGAAAATTGGGGAGGGATAATGACCGCGCCCTCCAGTTTTCCGTTGCGCACATCTTCCATCGCCTGTTTGGGGTCGGTGTAATAGATGGGCTCGAAAGTCCGCATGTTGGCGCGGACGGAATCGAAGGCCTCACGAATTTTCAGCGCTTGGGTCCCGCCGTCCTGATCAACCAATCCCAGACGCGCATCGCGTATCTTCCCGCCGAAGGCATTTCCCAGCACGATGAGTTGCACCAACGGGAAGACCATCGAAACAAACATCAGTGCCGGAGAGCGGAAAAATTTCCGCATCTCGCGTTCGACAATCGCCAACATCCGGTTCATGGCTGCATTCCTGGCCTGGGGGGCATGACGAAGCTGTGCGCTTTCACCAGTTCGTCGCGCAGCTGCCTTCCCGTGTAGTGGACGAAAACGTCGTCCAGGCTGGTGTTCTGCACGGAGAGCGATTTCACCGTGACTCCGGCGTGCACCGCCGTTTCCACCAGTTCGGTGGTAGTCCGCGATCCGTCCCCGGTCAACACGCGGTACATGCCCGCCCCCTCATGCTGCACCGACGTGACGCCCTTCAGTTCGTGCAAAGTCTTCTCCCAGTTCGCGGGAGCGTTTTCGAATTGTGCTTCAATCACGTTCGAGCCCGGCACGCTGGCTTTCAGTGCAGGCGGCGTGTCGAGCGCGACGAGTTTGCCATGGTCCACGATGGCGATGCGATCGCAAAGGCGATCGGCCTCGTCCATGTAGTGCGTGGTAATCAGAATGGTGAGCTGGCGGTGCGATTTGATGTTGGTGAGCATCTCCCACACCGCCACGCGGGACACGGGATCGAGACCGGTCGTCGGTTCATCCAGGAAAAATATTCGTGGACTGTGAACCAGGCCGCGCGCGATTTCCAATCGCCTCCGCATGCCCCCGGAGAGAGTCTTGGTTTGCGCCCCGCGCCATTTGGTCAGGTCTACCAGTTCCAGCAACTCGTCGATGGCGGCCTTTCGCTTCTGAGCGGGCACATCGTAGAGCTTGGCGTAGATGTTGAGGTTCTCTTCGATGGTCAGGTCGAGGTCGCTGGTCAACGCCTGGGGAATAACGCCAATGGTGCGGCGAACTCCGTCGGGGTCCTTCGTCACATCGTGTCCACCCACGCGGGCTCCTCCAGCGGTGATCGGAATGAGCGTGGTCATCATACGGATCAGCGTGGATTTCCCCGCTCCGTTTGGGCCCAGCAGCCCGAAGATTTCTTCCTCCTTCACATTGAAGGTGACGTCATTGACCGCCGTGAAGTCGCCATACTTCTTGACGATATGGTCCACTTCAATGGCGTTGCCCGGATTGATCGGCTTGGGGCGGCCATCCGTCGCGGGCTCGCGTGCGCCCGATGCGCCATTCGGCTTGAAGTCAGCAACCATGATTTGCACTCACTGCTGTTTCTCCACGCCTGCGCCGGTATTGGCGGCGGTCGCCTTGAGTTGCTCCTGCGAAACCAGAACCTCCGCGGTCATGCCGGGCACGTATGCGTCTCTGGGATTGTCCAGTCGAACCTTGAGCACAATGGTTCTGATATCGCGCTTGCGCCGGCTTACATCGCGCTGGGTGGCGAAATCAGCCTCGGGAGCCTTGAAGAAAACTTTGCCTGAGGTGACGGTGCCTCCAGGCAGTCGAATGCGCAGCGCATCGCCCAGACCAATGTGGTCGGACTCAGTTTCCGGAATCGCGGCACGCACCCAGGTATCACTCAAATCCACCAGGGTGATGATGGGCTGGCCCGCAGTGAGGACTTCGCCTTCGCGGGCAGCGCGCACCGACACGGTACCATTCAAGGGCGCGTAGATCTTGGTATAGCCGAGGCGAACTTCAGCTTCTTTGAGCTGAGCCTCGGCATTGGCCAGTTGACCACGCGTCGATTCGACCGTGCTGGAAGCCGCATGGGCCTGGTTGGTGTTGGCAAGAGCCGTGTTCAGATCGGCGGCAGCGGCGCTGACCTGATCCTTCAGAGACTGCACCGTCGCCACTTGCGCCTTCAGATTGCTTTCCGCCTGCACCCGGTCCTGGTCGGAGGCAACACCTTGCTTGGCCAGTTCGATCATGCGGCGGCTGTCGCTTTCGGTGCGTTGTAGCATGGCTTCGGCCTGCAACAACTGGGCACGGGTCGCTTGCAGTCTCGACTGCGCGTTCACCACATTGCTGGAAGTGGATCCGTGGGTCGCGGCGCTGGTGGCCTGCGTGGCTGAGACCTGCGAACGGAGGCTGTCAATCATGGCAGCGGCCGCGCGGGCTTCGGCTTCCAGTTCCGAAGGATCGAGTATCGCCATCAGATCCCCCTGTTTGACTTGCGTGCCTTCGTCCACCAGCAGCTTGGCGATCCGGCCCTGCATCTGGGGACTCACGATGATCTGATTGGCATCGACGGTGCCGATCAGCACCAGGTCGCTGGAGCGCGGCGTCGAAACAAAATAGTAGGTCGTGGACGCGGCTAGTATGACGGCGAGAACGATCAGAAACTTGTTGCGCGGGTTCACTTTCGCTCTCCTTTGGAATTCGCTTCCCGAGTGAACAGTGCCGCCGAGATGAAATCCAACACCGCGGCGCGGCGGGCAGCCACCAACTGTGGCGCCAGGGGATCGATCCCTTTGACCATGCGCAGAACGGGCGCGTTGATGAAATGAAACACGATGATGGCAATCATCGACGGCACAAAGTGCATGGGATCGACGGGACGGAAGTCTCCCGCCTTCTGGCCTTCCTCGATGACGGATGCAACTTTGCCGAACAGCGGGAGGAAGTATTGCTTCGCAATGCGCTGTAGATGGGGCGCTTTGCCGTGAGCCGCACGCATCATTTCGCTCTGCGTAATTCTGGGGTAAAGGGGATGGCTGGCAATGTAGTCGAAGTGCGCACCCACGTAGGCCAGCAATTTCTCCCGAGGCGGCAGGTCGCTGAACAACGCCTCATGAACGCTTTCCTTCAGTCCCCCGAAGACGTGGTCGAGGACGGCGCCGTAGAGGGTTTCCTTGTCCTTGAAGTAGTAATACAGCAGAGCCTTATTGACGCCGGCAGCGCGCGCGATGGCGTCGGTACGTGCCCCGGCCACGCCTTCACGGGAAAATTCACGGACCGCGGCCTGCAGGATGGCAGCCCGGCTTTCTTCGGGCCGTCCGCGGGAGCCCAGGCGCGGTTTGGAAAGAGTAGCTTTCATGCCTGCCTCACATTAATTAACCAGTTAGTTAGATAATACACCCCTCCAGGCAGATGCACAATACATTTTTGCACCTGTAACAAATACAATCGAAGAGCTTTAGATGGCCCGAGGAGGATCATGAAATACCGGAAACTCGGCCGCACCGGTTTTGAAGTCAGCGAGATGGCGCACGGACTCTGGGGAATGAGCGGATGGAGCGGCTCCGACGATCGCGAATCGCTGGAGGCTTTGCAATTGGCTACCGATCTGGGCTGCAATTTCTTCGACACCGCCTGGGCTTACGGTGAGGGCAAGAGTGATGGCTTGCTGGGCCAGATATTGTCTAGCAATTCCCAGAAACGTTTGTACGCGGCTTCCAAAATTCCGCCGATGAACCGCAGGTGGCCGGCGCGATCCGCTTACAAGTATCAGGATGTTTTTCCAGCGGACCATGTTTTCCAGCACGCTGATATGATCCGAAAAAAGCTTCGGATCGACTCGATCGACTTGCTGCAATTTCACGTTTGGGACGATAGCTGGAGCGACGAACCGGAATTTCGCAGCACGGTGGAGAAGCTCAAGGGTGGTGGAATTATTCGCCACTTCGGCCTCAGCCTCAATCGCTGGGAGCCTGAGAATGGCCTCAAAACTTTGCGTACCGGCCTGGTGGACGCGGTGCAGGTGATCCACAACATTTTCGATCAGGCGCCTGAGGACAAACTTTTCCCGCTTTGCCAGGAGCTGAATATCGGTGTGATCGCCCGCGTGCCGCTCGATGAAGGCAGCCTGGGCGGGAAGATGACGCTGGAGACGAAGTTTCCCAAGGGCGACTGGCGTGGCATGTACTTCGGACCCAAGAATCTTCCGCCGACCATTGAACGGGTGGAGAAGTTAAAGGCTGTGCTGCCGGCGGGTGTCACTCTGCCGCAGATGGCGCTGCGCTACATTCTCTCTTTCTCGGCAGTGAGCACAGTCATTGTTGGGATGAGAAAACCGGAGCATGTCCGGCAGAATATTGCGGCCAGCGATGCGGGCGGGCTGGATGCGGGGCTGCTACGTGCGTTGAAGAAGCATCGCTGGAACCGAAGGCCCGAACCATGGGCGGATTAACTTGCAATGGTTGTGCGGAACGGGTCTTTGAGGGCGAGCGGTCGAAGGGGCCGCAAAGGTTTGATCCAGAGTTGCATCCAATTAGGATTTCTGCGGCGCTTCGCGCCGCCTGACCGGGGGCGGAGACCTGGTCCCACACAATCCCAGTCCCACACCGTCAGTGATGCCGCGAGCGTGCGCCGCCGGCGATGGATGGGACCAGCAGGACTTCGTCTCCGTCCTGGAACGCGTACTTGTTTCCGCCGAGGAAGCGGATGTCTTCTTCGTTCACATACACATTCAGAAAGCGGCGAATTTCTCCTGACTCATCCCGCAGATGGGATTTGAGATCCGGAAATTGTTGGTCGAGCGCCGTAAACAGTTCTCCCAGGTTGGCGGCCGAGCACGTCACTTTCGCATTGCCCGCAGTCAGCCGGCGGAGAGCGGTCGGAATTTGAACTGTGATGTTCACCTAGACCTCCACAGTTTCCGGAACGTCGTTCTCGGAGGCATTCAGCATTCTCTCCATATACTTTTCGAACTCGGCGACCTTGGGCGCGATCGGCTCCTCGGCCTGGTATTTGCCGGCGAGCGCATCGGTGGTCTTCAATCCGTTGCCAGTGATGCAGAGCACGGTGGTCTCGTCAGGCGAGATTCGTCCCTGGCCGTAAAGCTTGCGCGCGGTGCCGACGGTGACGCCGCCGGCGGTCTCGGTGAAAACTCCTTCGGTCTCGGCCAGCAACCGGATGCACTCCACCAGTTCGGGGTCGGAAACATCCTCCGACCAGCCGCCGCTCTGGGTGATTACCTTGATCGCGTAGTGTCCGTCGGCGGGATTACCGATGGCCAGCGAGCGCGCGATGGTTGAAGGCTTCTGCGGATCGATGTCTACGTTCCCAGCTTTTACCGCAGTCGAAATGGGCGAGCAGCCGGTGGCTTGCGCTCCGAAATATTTCACCGGCTTGGCTTCCACCAGTCCCAGATGGACCAGTTCTTCAAACGCTTTCTTAATTTTTATGATGAGCGATCCACCCGCCATCGGACACACGACGTTATCGGGCAGACGCCATCCCAACTGCTCGGCGATTTCAAAGCCGACCGTTTTCGAGCCTTCCGCATAATAGGGGCGAAGGTTCACGTTGACGAAGCCCCAATTTCTTTCGTCGGCAATTTGGGAGCACAGGCGATTGACCTGGTCGTAGCTTCCCAGAATGCGTATTAACTTCGCTCCAAAAACCTGTGTGCCGAGAATTTTTGCGGGCTCGAGGTCGGCAGGAATGAAGATCACCGCCTTGAATCCGTTGCGTGCCGCCTGCGCTGCAACCGAGTTGGCCAGATTTCCCGTAGACGAGCAAGAGACGGTATCGAAGCCAAACTCGCGGGCCTGGGCCAAGGCCACTGCGACGACGCGGTCCTTGAAGCTTAGGGAGGGCTGGCAAACCGCGTCGTTTTTCAGATAGAGGCGCTTCGCTCCCAGCTTTTGAGCCAGGCGCGGCGCCTCGAGCAGAGGGGTAAACCCGGCCGGAACCGTGGGCTGATAATTCGCGGGTAAAGGCAACAGATCGCGATAACGCCACATGCTGGCTGGTCCCTGAGCAATCCGTTCACGGGTAAATGTGGGACGCGCGGTTTCGTAATCGTAGAAAACTTCGAGGGGAGAGAAACAATCGTCGCAGATCGAACGGGGCTGGTTTCCCCAGCTCTTGCCGCATTCCCGACAGCGTAATTCGTATGTCATTGAGCTACTCGCTTCGGAGTAGCCGCGGGACGAGCCGACTTAAAAAGCGCCCTAAAAGCGAAATCCTCTTTCCCTGTCGATGGAGGAAAAGAGGAACGAGATGCTGGAAATTCGGCACCCCGAATCTCATGTTCCCCCTGTGTAGGGCGAGAGTTGACACCGGGCGACCAGAAAATGAATTCTGATCCGGTTGTCGTGGCTTCGTAGGGCTCGTCCCTCAGCCACTCTGCA
>Ga0134128_10005374_pt1 | contig 15520 bp, 13 predicted proteins | sample KB31754_FD_96462 | JGI IMG/M metagenome (GOLD analysis project Ga0134128, IMG submission 96462) | Terrestrial soil microbial communities with excess Nitrogen fertilizer from Kellogg Biological Station, Michigan, USA - KB3-175-4 | ecosystem: Environmental > Terrestrial > Soil > Unclassified ...
CCTGGGTGCCGAATCGAGTATGCGCCTGGCGGCGGACCGGACAAGCGTTGCTACCGCGTGAGCTGTGATAAGATCCAGCGGGTTTTGCCCAATTTCCATCCAAGCTGGAATGCCAGGAAAGGAGCGCAGGAGCTATATGCGGCATATCGGGCCGCAGGCCTAAGTTCAACCGCCCTGGATCATGGCCGTTATACGCGGATCAGCGAAATACAGAAGCTCAGGAAAGCTGGGATGCTGGACGATTCATTGCGCTGGATCCGGCAGCCCGTCGAAGCGGCGGCGATAGCTTGAGCCGCTAGAGAAAGGAACGAGTATATGGCCACAATGACGCTTTCTCCCGAAACGCAGCAGGAACAAGCTGCCACCAAGTCGTGCCGCTTCTGTGGAGCTGGTCTACGGCAAACCTTCATCGACCTGGGGATGTCCCCACTTTGCGAGACGTATCCATCGTCCGCCGACCTCAACCGTGGAGAAACCTACTATCCACTCCACGTTTACGTCTGCGAAAAGTGCTTCCTGGTGCAACTGGAGCAATACGAGAGCGCTGAAAACATCTTCAGCGACTACCCATATTTCTCGTCGTATTCGGACTCATGGCTCAAACACGCCGACAATTACTGCGGCAAAATGACGACGCGATTGGGCCTGAACAGCGGCAGCCTCGCCGTCGAGGTAGCCAGTAACGATGGCTACCTGCTGCAGTATTTCGTCAAGCGGCACGTGCCGGTCCTCGGTATTGAGCCGGCGGCGAATGTGGCCAGGGTTGCGGTCGAAAAAGGCGTTCCCACGCTGGTGCGTTTCTTCGGCGTCCAAGTAGCGGAAGAGTTGGCGGCCGAGGGCCGTTGCGCCGATCTGGTTCTGGGCAATAATGTTCTCGCGCAAGTCCCCGACCTAAACGATTTCGTGGAGGGGCTCCGGATCCTCCTTAAGCCCGAGGGAGTCCTGACGCTAGAGTTCCCGCACCTGCTGCGGCTGATTGACCACAACGAGTTTGACACGATTTATCACGAGCACTTCTCGTATTTTTCGATCATCACCACGGTGCGCATCCTGGAAGCCCACGGCCTGAAGGTATTCGATGTGGAAGAATTGACGACGCACGGAGGCTCGCTCCGCGTGTACGCCTGCCGGGCAGAGAACCAGACACAGGCCATTGAGCAGAGCGTCCAGAGGTTAATCGAAGAGGAAGAACGCGCCGGGTTGGCGTCGGCGGAAGGCTACAAGACTTTTGCCCGGCAGGTGAAGCAAACCAAGCTGGCGTTAGTGGAATTCCTGCTCACGGCCGCGCGCGAGGGCAAGACCGTCGCTGGATATGGAGCTCCTGGGAAGAGCGCCACGTTGCTTCATTATTGTGGCATTGGGAAAGATCTGATCGAGTACACCGTCGATCGCAGCCCGTACAAACAGGGGCGATTTCTTCCAGGCAGCCACATCCCGATTTATCATCCGGACCGGATCTGCCAGACGAAGCCGGATTATGTGGTAATCCTACCCTGGAATCTAAAGCACGAAATCATGGAACAGTTGCAATTCATCCGGGAATGGGGCGGACGCTTCGTCGTGCCGATTCCAAAAGTTGCCATCTATTGAAGTGGAAAAGGGAGGGTGAGTCATGAAAGTCGTTCTTTTTTGCGGGGGCGCGGGAATGCGGCTGAGAGGGTACGCCGACGATATCCCCAAACCGATGGTGCAGATCGGGACGCGGCCGATTCTTTGGCATTTAATGAAATATTACGCCCACTTTGGGCACAAGGATTTCATCCTCTGCCTTGGGCATAAAGGGAACGTCATCAAGGACTACTTTTTACACTATGACGAATCCGTCTCTAACGACTTCATCTGGTCCCAAGGTGGGAAGACGATCCAGTTTCTAAATCGTGATATTGACGACTGGACCATCACCTTCGTGGAGACGGGAGTTACGGCCACGATCGGCGAGCGACTCAAAGCTGTCGAGCCCTACCTGCAAGGTGAAGAGGTATTTCTCGCGAACTATGGCGATGGCCTGAGCGACCTTCCGCTTCCAGACATGCTGAGGAAATTTGAGCAGAGTGACGCTGTCGCTTCCTTCATACTGGTTCAACCCACTGCAAGTTTCGACATTGTCGACGCCGGGCCGGAAAACCTAGTTACGAAGATTAGCGCACTGACCCGCACGGATATTTGGATCAACGGAGGCTTCTTTGCGCTGCGTAACGAAGTTTTAAAGTATGTTGAGCCAGGCGACGAACTTGTCAGGGAACCGTTTCAGCGGTTGATCGATAAGCGCGCTTTGTTGGGGTACAAGTATAAAGGCTTCTGGCAGTGCATGGACACCTTCAAAGACAAACAACGCCTGGATGAGCTGAACCAAGGCGTCGCGCCGTGGAAGGTCTGGAATCGGAACTCAGCCTCGCTTGCGGACGATTCGAGGATGGCGTCGGCTGGAGCATGATCCACCTAAATTTGGACAAAGGCGATGCTGGACCGTTGCGGATTCTTTGCGTGGGCTGCCATTCTGACGATATCGAGATCGGCTGCGGCGGTACAATCCTCAGGCTGACTGAGCGGCACTCCGGGTGCGTATTCCACTGGGTGGTCCTTAGCGCCACCGGGATCCGCCAGTCGGAGGCGCAAGGCGCGGCCGATCTATTCACTGGCACGACTGGTTTACGAAAGACGCTACTGAAGAGCTTTCCGGATGGATATATGCCGTTCTTCGGTGCTGAAGTGAAAGCCGTGTTCGAAGAGTTGAAGCAGTCGGTATCTCCGGACCTCATCTTCACGCATAACCGTAAGGATGCGCATCAGGATCACCGCCTTGCGGGGGAGATGACTTGGAACACGTTTCGCGACCATTTGATTCTGGAATACGAAATCCCTAAATATGACGGTGATTTAGGACAGCCCGGAGTGTTTGTGCCGCTCCAACAGGAGATCTGCCAGAAGAAGGTTCGTTACATCATGGATTCCTTCCAATCCCAGCACGAGAAACGCTGGTTTCAACCCGACACATTTCTTTCCCTCATGAGATTGCGGGGAATGGAGTGTAATTCTCCCAGTGGTTATGCGGAAGCTTTCTACTGCCGAAAGCTAGTGCTGTGAAACCAGCAAGCTGGATGAGACAAGGTTCGGCCAGTGAGTTATGGCATTACCGCGAGCTGCTGTATTTTTTCGCTTGGCGGGAGATAAAGTTGCGCTATCGCCAGGCGGCTTTGGGCGTAGCATGGGCCGTGATCCAGCCATTGTTCAATATGATCATGTTCGCTCTCCTCTTCGGGCGTCTGGCGGGCATGCCAAGCGACGGTATCCCTTATCCCATCTTTTGTTTCTGTGCACTGGTGCCCTGGACATATTTTTCCACTGTGCTAGGACTGGCGAGCAATAGCTTGGTCAGTAATGAGTCGTTGCTTACGAAGGTATATTTCCCGCGGGTTCTCCTGCCTGCCGGCACGGCCTTGGCGGGCCTGCTGGACTTTGTCATCGGATCGCTGCTGTTGGTGTGCTTGATGTTCTATTATCACGTGCGCCTAAGCTGGGCACTGCTATTCAGCCCGCTCGTTATTCTGGTCATGGTCCTGTTGACGGTTGGAGTCAGTATGCTGATGGCTGCAGCGAACGTACGGTATCGCGATGTCCGGTACGCGCTGCCGTTTCTAATCCAGATCTGGCTATTCGCCACTCCTATTATTTATCCGGCGACTATGATTCCGGCGCGGTACCGCCCCATCCTTGCGCTCAATCCGTGCTGGGGGGTAGTGGATGCTTTTCGCGCCTGCCTGTTCCCGAATCTGCCTATCGATTTTCGGCTGATCGGTGCCTCGATCGGCGTGACATTGGTGGTGTTCGTGGCCGGTGCTTATTACTTTCACAAGGCCGAAAGGAGCTTCGCGGACGTAATTTGACCGGGATGGACGCGAAAGGCCGACAAATGCGCTTATGAGTTTTCAAATTAGTGTCGAGAAATTATCGAAGCAGTATCGTATCGGTCTTGCTAATCGGCACTCGACATTGCGCGAATCTCTGATCGGCCTGATGACGTTATCTTTTCTTCGCGCGAACGCGCATGAGGAAACCATCTGGGCATTGCAGAACGTGTCCTTTTCGATCAAGCGCGGCGAAGCTGTAGGCATAATCGGACGAAATGGCGCGGGTAAGAGCACATTGCTTAAGATCCTTTCCAGGATTACGAACCCCACGTGCGGCATAGTGGCGGTTGATGGGAAAGTCGCTTCGCTGTTGGAAGTCGGCACCGGATTTCACCAGGAACTCACCGGCCGGGAAAACATATATCTGAATGGCTCCATTCTGGGTATGGCCAAAAAGGAGGTGGACCGGAAACTGGATGCGATCGTCGAGTTCTCAGGGGTCGCCAAGTTTCTCGATACACCGATCAAGAGATATTCATCCGGAATGCGTCTGCGTTTGGGTTTTGCGGTGGCCGCTCATCTGGATCCGGACATCTTGATCGTTGACGAGGTGTTGGCGGTTGGCGACGCCGAATTCCAAAAGAAGTGTTTAAACACAATGGAGAACTTGCGAGGGGGCGCCCGTACTGTGCTGTTCGTCTCGCATAATCTGGCGGCTGTAGAGAATCTGTGCGAACGGTGTATCTGGATCGATGGCGGCCAAATTCGAATGGACGGTGAAACCCGGTCTGTGATTGAAGCTTACATGGGCAGCGTGAGTGGCGCCGGAACAGTCTCCTCTGAGCTAGAGGACGTCCCAAATCGGAGGGGTAGCGGCAAAGTTCGCTATCGCGCTGTTGAATTCATTTCACCGGAACGAAATGCCGCGCGGTTCATCCGGGCTGGCGACCCGGTCGTAATGCGATTTCATTACGAGGCTGCCGAGTCGATCCCGTCTGCAAGCTTTGGCTTTCGAATGTACACAGACATGGGTACCCTGGTTACCGATACCAGCACGTCGCATCACGGCATTCATGTCCCCCTGGAAGCTGGGAAAGCTTACTTGGACCTGGAGATCGACTGTCTCAATCTACTGCCTGCGAAATACACGCTCTCCTTGTGGCTCACGGACATGGACGGAGTTGAGGTATATGACAACCTTGAGCACGCTGTGACCTTAGAAGTTGAGGCCAGCAACATTTATCAGTCCGGAAAGGTCATCGACAGCCGTCTCGGCATCGTATTCTTTCCACAGAAGTGGAATCTCGCGGGAATCTCTGGACGAGCGGAGCAGTTGACGGCCAGTCTAGTGAGCCCGGGTCGATCTTAGCAAGATGAAGTGTACGCGCCGAAGATCCGCGCCTCTCTATTCTGTTGCGAGATAGAGTATAAGAAATGAACACTGGATCGTCGCCTTTGGTGAGCATACTGACTCCTGTCTACAACGGAGCGGAGTACCTCGCTGAATGCATCGAAAGTGTGCTGGCGCAGACCTACCCGAACTGGGATTACACCATCGTCAACAATTGCAGTACGGACGAGTCGCTCTCGATCGCGCAGAACTATGCGGCCCGAGATCCGCGCATCCGCGTAGTCAGCAACGATCGCTTCTTGCGGATCATCGAAAACCATAACCACACCATCCGCCAGATATCTCCCGAATCCAAGTATTGCAAATTCGTTTTCGGCGATGACTGGCTGCATCCTTCTTGCGTTCAGGAGATGGTCCGAATTGCCGAGCAGCAACCTTCGGTTGGATTGGTCGGCGCCTATGCGATGGACGGCCGGTCTGTAATTTTGGAAGGGCCTTTATATCCATGTCCCCGTATCTCAGGCCGGGAAGTGTGCCGGCATACTCTCCTGGGTGGCGGATACATGTTTGGAACCATGACATCGCTGCTGGTGCGTTCTGACCTGATCCGGAAACGAACGGCTTTCTTCAACGAGGAGAACCTGCATGCAGATCTGGAGGCGTGCTTTGATCTCTTGCGAGAATCGGATTTTGGTTTTGTCCACCAAGTCTTGACTTTCAGCCGGCCGCGAGAGGCATCTAACGGTGCATTTGCCAAAGATTTTGACAGCCTTCCCCTAGGTTATCTTGTCAGTTTCTTGAAATACGGCCCGGCTTTTTTGGAGGAGGCCGAGTATCGGAAGCGGTGGAAGGCACTTCACCATATGTATCATCGCATGCTGGCAAAGAACATTCTTCGCATTCGTCCAAGGCAATTCTGGAAATATCACCAGGATACCCTGGCGGCTTGTGGTATCGGGATAGATCGATTTCTCTTAGCGATATCAGTGATTGCCGAATTGGCCAGTCAGATTTCTCATCCGCTCAAAGCCATCGAGCGCGCCCAATGTTGGTGGTCTCGGGCGCTGGACAGGATTTCCCGGGCCAATGGGCATCCGGAACGACGGCGATTACCGCGAAGTCGAGATCCGAAGACGGCTGGAGATCTCTAAGAACTTGTTGAAAGGTACGATCCTGCCTAGTTCAGCTACGTTTTCTCTGAAGTAGGAAGTGCCCCAAGAGCAGCTGCTTCGCCTCGTTCGCGGCGAGCGGATATTTGTACAATTACCATCGCATTTCCAAGCAAACAGTAGAGGCGATTAATGCCGGAAAGGCACAACGGTCAGATAGAATATGGTTCCAACGATGCCGGGCTATACTCCGGCGCCGGGGATCCCCCGGTTCTCTTGAAGAAGCGCAATCTGTTCGACGTAGCGGTCTACGTGTTGCTCATCGGTCTTGGTGCGCTGGCGTTCGTTCTCGTTCGGAGATCCTCAGACTTCGTGGATGACGCCTATTATTTCGAACTCGCCAAGTCTATATCCGAAGGAACAGGGTACGGGTTCAACTTCAAGCCGCAAACCATGGTTCCCCCTGGGTTTCCGCTTTTACTAGCGCTTTTGAACGTTACGATAGGCTCCAGTTATCTTGTGCTGGTCCGCTTGATGACGGTCTTTGCTACCGTAGCTCTGATCGCCGCCTACGAACTACTCCGTTCCGAAGAGAATCAAGCGGTTGCGGCCGTATCATGCATCTTACTCGGGTCCTCTCCCTTGCTTTTCGACTTCTCTACGAGAAACATATTCTCCGACCTGCCGTATTTTTTCACGAGCATGCTCCTGCTCTTAACCGTGGCGCGCCTGGATTTGGGGGCGGGCTGGCACTCGAGACGGATGTTGTTGTGGTTGCTGTGTGGCGCTTCGATGCTTTCATCCGTCCTCATCAGGTCCACTGGAATCGCATTAGTAGGAGGAATGTTCGCGTGGCTCGCGGTCTCGCTTTTTAGGGAACGAATGACTGCGCTGCCTCGCTTGAAGCTATTTGTCCCGCTTATGGCGGCTGGGTTGATACTCCAAATGATGTGGATATTTTGGGCAGCCAAAAACCAGTTCCATGAGTGGCCGATACATGGGTATCAGGAGAACTACCTTTCCCAGCTAAAGCTAAAGGACGGCAACAACCCTGAACTGGGGCTGGCCACGTGGAAAGATGTCCTATTGAGACCTCTAGACAATGCTGATGATAACGCCGCCGCTATGGTGACCCTGCTCGCGCGGAGGTGGGTCGGTGCACTCTGGTATTCGCCAGCGACTTCGGTACCCATCGCGTTGGCACTCTTGGGCTTGGGAAGCTCGTTCTGGAAAACCGGTGGCGGACTCGTGGAGTGGTACTTTGTCTGTTACGAAGCTATGTTTCTGTTTTGGCCTTGGGCCTTCGAGTGGAGATTCATGTTGCCGGTGGCGCCACTCGCCTGCCTCTACATATGGAGGGGTGGGGCACTGCTCTGGCGTCTGACTCGCAGTCTACCTCGCCAGGTGGCTCTGTCTCTTTTTATGCTGGCGACTGTTAGTTGCCTGAGTGCGATTGAGTGGGGCTGGCGTCTGCAGAATCCGAAAGTGCGTTGGCCCATTGCATTCTGGACATTGGCTGCCTTCCTTTCAATTGGACTGTTTTGGGGTGGGCGGGATCTGCTGGAGAGACTGTCTCTTCTGTTTGCAAAAATAGTGTCAGTCAGAGGAAAGCTGATTCCTCTCTGGCAGGTTCTCGGTTATACTGTCGTGGCGATTCTGTTTATCGAAGGCGTGGCTATGCAAGTGAAGATCGGCCGCGCAAATCTCCACTTCCATCTGGAAACGGCGGCTTTTTACCCGGACATTGAGGCGGCCGAATGGCTTAAAGCACACAGTGCGCTCACCGCGATTGTAATGGCCCGCAAAGAGGACCTTGTCTATCACTACAGTGGACGCAGAGTAGTTTGGTTTCCGCCGACCACCAATGCCCGCATTTTGATGGATGGAATTGAACGATACCATATCGAATATGTCATTGTGACCGAGGGCAACGACAGTTATTGGAAGCCATCAGCCAGGGAGTGCTTCAACGCGTATGCCAAAGTTTATCCTAATATGTTCCGAATCGTCCACGAGGGGCCACGCAGTTGGGTGTTGGCGCGGTCCTCCGATATGAATCATGATCCACTCAAGGTTCACACCTTTCAGTCCACGCCAAGGAGACACAATAGATGGGTAGTCGCGATTCAAGCGCGAAAACGAGCCTGAAGCTGAAGGCCGGAGAATGGATCGAGGTCCGGAGCCGGGATGAGATCCTGGCAACTTTGAACGAACAGGGCTGCCTGGACAATCTCCCATTCATGCCGGAGATGTTGCAATACTGTGGGCAGCGGCTTCGGGTTTTTAAGCGCGCGGATAAGACCTGCGACAATATCAAAGAGTGGAGCATTCGCCGGATGAAGGACTCCGTACACCTGGAAGGTGTACGATGTGATGGATCCAGGCATGGTGGATGCGAAGCCGGCTGCCTGATTTTCTGGAAAGAGGCTTGGCTTAAGCGGGCCGAAAGTAGGTTGGTACCTCCAGAAAGTTTACGAGGAACTGCTGTGGTTCCTACAGGCTCCAGACTCTGCACGGTGGAGAGCATCCTGGCTGCCAGCCAGTCGAGGAAGGCGGAAGGAGAGAGCGTTTATTTTTGCCAAGCCACGGAATTACGCAACTTCACTTCTCATATGCGGGCCTGGAATCCCGGCCAGTACATTCGCGACCTGCGTTCTGGCAATCTCGACTCTGGCTTGGCGGGTGACTTTAAAGGGCAACGGGCGCTCGATGTGGTCCTTGCCATAACGCGGCTGGGCCGCGCTCTAATCATCACGTTGTTCAACACAATACAAGAGAAGCGACACGCACTCCCTTATCCACACATCATTGGCACGCTGGATAAGACGCCCATTGAGGCACTCGATCTTCAGCCAGGCGAATTAGTTCAGGTGCGAAGCAAGGAAGAGATCTTCGCGACCCTTGACGCGAGGCATCGTAACCGCGGCCTCTTGTTTGATTCGGAAATGCTCCCGTATTGCGGTGGCATTTTTAGGGTATTGCGGCGAGTGCATCAGATCGTTGATGAGAAGACCGGCAAAATGATGCATATGAAATATCCCTGCATCGTGCTTGAAGGCGTGGTGTGCCAATCTGACTTCCATCGATTCTGCCCTCGGGCAATATACTCGTATTGGCGGGAGGGTTGGCTCAGGCGAGCCTCTGCGGAAACTGTTTCCGAGGCGGAGCAATACCCAACCGTGACCTGTCAACAGTGCTGAGGGCCGGACTGTGCAAGAAGCTGATTGTCTGGCTGGACATGTGGCCGTAGTGACAGGAGGAAGCAGCGGAATTGGACGGGCGATTGCTCTGGGATTGTCGCGTCAAGGCGCGCAGGTATGTGTGGTCGGAAGAAATCCGGTCACGCTAGCGGAGACTGTTGCCGCTGCCGGTCAGTTTTCGCACATTCGAGGTTTTCAAATCGACTTGACTGCTGAAGAGAATCTTCAACCGCTCCTCACGCACCTGAAAGGAGAAGCCGGCCGGCTCGACATTTTGGTTCACAGCGCCGGTCTTCTTCGCCACGACCCAATGGAACGCGCCCGCGTTGAAGATTTGGATATTCAATATAACGTCAACGTTCGTGCACCGTACGTTCTGACACAGCATTTACTGCCCCTCTTGACTGCCGCCCGTGGCCAGATCGTATTCATCAATTCCAGCCTCGCGCTGACGGCAAAACGGCCGGAAGTGGGGCAATACAGTGCCACTAAACATGCGCTCAAAGCCGTTGCCGACAGCCTGCGTGAGGAGGTGAACGGGAGAGGAATTCGAGTGCTCACGGTGTGTCTGGGACGTACCGCAACACCGATGCAGGAGGTTCTGCACCGGCAGGAAGGAAAAAACTACCGCCCGGAAATGCTTTTGCAACCGGACGACATAGCGTCTGTCGTTGTTCAGGCACTCACGCTTTCCTCCACGGCCGAAATCACCGATATCAGCATGAGGCCGATGCGGATGACATGACACACAGTTATTTGTTTGGATGATTTTTGCGCTCGCGGGAAGACTGCGCACGAACTCTCTTGTTCCTTAACTCAGGCCGCGCGGTCGAGTGTGGGGTACGCATTCCAACCCGGCGCTCTCTAAATGAATATCGCGATCCTAGTGCGTATGCTATCCTCCCTCTTGATTCGATGTTGAAACTGCTGGCGCACAGAATAGATACGTCTTGCTGGCTGGGCAAATGCAGTATCGGGGATTTGGAATGCCGACGTAGCGGGCTAAACGGGAGCGCCCCTTCCGTGCGGAAGATCTGATATGCAATCCACGGAGTTCCCATTCGGAGTTATTGTCGTAATTTGTTGTCATAATAGTGCCGCCCGGTTACCTGCTACGCTTGCGCATCTTGTGGCGCAGAAGGTCAGCAAGAACATCCCTTGGGAGGTTCTTATTATCGACAATGCGTCGACGGACGGAACTGCGACAGTGGCCCGGGAATGTTGGGGAGAATGTCATTTCGCGCCGCTACGCATTGTTTGGGAACAGCGGCCCGGAACTGCGTTCGCCCGGCAACGGGGAATCGCGGAAGCACGTTATGAATTGGTAAGCTTCGTGGATGACGACAATTGGGTTACCGACCAGTGGGTAGAATTAACGGCCAGCTTCCTGCGAAGCCATGCTGACGTTGGCGCACTCGGCGGTTTGAGCACTCCAGTTTTTGAAGTGAGCCCTCCAAGTTGGTTCCCCGCCTGTAAGGCCCAATACGCGATCTCTCCGGAAACGTGGCTTGGGGGCGAGTGTACCGAGACTCGAAGTCTTTGGACCGCCGGTATGACATTACGCAAGTCAGCATGGCAGCAGTTGGAATTTAAGAACATCCCTATTCTGGTTCCAGGCCGCAGCGGGGGCTCCCTCACGGCGGGCGAGGACACCGAATTGTGCTACAGATTGCGGCTGGCTGGGTGGAAGTTATGGTATGAGCCGCGATTGCAGTTCCAGCACTACATGCCGAAAGACCGGCTGAACTGGGCCTATGCGCGACGCTTATATCGAGGGGCGGGAAAAGAATCAGCGGCGTTGTTGCCATATGAGACGGTATTGCACACGGAGAAATCTGAAGCGTATTCGATAATCAAGCAAAGCTGGGAATGGAAGCTCCTAGCGACTGCTAAGGGTCTGTTGCTGCGGCCCAGGGTGCTTATGCGAGTGGCCACCGGCAATTGTGAGGGTGACCTTGAGATGCTCTACCTAGAGGTGGACATTGGCAGGTTCACCGCGCTGGCTCGTGGCCGTTCATCTTTTTACGCCAGCATCAATCAAGTGAAGAAACTGGCGGAGCGTTTGCATTCTCGCGGAGGAGAACGCGCGATTGTTAATGAAGCGTCTCGCAGCTAGAGAGCCTGTCTTCACCCGCCGCCCGGCGTCAGGACCGGCATAACACCACATCCCCCTTCGTTTTGTTGGAAGAAAGCGGAGATGCGGACGCATTCTATAATAGTTTCTCGCTGAGCCCTTCAGTGAACTGGCACCGTGGTTCGCATCCGGTGCGATATTCCACAGCGTGGCGACATCTGCTCCAGCGTAAACGTCTTCTTTGGTATTTTCCCGCTCCTTCTGCCTTCCAGTCTCTACCCCCTGGTACGAAGCTTTCCGAGTAACACATGCTGCTCGTTTCTCAGTTCGAGTAGCTCAGCACGAAGTGGTAGATCAGGTGCGGAAACACCTCTCCTGCGATCGTGATTCCCAACTCGCGGCAGTGCGTGAAGTCCGACTGGCACGGTTCGCCCGGCTGGTGCTGTTGCCAAGAACACTTCCTTGGCCGAACCGTTGGTTGCCCGCCACTGCTTGATCCGACGCTGCAGCGTCCGCAACTGTCCGTCGCTGAACTGACGTGGCTGCGTCTGGTGAAGGTGCTCAAACAGTGTCGTGGCCTGCAGGCCCGGTTCGACCTGGCGCCGCTCTCGAAGTTCTTCCCGCATCTCGGCGAACGGATCGAGCCGCGTCTGCGACTCATAGGTGTGATACAATCTGGCCCATTGGAGGAAGACGAATGGATCATCGCTCCCGACGTGATTTCCTGAAGACCGGACTCGCGGCAGCCGCGCTCGCCGGCACCGGTAGTCTGACCGTGAGGGCGGCGCGCTCGACAGCAACCGACTGGGTGACGCTCGGAAAATCCGACGTCAAAGTGACGCGGCTCGCGTTTGGCACAGGGACTTTCAGCGGACGAACGCAGCGGGAACTGGGACAGGAACAGTTTACAAGGCTGGTGCGGTACGCCTACGACCAGGGCATTCGTTTCTTCGAGACCGCTGAGTCCTACGGTGAGATGCACAAGATGCTCGGTGTGGCGCTAAAGGGACTTCCGCGCGATACTTACCGGCTTATGACTAAGGTGACGACGCGTGAAGGTGTAAATCCACAGGAGAAGATCGACGAGTTACGCAAACTCGCGAATACCGAGTATTTTGATGTGATGCTGCTGCATTGGCAGCATGTTGCGTCGTGGCCAACCGACAGCCTCCGTTGGCAGGACGGCATTCTAGAGGCGCAATCGAGAAAGATCGTGATAGGACACGGCGCGTCAGTGCATGGGCTTCCTGCGTTGCGCCAGGTTCCGGATAACAAATGGCTGGAGATTGCGATGATCCGGATGAATCATAAGGGCACCATAATGGAGGCGGAAGATTACGATACGGCCGGACCGGGAAACGTGAGCGAAGTCGTCACGCATGTAAAACAAGCCCGCCAGCATGGAATGGGCGTGATCAGCATGAAATTAGTGGGAGAGGGTCGTTTCACGAAGCGCGAGGATCGCCAGGCGGCGATGCGGTTCGCATTCAAGAACGCCGGTGTCAATTGCGTGACGGTTGGCTATAAGAATACGGCAGAGGTCGACGAGGCTATTGAGAATCTGAATCTGGCGCTCGCGTAATCTGAATAATCGCGATTTGACCGGCGAATTTCGGTGTCAATCAAATCGCGACATTTAACTGCTATCTTCGCCTTTCTCCCAGGCACCTTCGGTATTGGATCGGAGCCCTCAAGAACCGCGCTGGCAGGCGCGCTCGTACAGCCTTGACGGCTTCCGATCCATGCAGTATTTAAAATTGGGAAGGCGAAGATAGCTTCTCCCAATTGTCCGAGGCATCCGCCACTAGCTGGCCAGTCTATCAGGTCAAATTCAGAGTTTTACACGTAATCACTGACGCCGCAGCTGCCGACTGACGCCTTCGCGTTCCAGGGTCTCAGTGACATGGCGGGCGGCTTCCGCAGAGAGCTCCGTGAACGGACTTCGCGCGGCGCCGGCATCACGGCCCTGGAGCGACAACGCGAACCGTAACCGGGCAAGCTGCTCGACCGAGTGATCCATCACGCGCCACAAGCGCAGGAGCCGTTCGTGCCTCTTGCGCGCTTTCTCATGGTTGCCGCCTAGAAAATCGCGATATAGACCGGCGCACTCGGCCGGAAAGAGCGCAGCCAAATCCGAAATCAGACCTTCCGCGCCGAGAAGCAGGCCGACATAGTGCAGATCTTCCAACCCCGAGAAGACGGGAACACGGGGCCGCAATCGAAGAAGGTCCACCAGAAGATGGCCGTTGCCGCCTCCCTGCAAGATTCCGTCGATGAAACCTCCATCGATCAGCCGGCGCATGGCCGGCAAGCCGACCAGCGCGGAGCCAAGTAAGTTTGCGAGCAGTATCGGGACACGGGTACGAGCCTGCAAGCGTTCGAACATCGACATCAGCGATGAAGTATCGGGCTGAAATAAATAGTGGGGCTGGGCGACCAGGACTGCGTCGGCCCCGGCGTTGGTCACGGCCTCAAGCAAGAGTATCGCCTCCGGCTCAGAGTCCGGCAGAATCGTACAGAGGAGCGGCTTGCGAGCCAACTTGCGAACCATCTCGCAGAGGCGGAAGAGTTCTTCGGGAGTTAATCCCGCGGTTTGGCTCATGAATGCGCCAATACTAATACCATCCACACCAGAACCGTCCAGGTATGCGGCCTCGCGCCTCACGGCATCCCACGCGATGTTACCGTCCGGCGTGAACGGCGTAATCAGGTTCGGAATAACGCCACGGATTGAAAACTCTTTCGAAGGCACGGCTTCTCCTTTAACGGAATATGAAGTTCAAGGTAATAAAGACAACGGCTATCGCAATTGCCAGAATCTCGGGAGTATTCTCTCGCCAATTCGATGTCTTTCGCCTCTGGACTCCGTAATCGTAGACCAGGCCCTTCAATCTCTCTTGGGAATGCGGTTTCGTTACGAAGCTGAGACCTACTGCTGTTACTAAGCCGGCGCCCGCGCCCCAGATGGCAAGATTGAGAGTCGCCGCCATCGGACTTGGATAAACGACGATACCCGCGCGATATAGGCCATACTGCGTGCTACAACCCAGAATACCGGCGACCATTCCATAAAATCCGGCCGTGGGAGTGATTCGTTTTGAAAACATTCCAAGGAAGAAAATAACGAAGAACGGCGCTATGAAAATGGCCCCGAGTAACTGCATATAGTCCATCAAGTTGTCAAATAGCAGAACTATATATGCGGCCAATATACTTATTCCGGTTCCAACGAAAGTAGCCATACGCCCTACTGCAAGATAGTGGCGATCCGGGCGGTTCTTAACTAGATAGGTCTGATAGATGTCATAAGTCCAGACCGTGTTGAACGCGGTGATGTTTCCGGCCATGCCCGACATAAAACTTGCGAGCAGCGCCGTGAAGCCGAGCCCGAGCATGCCCGGCGGGTAGTAGCGGCGCATCAGCAGCGGCAGCGCGAGATTGAAGTTGCCTTGCAGCTTGGCGTGAATGACGACAGCCGCGATCATTCCAGGAAGAGTAACGAGAGCCGGGAAGAACATCTTCGGGAATGCGGCAATCAGGGGAGTCATCCTTGCGGATTTCAGGTCGCGGGCAGCCAGGGCTCGCTGGACCAGCAAAAAATCGGTACACCAGTAAGAGGGGCCCATAATGAAGGTTAAGGCGATGACAATCGTGTACCACCTGATTCCGAATGGATTCGCGGCCGGGGACGCCAAGCCGATCCAGGTATGCGTGAGCATGGGCGGAAGCTTCGATGTCAGGGCCGACCATCCTCCCACGTCGCGGAGGCCCAGAAACGCCAGCGGGACAAAGCCGGCGACGATGAGGAAGAATTGTAATACCTCGTTGTAAATCGAAGAACTCAGGCCGCCCAGGAAAGTGTAAGTAACAACGACGGCGGCCGACATAAAGATGCTGAAGTGGAAGTTCCACCCGAGCATTTGGTCCGCCACCAGGGC
>Ga0134128_10005376_pt1 | contig 15519 bp, 12 predicted proteins | sample KB31754_FD_96462 | JGI IMG/M metagenome (GOLD analysis project Ga0134128, IMG submission 96462) | Terrestrial soil microbial communities with excess Nitrogen fertilizer from Kellogg Biological Station, Michigan, USA - KB3-175-4 | ecosystem: Environmental > Terrestrial > Soil > Unclassified ...
ACGCTTCGACGGGTGGGTCGGCTACGTCTCCTCCGTGGCGGAGTTCACCCCGAAGACGGTCGAGACTCAGGAGCTGCGCTCGAGCCTCGTCTACGAAGTGCGGGTATTCGTCGAGGACCCGAGAGATGTCCTGCGGCTCGGGATGCCCGCCACCGTGTACTTGCCGATCAGTGCGAGTCAGCCGGGCGCAACGAGCGGCGCCGCGGCAGGCGGCACGGCGGGAACTAACGCGCCATCGGCTGACGACACCGATGAGGGCCGACCGGCTCCGCCGGAGAATGCGCCTCGCACCGATGCCCCTCCCGCCGATGCAATCGCCGGATGCTCCTCGAGCGAGCTCTCCGCTGGTCCGACCTCGTGAACGCATCGAATCCCGAGATGGCGGCAGGCGACCGCAGCAGTGGCAGCGGCGGCAGCAGCGCCGGCGGTGGCGGGAACGGCTTCAGCGGCAGCCGCGCGCCCGTTGCGATCGCGCGCGACGTTCGCAAGACATTCGGGGAGGTCAAGCGCGAACGGCGGCGGTCGCGGAGCACCGAGCCTGCGGGCGAGCGTGAGAGCGGGCCGGTGCCGGCGCTCGATGGCGTCTCGATCGATGTCGCCGCCGGTGAGCTCACGGCGCTCGTCGGCCCGGACGGCGCCGGAAAGACGACGCTCATCCGGCTCCTTGCCGGACTGCTCGTTGCCGAGGCGGGCACGCTCGCCGTGCTCGGCATCGATCCTGCGGCCGATCCCCAGGGCGTGCAGGACCGCGTCGGCTACATGCCGCAGAAATTCGGCCTGTACGAGGACCTCACCGTGCAGGAGAACCTCGATTTGTATGCGGACCTGCACGGCGTGACCGCCGAGGAGCGCGGCCGGCGCTATCCGCAGCTCATGCAGATGACGAACCTCGGCGCCTTCACGCGGCGGCTCGCGGGCCGGCTGTCCGGCGGCATGAAGCAGAAGCTCGGCCTCGCGTGCACGCTCGTGCGCTCCCCGCAGCTGCTGCTCCTCGATGAGCCTACGGTCGGCGTCGATCCGCTCTCGCGCCGCGAGCTCTGGGAGATCGTGCATCACCTGGTGCACGGCGAACATCTAACGGTCCTCGTGAGCACCTCGTATCTCGATGAGGCCGAGCGCGCGAGCCGCGTGATCGTCCTCAACCGTGGCCAGGTACTCGCTCAGGGCGCACCGGAGGAGGTAACGAGGCTCGCCGAAGGCCGCACATTCATCGCCGACCCGGCCGGTGAGACGGCGCGGCGCATGCAGGCTCGCCTCCTCGATGATCCCGGCGTGATCGATGCCGTGCCCGACGGCGGGCGCGTGCGATGGGTGATGGCCGAGCACGGGTCTGCGGGCGCAGTCGAGGCGTTGGGCGCAGTCGATGCGTTGGGCGCAGTCGATGCAGCGCATCCCGGCACAACCGCCGCTCCGCAGGGAACGCCCGTGCCGGCCCGGTTCGAAGATGGCTTCATGGTGCTGCTCAATCGGACCGCCCCTCGCGAGACGCTCGCTGCCATCGAGCTCGAACGCCCGCTCGCGGCACGCGCAGACGAGGTGGTGGTTCGCGTCGCCGATCTCGTCAAGCGTTTCGGGGCGTTCACCGCCGTCAATCATGTGAGCTTCGAGGTGCGCCGGGGCGAGATATTCGGGCTGCTCGGGCCGAACGGAGCGGGCAAGACGACGACGTTTCGCATGCTTTGCGGACTGCTCGCCCCCACGGCCGGCGTGCTCGAGATCGTCGGTGTCGACGTGCGCCGCGCGAGTGCGGCCGCGCGGCAGCGCCTCGGCTACGTCGCGCAGAAGTTCTCGCTCTACGGCCAGCTCACGGTTGCGGAAAACCTCGACTTCTTCGCAGCGGCCTACGGCCTGCAGGGCCGCCGCCGCCGCGAGCGTATCGACTGGGCGCTGCGCCAGTTCGAGCTCGCCGATCATGCGGCGCTGCCGAGTGGGGAGCTGCCGGGCGGCTACAAACAGCGCCTCGCGATGAGCGCAGCTCTTCTGCACGAGCCGGAGATCCTCTTCCTCGATGAGCCGACGAGCGGTGCCGATCCGCTCGCCCGGCGCGCGTTCTGGCGCCGGATCACCGCGCTCTCGGATCAGGGTGTCACCGTCATCGTCACGACGCACTTCATGCAGGAGGCGGAGTACTGCGATCACGTCGCGATCATGGATGCGGGCCGCGTGCTCGCCCAGGGCACTCCCGGGGAGATCCGCAGGCTCGCTCACGTCGAGGCCGGGCGCGAGCCGACCATGGAGGATGCGTTCATCACGGTCGTCGAGCAGGCGCGCGAGCGCGAGGCGAGCCGCGCGGGGCAGGCGGCTTGATGCGGCCGCAAGACGACGCGCGGCAGTGGAGGTCGCTCGCATGAGGGGCGATGAGGCAGCCGCCTGGAAGCCGCGGGCGAGGCGCGTCTGGACGCTCGTCAAGAAGGAGTCGCGCCAGATCATCCGCGATCCGGCGAGCATCGCGATCGGTGTAGTGTTGCCGCTCATCCTCGTCCTGCTCTTCGGCTTCGGGTTGTCGCTCGATGTGAAGAACGTTCCCGTGGCGCTCGATCTGGAGGGCACCTCCCCGGAGGCGGTCGCTCTTGCGGCGAGCTTTCAGCTTTCGCCTTATTTTCATCCGCAGGTCGTGCATTCGATGCAGGCGGCCGAGAGCCTGATGCAGAGCCGCGCCGTCGACGGCATCGTCCGCGTCCGCTCGGACTTCGCGCGCCGTCTGAGTCAGGGCGATGCCGTAGTGCAGGTGATCGTGCACGGCACCGATGCGAACCAGGCGCGCCTGATGGAAGCGTATGTCCAGGGAGCAATCGCCGCGTGGTCTTCGCGCGAGGCGGCCGAGGGGCGCGCGGCAGCAGGCGGCGGCCCGGTCTCGGTCGAGACGCGGATGTGGTTCAACGAGGCGAACGACAGCCATTACTTCCTGGTGCCCGGTGTGGTCGTTCTCGTGATGACGCTCATCGGCGCGTTCCTCACCGCGATGGTCGTCGCGCGCGAGTGGGAGCGCGGGACGTTCGAGGCGCTCTTCGTGACACCCGTGAGGAGCGGGGAGATTCTGCTCGGGAAGACCATCCCGTACTTCGGGCTTGCCATGGTGGGACTCCTCCTCTGCGTCGTCTCCGCTAAATTTCTGTTCAGTGTGCCGGTCCGCGGCTCGCTCGGGGTGCTGACCGGCGCCTCGATGCTCTATGTGCTCGTCGGGCTCGGCATCGGGCTCCTCATCTCTTCCGCCGTGAAGAATCAGCTGGTCGCGAGCCAGCTCACGATGCTCGCGACCTTCATGCCCGCGTTCATGCTTTCGGGGTTCCTATTCGATTTGCGCAGCATGCCAGTCGCGATCCGCGCCATTACCTACGTCCTGCCCGCGCGCTATTACGTGACGCTGCTGCAGACCGTATTCCTCGCCGGGGACCTGTGGTCGGTGCTGCTCCCGAATCTCGCAGTGCTCGCCGGGATGCTGCTTCTCATCGGCGCGGGCACGCGCCTCATCACGCACAAGAGGCTCGCGTAAGGTCATGCTCGGTTCGCTGCTTCGCATCATCGCTCTCACGCGCAAGGAGCTGCTCGCCGTGCTCAAGGAGCGGCGCTCGCGCAACAGCCTGCTGCTGCCGCCGATCATCCAGACGCTCATCTTCGGCTACGCGGCGACCTACGATCTCAATCACGTCTCCTATGCCGTGCTCGATCAGGACCGAAGCGCGGCATCGCGCGAGCTCGTTGCGAAGTTCGACGGCAGCGGCATATTCGAGCGTGTCGCGAGCCTTCAAAGCGCGGATCAGATTCGGGCGACGATCGACAACCGCCGGGCGTTGATCGTCGTCACCATCCCTCCGGATTTCGGGCGGAAGCTCGGCGCGGGCCGGGCGGCCGACGTGCAGGTGATCGCCGACGGCCGCAATTCAAACACGGCCGGAACGGCAACCGGATACGCGAGCGCAGTCGTCGAGGGATTCAATGCCGACTGGCGTCGAGAGCACGATCTTGCCGGCCCGCCGGTCAAAGTCGAGCTGCGCGCCTGGTACAACCCGAACCTCGAGACGCGCTGGAACATGATCCCGGGCATGATCGGGCAGCTCACATTGCTGCAGACGATGCTGCTCGCGGCGATGTCGGTCGCGCGCGAGCGCGAGCAGGGCACGTTCGATCAGCTGCTCGTGACTCCGTACCGGCCTTACGAGATCATGGCCGGCAAGGCCGTTCCGGCCATGCTCATCGGCCTCATGCAGGCAACCGGCGTCCTGCTCGTCGCGCAGCTCTGGTTTCACATTCCGTTCGCGGGCTCCTATCTAACGCTCTATTTCGGCATGGCGTGCTTCGTGCTCGCCTCGGTCGGCCTGGGGCTCATGGTCTCGGCGGTCTCCTACACGATGCAGCAGGCGATGCTGTTTTCCTTCCTGCTGATCATGCCGTTCGCGACGCTCTCGGGCCTCACCACTCCGCTCGAGAACATGCCGCTCGCCCTGCAGTACTTCACTCTCATCAATCCGCTGCGCTACGCCGTCGACATCGCGCAGCGCGTCTATCTCGAGGGCAGCTCTTTCGTGCAGCTCGGCCCGGACCTCTGGCCGCTCGCGGTGATCGCCGCATTCACGCTTACGGGGGCTGCGTGGATGTTTCGCAGCCGGCTGCAATAGCCCCATGAGCCAGCGATCATGAGTGCCGGAGCAATGGTGGCACGGGCCTCGATCGGCGGGCTTGCGCTGCTCCTTGCGAGCTGCGCGGTCGGGCCGAATTTCGTCCCGCCCAAACCCGCCGTGCCTTCGACGTGGTCGCGCACGGCGCTCGGCGGCGGCCCGGCGAGCGCGATCGAGACGCGCACGCCGGACCTCGCGGAGTGGTGGTCGAGCTTCAAAGACCCGACGCTGATCTCGCTCATCGAACGCAGCTTCGGGGCGAATCTCGACCTCAGCGCGGCGGTGGTGCGCATCGAGGAGGCGCGTGCGCAGCGCCAGCAAACCGCGGCAGGGCTTTGGCCGACTCTGGCTGCCAATGCGAGCTTCACGCGCCAGCGCTTCAGTCTCAACACGCCGAACGGCGCCGTCTTCGGCATCGCCGGGTCGGGAGGCCTCAGGGGCTTGCCGCCCGGCGTCACCATTTCCAATCCTTTCAACCAGTATCAGCTTGGCCTCAGCGCCTCCTGGGAGCTCGATTTGTTCGGCCGCGTGCGCCGCTCCATCGAGGCGGCCGACGCGGACGTGACGTCCGCAGTCGAGAACGAACGGGCCGTGCGCATCTCACTCGCCGGCGACGTGGCGGAGGCTTATATCGATTTGCGCGGCGCGCAGCTGCGGCGCTCGATTCTCGAGCAGAGCCTCGCGACGCAGCGCGACGTGTACGACTTGACGCGCGAGCGGTGGAATGCGGGCCTCACGACCGACCTCGACGTCGAGAACGCCTCGAGCGAGGTGAGCGTCACAGAGGCGCAGGTGCCGCCGCTCGAGCGCGAGATCACCCAGGACATCAATCAGCTGAGCCGCCTGATGGATCGCGAGCCCGATGCGTTGCGCGCGGAGCTCGCTCGAGCGAGCCCCGTGCCCCCGGCACCTCCGCGCGTGCCGGTCGGGTTGCCAGGGGAGCTCGCGCGGCGCCGTCCGGACGTTCGCCGCGCCGAGGCCAGTCTGCACGCGGCGACGGCTCGTGTTGGAGTCGCAGTGGCGGATCTCTTCCCGCGGCTCACGCTGAGCGCGGCCGGAGGGTATCAGTCCGAGGGGCTCTCGCGGCTGATCGAAGCCGCGAGTCGTTTCGGGTCGCTAGGTCCCACTCTGGAGCTGCCGATTTTCGAGGCCGGCGCCCGCCGCGCCGTCATCCGGCTGCAGGATGCGCGGGAGAAGGAGGCCGCGATCGACTACGCCCGCACCGTGCTCAACGCCCTTCACGAGGTGGAGAACGCGCTCGCTGCGTACTCTTCCGAGCAGGCGAGCCGCGCATCGCTCGTGGCCGCCTCGCAAGCCAGTCGAAACGCGCTGACGCTTGCGCGGCAGCGATACGAGAGCGGACTTGCGAGCTTCATCGAGGTGCTCGATGCCGAACGGACGCTCCAGCAGAACGAGCTCGCACGCGCACAGGCGACCACGGCCGAGTCCACCGACCTCGTCGAGCTCTACAAAGCGCTCGGGGGAGGCTGGCGCGAGTCGCCCTAGTGCCCATGCGGCAAGGCGTTATGCAACGGATGCGGCCGATTTTGCGTTCCTGCGCGAGTCGAGCAATAGTATGTGCACTCGAGGAGCGAAGGTCACATGAGCCTGACAGTAAAGCCGATTTTGCCCAAGTTCGGCGCCGAAATATCCGGTGTCGACATCGCGAAGCCGCTCGATGAGGCGACTCGCCGGGAGATCATCGCCGCCCAGAACACGTGGGGTATCACGATCTGGCGCAACACCGGTCTCAACGATGAGACACACATCGCGTTCAGCCGTATCTTCGGCCACATCGAGTTCGCTCCGCGAATGGAGGGGCGGCGCTACCGGCACGAGCATCGCGAGATTTTCGATGCAAGCAATCTCGATCCCGACGGCAACATCATCCAGGACGAGATGATCCGCCTGCACAAGCGCGGCGACCGGCTGTGGCACACCGACTCATCGTTCATGGATATGCGCTCGGCGCAGTCGCTTCTGCTGTGTCACGAGGCGCCTCCCGAGGGCGGGGAGACCTGGTTCGCCGACACACGCAGCGCTTACGAGGACCTGCCGCAATCGATGAAGGATCGCATCGAAGGGCTCGAGGCGCGCCACTCGCTTTGGTGGTCGCGCAGCCGCGCAGGCTACCCTCTCAGCGAGGAGGAGATCGATGCGCGGCCGCATGCCGTGCATCCGCTCGTGCACGTTCACCGCGGCTCCGGGCGCAAGGCGCTCTACATCGCGGCCCACGCACGCGACATCGTCGGCATGCCGCGCGAGGAGGGGCGTGCGCTGCTTGCCGAGCTCATCGCCTTCGCCACCCAGCCGAAATACGTCTTCAACGTCACCTACCGTCCCGGCGACATGGCCATCTGGGACAACCTGTGCAGCATGCATCGGGGCGGGGACTACGACGAGTTCAAACATCGCCGCGACATGCGCCGCACGACGATCCGCGAGGGCGCGGCGCCCGTGCAGCCGGACGATCCCTTCACGAAGCTGTTCGCGGCCTCGGGCGCGACCGCGTTCAATCGTCCCGCATCGACTTCGACGCGGTAGGCAGCGCAGACCTTTCCGCTAGCGACTAGCGCTGCATTCTCTGCCTGAGCTCCGCGGCGGTCAGATCGCCGTGCGCGAGCGGCTGGCCGAGATCGAAGCGGCGCGTCTCCGCGAGCGAGCCGACGACGACGGGATCGAAACCCGTCTCCCCTATCAGCTGTTGGGCGACGCTGATGGCTCGAGGATCGTCGCCTCCGATCGGGATAGCGATGCGCTCGGGCTTTCGATCGCCTTCGGTCGCGAGCGTCCGCGCGGGAATGCAGTTGAAGGCTCGCACGACTCGCTTGTTGTGCAGGTACTCCGCGGTCGCAACGCCCGCGCCCTTCTCCTCAACGCCGCGCGCCATCGGGCCGTCGCGCCTCTCGGAGGGGTTGCTCGTGTCGAGTATCACCTTGCCCGCGAGCTCCTTCGATACCGTCGCGCCGAGCTCCGGCATCGCTTTGTAAGGTACCGAGACGAGAATCACCGTCCCGAAAGCCGCAGCCTCGCGAGGCGTGCCCACGTGCGCGCGGGAGCCGAGCTCCGCTGCGAGCGGCCGAAGCGTCTCCGGATGATCGGATGAGATCATGACCTCGTGTCCGGCCTTGACCCAATAACGCGCGAGTGTGCCCCCGATCCGACCGGTCCCGATGATGCCGATCTTGAGCGCCTGCGGGTCCGATTGAGCCTCGCCTTGCGGAAATGCGCCTGTTGAAAACAACACGGAGGCGAACGCCAGAACGAGGAGCCTGCTCATTTTGATCGCAGCGAGTGCCGGCATGATTGCCTCACGAGGTTAGATGTTGTTGGTATCCGCCGCAGTCTACCGAGGCGGCTCACACCCTTCAACGAATGGGCAGCACGTGCAGCCGGGCGACAGCGCGCAGCGCAAAGCTCGAATGTACGCGTGCGACGTGCGGCAGCTGCGTCAGATTCCTGCTGTGCACGCGCTCGAAATCGGCAGTGTCGGCAACGACGACGCGCAGCAGATAATCGAAGTCGCCGGTCATGAGGTAGCACTCCATCACTTCGGGGATCCGGCGCACCGCCTCCTCGAACGCCTGCAGGTCGGTCTGGTCCTGTCGATCCAGCGTGATGCTGACGAAAACGTTGACGGGCAGTCCCGCCTTCACCTGATCGATTCGCGCGCCGTAGCCGCTCACGAGGCCGGACGCCTCGAGTGCGCGTACCCGGCGGAGGCATGCGGACTCCGACAGGCTCACCTTCTCCGCGAGCGCGGCGTTCGTGATGCGCGCGTCGCGCTGCAGAGTCTCGAGGATGAGGCGGTCCGTACGATCGAGAGCCATTGAATATTCTTCCATGAATTCGCATAAGAACGCAAGAATATTGCGTATAACGCCCTAATCAGCGCCTAAATAGCATCTTCTGTGCCACGGTACGCGATAAGCTTGCACCAACGAGTTCTATTTTGCGGGAGCGTGCCATGCGGATCGGAGTCCCTCGCGAGATCAAGGTGCACGAATACAGGGTCGGGCTGGTCCCGGCCGGTGTGCGTGAGCTGGTTGCCGCTGGCCATGAGGTTCTCATCGAGACGCACGCCGGCGAGGGTGTCGGTCTTCTCGATCTGCACTACGAAGCCGCGGGCGCGAAGATCGCCCGCTCGGCTGCCGAGGTGTTCCGCTCCGCGGACCTGATCGTCAAGGTCAAGGAGCCGCAGATCGAGGAGTGTCGCATGCTGCGGCAGGGTCAGATGCTGTTCACGTATCTGCACCTCGCCGCCGACCCCTCCCAGGCACGGGCGCTCATGGATGCGGGTGCCACGGCTATCGCGTACGAGACAGTGACCGCCGCGGACGGCTCGCTGCCGCTACTCACGCCGATGAGCGAGGTGGCCGGGCGAATGTCCATTCAGGTTGCCGCGAGCTGCCTGCAGAAGGCAAACGGTGGCAGCGGCATGCTGCTCGGAGGCGTGCCCGGTGTGACGCCCTGCAAAGTGGCCGTGCTGGGCGGCGGCGTTGCCGGCACGCAAGCCGCCGAAATGGCGGTCGGCCTGCAGGCGGATGTCACGGTACTCGATCGTTCCGTCAAGCGGCTGCGCGAGCTCGCCGCGCAGTTCGGCAGCCGGTTGAAGACCCAGTACTCGACCGTCGATGCGGTCGAGCAGTGCGTAACGGATGCCGACGTCGTGATCGGCGCCGTTCTCATCCCCGGGGCGCACGCGCCGCGGCTCGTCACGCGTGCGATGGTTGCTCAAATGAAGCCTCTTTCGGTGATCGTCGACATTTCGATCGACCAGGGCGGCTGCATCGAGACGAGCCGGCCGACGACGCATGCCAATCCGACGTACGTCGTAGACGGCGTCATTCACTATTGCGTGACGAACATGCCGGGCGCCGTACCGCGAACCTCGACCTACGCGCTCACCAATGCGACGCTGCCCTTCGTGCGAGCGCTCGCGGACCATGGCTGGCAGAGCGCATTCAAACGCGATCCGCATCTGGCGCGTGGGCTCAATGTGCACGACGGGGAGCTCCGGCACGAGGCGGTCGCGCGGGCGCTCGACGGCGCGTTTGCGCACTGAGGATACCGCACTGCGGATGAGACTCTCCGCGAGGGCCTCGGCCGGGGTTAAGATTTGCGCGCCTCGGTCTCGCGGAGAGCTCCATGAATCTGCATTGGCGCGCGCCTCAATTTCACTTTCCTTCCCGCACCGGCGTCGCCGCACTTGCGGCCGCCCTGTGGTGGCTCGCCGCATCGGTTGCGACGGCGCAGGAGGGCGCGATGCTCGGCTACACCGCGCAGGATGCCGGTGCCGAGCGCAATCTGGAGGAGCGGTTCGATGCGCAGATGCGGGCGAGCGATCTACGCAACTGGATGAAGGAGCTGTCCTCCGAGCCCAATCAGGTCGGCTCGCCCCACGATGCAAAAAACGCGCGAACCATCGAGCGCATGTTCTCCTCCTGGGGCTGGGACACCCATATCGAGACGTTCTACGTGCTGTATCCCACACCGAAGCAGGAGTCGCTCGAGCTCGTCGCGCCGAAACGTTTCAAAGCGACGCTGCACGAGCCGCCGGTTCGGGGCGATAGCACCTCCGCGCTCTCCGGCGCGCTGCCGCCCTACAACGTCTACGGCGCAGACGGCGATGTGACCGGCGAGCTCGTCTATGTCAACTTCGGCATGAACGATGACTACAAGGCGCTCGCGCGCCGCGGCGTCGACGTCCGCGGCAAGATCGTCATTGCGCGCTATGGCGGCGGGTGGCGCGGTTTGAAGCCAAAGCTCGCATATGAGCACGGCGCCATCGGCTGCATCATCTATTCCGATCCGCACGAGGATGGCTACTCACCCGGCGATGTGTACCCGCAGGGCGGCTGGCGCCCGAGTGAGGGCGTCCAGCGCGGCTCGGTCGAGGATATGACGCTTTATGCCGGAGACCCGCTCACGCCGGGGATCGGTGCAACGAAGAATGCGAAGCGGCTCTCGATTGCAGACGCGAAAACCGTCCTCAAGATTCCGGTGCTGCCGATCTCCTATGCCGACGCACAGCCTTTGCTCGCCGCTCTCGGAGGGCGCATCGCACCGGTCTCGTGGCGCGGGTCGCTGCCGCTCACCTATCACTTGGGCCCAGGTCCTGCGCGCGTGCACCTCCTCGTCCGCTCGGACTGGAGCCTCAAGCCGATCTATGACGTGATCGCGACGCTTCGAGGCTCCGCGCGTCCCGATGAATGGGTGATCCGCGGCAATCACCACGACGGGTGGGTATTCGGTGCCTGGGACCCGATCGCGGGAGCCGACGCCGAGCTCGAGGAGGCGAAGGCGATCGGCCAGCTCGCGAAGAGCGGCTGGAGGCCGAAGCGCACGCTCATCTATGCGAGCTGGGACGGCGAGGAGCCTGGGCTGCTCGGCTCGACCGAATGGGCGGAAGAGCATGCGGAGGAGCTCGAACGAAAGACGGTGCTCTACGTCAATACGGATGACAATGGGCGAGGATTCCTCCGCATCGGCGGCAGCCACTCTCTGCAGCGTCTCGTCAATCAGGTCGCAGCCGGCGTCGACGATCCGGAAACGCATGCGAGTGTCGAGTCGAGGCTGCGAGCGCGCCTGGAAGTCCAGGCGTTCGATCCGGCCGCGGGCTCCGAGGCGCAGCGGGTCGGAAAGCTCGCCGCCTCGGGAGCCGATCTGCCGCTGCAAGCGCTCGGCTCAGGCTCGGACTACACGCCCTTCCTGCAGCATCTCGGCATCGCCTCGATCAACTTCGGATTCACGGGTGAGGAAGAACAGGAGGGCGTCTATCACTCGCGCTACGACTCCTTCGATCACTATGTACGCTTCGGCGACCCAGACTTCGTCTACGGCATTGCGATGGCGAAGGTTGGCGGGCATCTGGCGCTGCGCGTGGCGGATTCGGACGTGCTGCCGCTCGAGTTCGGCGAATTCGCCGATACCGTCGATCGCTATCGGCAGGAGCTGCACCGGCTCGCCGACTCGCAGCGCGAACGCGCCGAGAGCCTGGCACGCCTTCTCGATCAGCGCGCGTTTGCGCTCGCATCCGACCCCCGGCATCCGCTCGGCCCGCCGGCTGAGGAGGCGCCCGGTCCCTATCTCGAGTTCGCGCCGCTCGACAATGCGGTCGCACGACTCAAAATTTCGGCACACCGCTACGATGCGGCACTTGCGAGCGCGCTGTCGTCCGGGAACCTGCCGACCGGGGAGCCCTTGAGAATGCTCAACGATCTGCTGACCGGTATGGAGCGAACGTTGACCGATCCGCGCGGTCTTCCCGGGCGCAGCTGGTTCGTCCACCTCATCTACGCGCCGGGCGCGCTCACCGGGTATGGCGCGAAAACCCTTCCCGGGGTCCGCGAAGCGATCGAGGGCCGACGCTGGGATCAGGCTAACGATTACCTGATGCGCACTGCGCATGCACTCGATGCATGCCGCGAGCGGATCGATCGAGCCGCGGCGCTGCTCTCGAGGTGAGTCCCGAGGCCGTATAATCCGCCGCTATGAATACGAGCACTCCGCGTCAGGCGCCCTTCGGCAGCGTGCTGACGGATTCGATGGCGATCGCCTGGTATCGAGGCGGCTCATGGCAAGCGGACCGGCTGGAGGCAACCGCACCGTTGCCCATTCACCCGGCTGCGCACGCGCTGCACTACGGCAGCTCCTGCTTCGAGGGCTTCAAGGCCTACCGGCGTGCCGACGGCGGCATTCACATCTTCAGGCTCGCGAGCCACATCGAGCGCTTCAGGCAGAGCGCGCGGCTGCTCGCATTGCCGGAGCCCGATCGAGCTCAAGTCGCGCACATGGTCGTCTCGCTCGTCGAGCGCTGCCGCGACGAGGTGCCCGAAGCGCCGGGTGCGCTTTATTTGCGTCCCGTACTCTTCGGCACCGTTCCCAATATCGGCGCGGCAGGTACTGCGGCGAGCGAGGCATGCCTCGTCGTGCTCGCGAGTCCCGTGTGGGATTACTTCGCAGGCGGGCTCAAGCCTCTCAAGATTTTCGTCCAGCTCGCCGCGCGCACCGCGCCCAATCTCGGCATGGTCAAGACCGGCGGCAATTACGCGGCCGCACTCGGCCCCACGCTTGCCGCGCGGCGCGAGTTTCAAGCGGACCAGGTTCTTTTCTGTCCGGGAGGCGAGGTGCAGGAGACGGGAGCTGCTAATTTCCTGCTGATCCGCGGCAAGCAGATCCTCACGCGCAGCCTCGATGCGACGTTCCTGCACGGGGTCACCCGCGATTCGCTCCTGACGCTCGCGCGCGCTCGCGGCTACGACGTGAGCGAGCGCATCGTTACGCTCGATGAGACGCTCGCCTGGATCGCCAGGCCGGACGGGGAGGCGGCGCTCTCCGGGACCGCGGCGGTGCTGACGGGTGTCGGCACGCTGATCCACGGCGGCCGCGAGCATCGTGTCGGCAACGGCGAGGTAGGAGGGGAGACGCAGGCGCTGCGCGCCGCGCTCATTGCAGTTCAACGCGGCGAATCGCCCGATGAGTTCGGCTGGCTGACGCCGGTACGCTGATGGCCGCCGCCCGCAGGGTTTCGCGCCTTCACGTTCCTCATCCGCCTGCCCGACCTGGGGATCGGCCCGACTTCAGCTATTTGAAAGTGCCGCGCGCGGGCGCCGTCGAGAGGCCCGACACGACGGCGGCGCTCCGCGAGCTCGAGCCGCTCGCATCCGAGATGGTGCGCGTGCTCGATGAGGAACATCACGCCGTCGGTCCCTGGAATCCCAGGCTCGACCCCGAGGACCTGCAGGTCGGCCTGCGCCACATGGTGCTCACGCGCCGTTTCGACGAGCGGATGCTGCGCAACCAGCGCCAGGGGCGGATCTCGTTCTACATGAAATCGACGGGCGAGGAGGCGGTCTCGGTCGCCGCCGCGATGGCGCTGCGTCCGGGCGACATGCTGTTTCCCTCCTACCGCAATCAGGGCCTGCACATCGCCCGCGGCTCGAGCCTCGTCGCGTTGATGTGCCAGTGCCTCTCAAACACGCGCGACATGTGCAAGGGCCGGCAGATGCCGGTGATGTACCACTCGGCGAGCGGCAACATCTTCTCGATCTCCGGCAATCTCGCGACTCAATTTCCGCAGGCGGTCGGCTGGGCGATGGCCGCGGCGATCCGGGGCGAGGACCGGCTCGCCGCCGCCTGGATCGGCGAGGGCTCGAGCGCAGAGGCGGACTTTCATCATGCGCTCACGTTCGCGGCGGTCTATCAGGCGCCCGTGATCCTCAATATCGTCAACAACCAATGGGCGATCTCGACGTTCCAGGGATTCGCGGGCGGGGAGCACCGGACATTCGCGGCACGCGGACCGGGATACGGAATCCCGGGCATGCGCGTCGACGGCAACGATTTCCTCGCGGTCTATGCCGTCACGCAGTGGGCGGCCGAGCGCGCGCGGCGCGGGGGAGGACCGACCCTCATCGAGCATGTGACCTATCGAGCATCGGCGCACTCGACGAGCGATGATCCCTCGCGCTATCGCCCGCAAGAGGAATGGAAGGCATGGCCGCTCGGGGATCCCATCGAGCGCCTCGCACGACATCTGATCGCGCTCGGGGAATGGTCCGCCGAGCGCGAGGCTGCGCTCGAAAAGGAGCTCGACGGGCACATCGCCGAGGCCTGGAAGGAGGCGGTGCGCTACGGAACCCTCACCGAGGGCCCAACGCTCGATCCGCTCTCGATGTTCGAGGACGTTTTCAAAGAGATGCCGCCGCACCTCGCGCGCCAGCGGCGCGAGCTCGAGGCGCTGCTCGCGGCTCGGTCCGGGGAAGCCTCTCCCGAGCAATCGTCGGGCGCCGAGGATTGAGTCGTGGCGCAGATGAACATGGTGCAGGCCGTCAATTCCGCGCTCGACGTGATGCTCGGCCGCGACGCCTCCGTCGTCGTGATGGGAGAGGACGTGGGCTATTTCGGTGGGGTATTCCGGTGCACCGACGGTCTGCAGCGAAAGTACGGGGAGTATCGCGTGCTCGACACGCCGATCGCCGAGGGCGGGATCGTCGCCGCTGCGATCGGCATGGGCGTTAACGGGCTGCGGCCCGTCGCGGAAGTGCAATTCGCGGACTATGTCTACCCCGCGTTCGATCAGATCGTGAGCGAGCTCGCGCGGCTCCGGTACCGGACGGCCGGTGAGTTTTCCTCGGCGGTGACCGTCCGCATGCCCTGCGGCGGGGGCATCCGCGGCGGGCAGACGCATTCGCAGAGCCCGGAGGGCATCTTCACGCACGTGTGCGGGATCAAGGTCGTCATGCCCTCGAACCCCTACGATGCCAAGGGTCTGCTCATCGCCTCGATCGAGGACGATGACCCGGTGATCTTCTTCGAGCCGAAGCGTCTCTACAACGGACCGTTCGATGGCGACTGGCACAAGCCTGCCGTACCGTGGAGCACGCACCCGAGAGGGGAAGTGCCTCCGGGTCATTTCACGTTGCCGCTCGCGCGCGCCGAGATCGTGCGCAAAGGAGAGGATCTCACGATCCTCGCGTATGGGACGATGGTGCACGTCGCCGAGGCGGCCGTGCGGCTCGCGGGCGCCGATGCAGAGATCATCGATTTGCGCACTCTCGTGCCACTCGACACCGACACGATTTGCGAGTCCGTGCGCCGCACCGGACGGTGCGTGATCGTGCACGAGGCCACGCGCTTCAGCGGCTTCGGCGCGGAGCTCTCGGCGACCGTCCAAGAGGAGTGCTTCTGGAATCTCCAGGCACCGATCGAGCGCGTGACCGGCTGGGATACGCCGTATCCGCATGCGTTCGAGTGGGAGTATTTCCCGGGGCCCGAGCGCATCGGCGCCGCGATCCGGCGCGTCATGGAGGCGTCGTGAGCCACCGTCGCGCGAGCACCCCGTGAGCCGCTACGTTTTCAAACTGCCGGATCTCGGCGAGGGCACCGTCGATGCGGAGAT
>Ga0134128_10005379_pt1 | contig 15513 bp, 16 predicted proteins | sample KB31754_FD_96462 | JGI IMG/M metagenome (GOLD analysis project Ga0134128, IMG submission 96462) | Terrestrial soil microbial communities with excess Nitrogen fertilizer from Kellogg Biological Station, Michigan, USA - KB3-175-4 | ecosystem: Environmental > Terrestrial > Soil > Unclassified ...
CCCGACGCGCCGGCGGCGATCACGCCCAAGCGCCAGATGGCCGATGACTTTGTCATGGGCATCCGCTTCTTTTCGCGCCTGCCGAGCGGCGACCGGCCCCATGAAAAGCCGGACCTCACCCGCATCGCCATGGCCCTGCCCTTCGCCAGCCTAGTCATCGGCGTTGCCCCCGCCGCGATCCTGCTCGGCGCCTCGCTGATCGGCCTCCCCAAGCTTTTTGCCGCCGGCCTCGCCATCGCCGCCGCTATCGTCGTGACCGGCGGGATGGCCGAAGACGCGATCGCCGATGCCGCGGATGGCCTCTTCGGTGGCGCAACGCGCGAGCGGCGCCTCGAAATCATGAAGGACAGCCGGCACGGCACCTATGGCGTGGCGGCGCTCTGCCTCTCCCTGCTGCTGCGTGCCGCGGCACTCGCGGCGCTGGCCGAGATTCAGCCAGTCGCCGCGGCGGCGGTCTGGCTCGCGGCAATGCTCATGGCGCGGTCGGCATCGATGTGGCTGACGGTAGCCCTGCCCCCGGCGCGGCTCGACGGCCTCTCGGCGAGCGTTGGCCGGGTAACACGCCCGGCCTTCTTCATGGGCGCGCTGTTCGCGGTGATCCTCGGGCTCATGCTGGCCGCCCCCGGCGTCGGCCTCGCCGGCTTCGTCTTTACGGTAGTGCTCATCGGGGCAATCGCCTGGGGCTGGTCCGATCTCTGCCGCCGCCTTGTCGGTGGCCAGACCGGGGACCTCATCGGCGCCTTGCACGCCATCATCGAGATCGCAGCGCTCGGCGCCTTCCTGCTGTTCATCTAGGCGGCGCTGTCACGCGGCCTTCAGCACTTCCGCATCGAGCTTGCGCAGGCGGCTCAGATAGCGCTCGGCGTAATCGGACGGGACCGCCGTCTTGATGCTGTCGCGGCCGGCCAGTGCACGGCGCCAGTGCTCGAGTGCCGGAAAGCCATCGAGCAGCCCCGTCGAGGCAACGCTTTCAAGCGCATCGATCTGCCGGAAAAACGGCCCGAACGCCGCGTCGACCAGGCTGAAATGCTGGCCGGAGAAATACGGCCCTCCGCTCAGCGCCGATTCCAGCCGCTTGAATTTGCCCGTCAGTGTCTCCCGGGCCGCCGCAAGCGTCGCGGTATCGGTCGCGCCGGTGAAGCGGTGGAGGTCGCCCAGCATGGTCGAGCAGAACTCGATCCAGGCGCGGTGTTGCGCGCGATGCAGGGGATCCGCCGGATGAAGCTTGTCGCCGGGAATGGTTTCCTCAAGATATTCGAGGATCACCGCGCTCTCGAAGATAATGGCCGGCGGCTCGCCTTTACCTTCGACCCGCAGCAGCGGCACCTTGCCGAGCGGCGAGATATCGAGAAACCAATCCGGCTTGGCGGCAAGATCGATGTAGATGACGTCGAACTCGACACGCTTTTCCTTAAGCGCGATGACAGCGCGCTGCACGTAGGGACAAGTCGGCGAACTGATGAGGGTGAGCTTGGTCATGGCGGAATTTCCGGGGATGCAACGAGGGATTCTAGCACCAAAAATCCCTGTTCCCGCCGCATTGAAGCTTTCGTGACCGCATGAGAGGCATGCAGTAAAATGATGAACCAAACGCCCGCTCAGGCGTTGGACGCCACAATTTGTGTCGCTTCTCCGCTTCGTCCGGTGCTTGAAAACACCGCAATCAATGTCTTTATCTTGAGGCTGTGACCCTGGTGGAAGGCTCCTTGCGATCATGATTTTCATCGGTATTGCCCTGCTGGTCGCTGCTGGATTGGCGATCGCGGTCAACGCCGATGCCGGCGCGCTCGTGGGGTTGAGCCAGGATCAGGCCGGGCACATCGTGCCGCTCCTGCTGGTGCTGATTCTCGTCGCCGGGGCAATGTTCGCGCGCCGTCGCCCATTCGGCGAGTTGATCGGCGGTCTCGTGCTCTCGATCGGCGTTTTCGGCATTGTGCTCGCCGGCTACACCTATCGCGACGAGATCATGAACGTTGCGAGCCGCATGTATGGCGAACTGACTCCGGGCCAGCCGATCATTGACAGCCGCACCGGGAGCGTAACCTTTCGGCGTGGGCTCGGCGGGCATTTCGAGGTCAGCGCCCGCGTCAACGGCGCCAGAATTCCGCTGATTTTCGATACCGGCGCCAGCGCCATGGTGCTGACGGCATCCGATGCGCGCAAGGCCGGGATCGATACTTCGCGCCTGCTGTTCAACACGCCCGTTTCGACGGCCAACGGCACCGGCCGCGCCGCCATCGTCAGCCTCGACCATATCGATGTCGGCGGTATCGTCCGCAGCAATGTCCGCGCCTATGTCACCGAAAACGACGCGCTGGAGACCAGTCTCCTCGGCATGACGTTTCTCGAAACGCTGAGCCGCTACGCCGTGACCAGGGACTCGCTCGAACTCACCAATTGATCGTCCCGGTTGGCCTTCGTCGCCGCAGCCGCTATGAGAAGGCGCTGCCCGAAGGAGAACCCGATGCCGATCCGCGCCCATGACGAAGCCCTGCTGCGCCGCTCTTTCGCCATTGCGCTCAAGGCGCGCGAGGGTGGCGATCATCCGTTCGGGTGCCTCCTCGCCGACGCCGATGGCAATGTGCTGCTCGAACAGGGCAACGGCTATTCGGCCGAAGGCGGCGATCGCACGGCGCACGCCGAAAAGCTGCTCGCCTCACGCGCCGCCAAAGCTTACGACACGGCGTTCCTGCAGCAATGCACGCTCTATACGTCCGCGGAACCCTGCGCCATGTGCTCGGGCGCCCTCTACTGGGCCGGCATTGGCCGGGTGGTCTTCGGCCAGACGGAAAAGGACCTCAAGGCGCAGACCGGCGCGCACGAAGAGAACCCGACCCTCGACCTACCCTGCCACATCGTTTTCGCCGCCGGCCAGCGCCCCACCGAGATCGTCGGGCCGCTGCTCGAGGCCGAAGCAGCAAAGCTGCAGGCCGACTTCTGGTCGTCACGCCACGGCGGCTGACGGGCCTATTCGGCCGCCACGGCTTTCGGCTCGACGGCATCGAGGGCGCGGTAGAGCACTTCCGGCCGTGCCCCGTGCCGGCACGCCTCAACGCTGAGGATTTGGCGGAACTGCCGGGCGCCGGGCAAGCCGTTGGCAAGGCCCAGCATGTGCCGGGTGATCTGGTTCAGCCGCGCGCCCTGCCGCAACTCGGCCTCGGCGTAATCCGCCATCGCTTCAATGATTGCGCCGAGCTCGACAGGCTGCGTGCTTTCGCCGAAAATCTGGCCATCCACATCCGCCAGCAACATCGGGCCATGATAGGCGGCGCGACCGAGCATCACGCCCGAAACGTGCCGCAGATGCATCTCAACGGCCTCAAGCGTCTCGATCCCGCCATTGATGGCAACGGGCAGCGGCGCGAGTCGCGCGGCAAGCCGATAGACCCGCTCGTAATCCAGCGGCGGAATGTTGCGGTTTTCCTTGGGGCTCAAGCCTTGCAGCCACGCCTTGCGGGCGTGGACGTAAAGCGCATCGACGCCTGCCAACACCATCTGGTCGGCAAATCGATCGAGATCGCCCTCGCTGTCCTGGTCGTCGATGCCGATCCGGCATTTTACTGTCACCGGCAAATCCGTCACAGCCTTCATTGCCCGCACGCAATCGGCCACCAGCCCCGGTTCGGCCATCAGGCACGCGCCAAAGCGCCCCGATTGCACCCGATCCGACGGACAGCCGACATTGAGGTTGATCTCGGCATAGCCGTAGGCGGCCCCGAACGCGGTCGCCGCCGCCAGTTCTGCCGGATCGGACCCGCCGAGTTGCAGCGCCACCGGCTGTTCGCGCGGGTCAAACCCGAGCAGCCGATCGCGGTTGCCATGCATCACCGCCGCGCTCGTCACCATCTCTGTGAACAGCAGCGCGCGCGCCGACAACAGCCGGTGCAAAAACCGGCAATGCCGATCACTCCAGTCCATCATGGGTGCTACGGAGAAGCGTCTGTCCAAGGCATTCATTTCGCTATGCTTTTCTACTTTCAGCCGATCCAATACGCTGTTGGACGATTGATGAAGTCAATTTCGCGCGACGTATATCCCTAAGTTCGCGAAATTACGACCATCTCGAATCAGCCTCGATCAACTGGCACGCTCCATCGCGACGGCAATACCCTGGCCGACGCCGATGCACATCGTCGCCAGAGCGCGGCGCTTCCCGGCGACGCGCAACTCCAGCGCAGCGGTGCCGGTGATGCGCGCGCCAGACATCCCCAACGGATGACCGAGTGCGATGGCGCCGCCATTGGCATTGACGTGCGTGGCGTCGTCGGCAAGGCCGAGCTCGCGCAGTACGGCAAGCGACTGGCTGGCGAACGCCTCGTTAAGCTCGACCACGTCGAAATCGACTGGCTTGAGACCGAGCCGTGCGCAGAGCTTTTGCGTCGCCGGCACCGGGCCCATCCCCATGATGCGCGGTGGCACCCCCGCGGCGGCGCCGCCAAGGAAACGCGCAATGGGGGTAAGGCCGTGGCGGCGGATAGCGGCCTCGGAGGCGACGATCAGCGCCGCGGCACCGTCGTTGACGCCGGACGAATTGCCCGCGGTGATCGTGCCCCCCGCGCGGAACGGCGTCGAAAGCCTGCCCAGCGCATCGAGCGAGGTATCGGCGCGCGGATGCTCGTCCCTTTCAATGACGATGGGGGCTTTCTTGTGCTGGGCAATCGTGACCGGAACGATCTCCTCGCCAAGCCGGCCGCTTGCTTGCGCAGCGACAGCACGCTGGTGGCTGCGCAGGGCGAACGCGTCCTGATCGGCGCGGGAAATGCGAAAATCCTCGGCGACGTTTTCGCCGGTCTCGGGCATCGAGTCGACGCCATATTGCTGCTGCATCAGCGGATTGACGAAGCGCCAGCCGATGGTCGTGTCGTAGATCTCGGCGTGGCGGGAGAAGGCGGTCTCGGCCTTGGGGAGAACAAACGGCGCGCGGCTCATCGACTCGACGCCACCGGCGACAAACAGGTCGCCCTCGCCTGCCCTGATGGCGCGCGCGGCGGTGACTATTGCGTCCATGCCGGAGCCGCAGAGCCGATTGATGGTAGTGCCCGAGACGGTGTGCGGCAGGCCGGCCAGCAACAGGCTCATACGCGCGACATTGCGGTTGTCCTCGCCGGCCTGATTGGCGCAGCCGAAGACGACGTCGTCGACGGCCGCCCAGTCGACGCCGGCGTTCTCTGCGATCAGCGCCCGCAGAACCACGGCGCCGAGATCATCAGGCCGCACCGACGACAATACCCCGCCGAAGCGGCCGATGGGTGTGCGGCGATAGGCACAGATGAAGGCCTCAGGCATGACGGCCTCCCCGATGCGCCGCCTCGGTACGCGCCTGGAGGTCGCGCAGGGTGCCGAGTTCGAGGTCAGTGGGGGCCGGCGTCTCCTCGATGTCGTCGGCATAGCGGACCAGCCAGCCGCAGTTGTCCTGCACCATCTGGCGGGTTACGCCGCGATGCAGCGAGGTGACGGTGAACTCCCTGGTTTCGGTGTCGGGCCGCCATATCGCAAGATCGGTGATCAGCAGGGTCGGTCCTTTGGTGGTGATGCCCAGGCGCTGACGGTGGTCGCCGCCTTCGCCGTGGCCAAAACTCGTGAAGAAATCGATCTTGTCGACCATCGCGCGCTTCGCCTGCTTGAGGGTGATGAAAATCTCGCCGCAGGAGGTCGCGATCTCGGGTGCCCCGCCACCGCCCGGGAGCCGGACTTTTGGATGTGCGTAGTCCCCGATTACCGTGGTGTTGATATTGCCGAACCTGTCGAGCTGCGCCGCCCCCAGGAAGCCTATCGAGATGCGGCCGCCCATCAGCCAGTAGCGGAACATTTCCGGGACAGCGACCGTGCAGAGCGCCGTCTCGCACAGTTCGCCATCGCCGATCGACAGCGGCAGCACGTCGGGCGCCGTGCCGATGGTGCCGGATTCGTAAATGAGGGTGATATCCGGCGCATGCGTGAGGCGCGCGACGTTGCACGCGGCGGACGGCGCGCCGATCCCGACGAAGCAGACATCGTCGTTCCCGAGCGCGCGCGCCGCCGCAATGGTCATCATCTCGGCCGGCGTGAAATCAGTCATCTGAGGGACTCCACGCGCGCGGCAAAGGCTTCAGGACCGGCTTTCAGCACGTTCGCCTCCATCCACGCGGCGAACGCGTCGCGATCGGCGGAGATCTTGTCCCATTCGAGATAGGCGGCGTTATCGCGGGCGTAGTAGCCATAGGCGTATGAAGGGTGGGCGCCCCCGGGAACGACCGCGATCGCATCGATCGTCCAGTGCGGCAGGATGCACAGATTGGGATGCAGCCCCGCAAAGCTCGGCACGACCTCCTCGACTGTCACCACGACGCGTCGCGCGGCAAGCGCTGCTTCCTTCTGCACGCCGATGATGCCCTCGATCAGAACGTCGCCCTTCTGCGAAGCGCGCTGGGCGTGAATGAAGGTGACGTCGGGCCGGTGCGCGGGGATGGCCGCCAGCTCCTCGCCCGTGAACGGACAGGTGACCGATCTGATGTCCGGATTGACCTTTGGCAGGTCAGCCCCCTTGTAGCCGCGAAAGATGGCGCAGGGCAGGCCCGAGGCGCCTGCCTCGTAGGCCTGCGCCATCGCCGAATGGGAGTGCTCGACTGTTTCGATGGGGCGCGGGTAGGCGTTTTCGATGGCGTCGCGCATGCGCCGTAGCAGCCCCACGCCCGGATTTCCCGCGTAGGAGAACACGACCTTGCGGGCAAGCCCCATGCCGATCATCTGGTCATAGACGATGTCGGGAGTCATGCGGATCAAGGTCAGGTCGCCGATGCCCTGGCGGATGGCTTCGTGGGCGGCGGCATGGGGAATGAGGTGCGTGAACCCCTCGAAGGCAACGGTATCGCCAGCATGGAGATTGCGCGCGACGGCATCGTGAAGGCTCAGGAATTCGGCCATTTGATCCTCAATAGGGCAGGCCCACATAGTTCTCGGCAAGCACCGAGGCGGCAGCATCGGAGCGCGTGAGATAGTCGAGTTCGGCGACCTGCAGCCGCTCCCCGAACGCGCCCTGCTCCGGAAAATTGTGAAGGGCCGAGGTCATCCACCAGGAGAACCGCTCGGCCTTCCACACGCGCGCCAGCGCCCGCGCCGAATAGGTGTCGAGGGCGAGCTCCGAACGGCTGTCGAAATAGTCGCGGAGAGCCTCGAAGAGGTAGTGCACATCGCTTGCCGCGAGGTTGAGCCCCTTGGCGCCGGTTGGCGGCACGATGTGGGCGGCATCCCCGCACAGGAACAAGCGTCCAAAGCGCATCGGCTCGACGACGAATGAACGCAGCTGTGCGATGGATTTTTCGAGCGATGGGCCGGTGACCACCCGGCCCGCGGCGTCACCCGGCAGGCGGCGGCGCAGTTCATCCCAAAACGCGTCGTCACTCCATGCCTCGGCCGTGTCCGAGGCACTGGCCTGAATATAGTAGCGGCTGCGCGTGAGCGAACGCATCGAGCAGAGCGCAAAACCGCGCGCGTGACGGGCGTAGATCAATTCGTCCCCGGCGGGGGGAACATCGGCGAGAATGCCCAGCCATCCGAAGGGATAGACGCGTTCGAAGAGGCTGAGGGCGGAAGCCGGCACCGAGCGGCGCGACACGCCGTGAGAGCCATCGCAGCCTGCGATGAACTCGGCGTCGATCCGCTCCCCGGCATCGCCCCTGCTGAAGGTGACATAGGGTGCGATTGTCCCGAGGTCGTGGAGCTCGGCATTGGCGGCTTCATAGATGGTCGTGCGGCCCAGTGCAGCGCGGGCCTCCATCAGGTCACGCGTCATTTCGGTCTGGCCGTAAACGGTGACGGATCGGCCGGAATGCTGTTTCAGATCGATGCGATGGCATTGGCCGCCAAAGGCGATCTCGATGCCGTTGTGAATGAGCCCGTCGGCGTGCAGGCGGCCCCCGCATCCGGCCTCATCGAGCAGCGCAACTGTCCCCTCCTCCAGCACGCCCGCGCGGATACGGGACAGCACGTGAGCGGCTGAGCTGCGCTCGATAATAATATTGTCGATGCCCGCCCGGCTGAGGAGCTGTCCCAACAGCAGGCCGGCGGGCCCGGCACCGACGATGGCAACTTGCGTCCGCATCAATCGCCACCGATCCGGGTGACCTGTCCGAGCAGCGCGTTGGCGGTGCGCAGGCTTGCTGCCGTCGTCATCACCATCTGCGGCAGGATCAGCCATTCGAGGGTCCATGCGGCCCCCGAGCGTTCCTGCTCATGCACCAACGCCTCGTGCATGCCGCCGGTGAGCGTCGCGTTGTAACGGGCCAGCGCCACCAGCACCTCCGCGCCGATCGGGTTTTGCTTGTGCGGCATGGCCGAGGAGCCGCCGCCCCCTTCCAGCGAAATGTCGCTGATGCGATTCTGCGCCATCAGGGCGATATCGGCACCGACCTTGCCGAGGCTGCCGCTGACCAGGCTCAGCCAATCCGCAAGCTCGACGACGCCATCACGCTGCGTGTGCCAGCTCCGCGCCGGCACGTTCAGCTCGAGCGTCCTGCCAATTCGGGCCGCGACCGCATTCGCCTTGCCGCCAAGCTTGTCGAGTGTGCCGGCAGCCCCCCCGAACTGCAGTTGCATGACCCGTGGCATGAGTTCCCGCAGGCGATCCAGATGCCGGAGCAGCGGCCCCTGCCAGGCCGCAAGCCTGTCGGCTACCGTGATCGGCATGGCATCCTGCATGCGCGTGCGGCCCATCATCCCGCGCCGTCCAAACGCGTGATCGAGATCGGCGAGGCGTTCGATGATCGTGTCGAGCCGCTGCGTGAAGATCGCCAGCACCGGCCGCAGCCGCAAAACCAGGGCGGTATCGACCAAGTCCTGGCTGGTCGCGCCGAAATGCACGTGCTGGTCGAACGGCGGGCCAACCCAGTGGCGGAGCTGGCGGACGAACTCGACGCCGATCGTACCATCGCGGGCCGCCGCGCGGCGTATTTCATCAAGGTTGGGCGCAAAGGCAGGCAATTGGTCGACGAGGCGTGCGGCCAAATCGGCGGGGATGACGCCCTCGGCGCCTTCGGCTTCCGCCAATGCCATCTCGAAGCGGACCATTTCCCTGATCTCCGCCTCGGCGGCGAAGAACGGCGCGACCTGCTCGTCCCCGAGCAATCCCGACAGCAGGGGATGGTCGGATGGCGAAGCGCTCATTGAGCCGCCTCAGATGTCAAAGAACACCGTCTCATCCGGCCCCTGCAGGTGAATGTCAAAGGTGAAGCGATTGCCGCTGCGTTTCGCGATCAGCGTCCCGGCCCGCGATTGCGGCTCGATGCGGGCAAGGATCGGGTCCACGGCGTTGGCCTCCCCCGCATCGTCAAAATAGAGCCGCGTGTTGAGACCCACATTGATGCCGCGGGCCACGATCCAAAGGCTTACATGCGGTGCCTGCAATCGGCCGCCGGGGAAAGGCAGGCGGCCGGGCTTGATCGTCTCGAACCGGAAAACCCCGCTCTGCGGATCGGCGGCCGCGCGGCCCCACCCGGTGAAGGCCGGGTCGGCCGGCCCACGCGGCTCCGCCGGGCTCGGATAGAGCCCGTCCGCATCGGCCTGCCAGATTTCGATCACGCAGTCGCACAGGGGCTCGCCGCCACCATCGATGACACGGCCCTCGATCGTAATCCGCTCCCCCTTGGTCTTGTCGTTGATCATCCGGCTGCCGAGGTCCTCGGCGTGCGCGCTGCGAATCCCCACGAAGTTCGGCATCAGCCCGATATGAACATAGGGGCCGCCGGTCTGCGACGGCGTTTCCTTGAGCGTGTCGAGCGGCTGCGGCATCAATTGCCCTCCAGCCGGTTCTCGAACAGCGTCGAGCGGCGGCCGCGCAGCACGATGTCGAACTTGTAGGCGGTGGCGTCCATCGGGATGGTCCGCGCCATATCGAGCGGTGCGATCAGTTGCTCCACCGCGCGGGGATCGCTCAGGCCGCCGATCATCGGGTCGAGTTTGATCAGCGGGTCGCCCTCGAAATACATCTGCGTGATCAGCCGCTGCGCAAAGCCCGACCCGAAAATCGAGAAGTGAATATGTGCCGGCCGCCAGTCGTTGACGCCATTCGGCCAGGGATAGGGCCCCGGCCTGATGGTGCGGAACGAGTACGAGCCGTCTTCGTCTGAGATCGTGCGGCCGCAGCCGCCAAAGTTGGGGTCCAGCGGCGCGAGGTAGCCGTCCTTCTTGTGCCGATAGCGGCCGGCGGCGTTCGCCTGCCAGAACTCGATCAGCGCGCCCCGCACCGGCCGCCCACGCTCGTCGAGCACCCGCCCGTGGACGATAATGCGCGGCCCCTGAGCGCTTTCTCCCGGCCCTGCGAAATTGAGGATCAGGTCGTTATCAAGCTCGTGCAGCACATTCTGCCCGAATACCGGGCCGGTCATCTCCGACAGCGTGTTGGAGAACGAGATCAGGGCGCGCTGCGGCGAGCGCAGGACGGTGGTCTTGTAGCGGGGGGTCAGCGCCGGCGGATGCCAGCTACGGTCCCGGGGAAAGAACGGTCCCGTCTCCGGCTCCTGGTTGGAGTCAGCTCCGGTCATTTGCGGTCTCGGGCGCCATGTCGGCGAACACCTGCTTGGCAACGCGGAACGCCGTATTCGCCGTCGGCACGCCCGCATAGATCGCCACGTGCAGCAGGGCTTCGCGCACATCGGTAAGCGTCGCCCCGGTGCGGGCGGTGGCGCGGATATGCATTGCCATTTCCTCGTGGTGGCCCAGCGCCGCAAGCAACGAGATGGTGACGATCGAGCGCTCCCGCTTCGTCCACTCGTTGCGCGACCAGAGGTTGCCCCACGCAGCCTCCGTGATCAGCGTCTGGAAGGGCGCGTCGAAGTCGGTGGTCGCGGCTTCCGCCCCGTCCACATACTCGTCGCTCAGCACTTCGCGGCGCGTTCGCTCGCCCTGCCGCAGGCGCGGGGATTTGACCTCAGTGACTGACATGGGAAATCGCCTCCGTTCCGGCGAGGGAAATGAAACTACGCATGATGTCGACCAGCCGTTCGGGCTGCTCGATGGATGGGATGTGACCGCAGTCCCTGATGACTTCGAACCGTGAGTCCGGGATGGCCTTGGCGAGATCGGCGACAAGACGGGGCGGAGCCGAGCCATCCTGGTCGCCGACGATGCAGATGGTGGGCACACGAATCCGCGGCGCCTGTGCCGAGAGGTCGGCTTCGCGCAGCGCCGCGCAGGTCGCGATGTAACCATCCATCGGCTGGCGGATCAGCATGTTGCGATACCCGGGGAAGTCGGGGCTCAACCGGCGAAACGCAGCGCTGAACCACCGTTCAATGACGGCATCGGCGATCGACTCGATCCCGTCGGCTTCGATCGCGGCAACGCGGTCGTTCCATGAGGTGGCATCGCCCATCTTCGCGGCGGTGTCGCAGAGGATCAACGCCCGGACCAGGTCGGGACGGCGGGCGTAGAGCTCCTGCGCCACCATGCCCCCTACCGAGACCCCGCAAATGATCGCCGGCCGAGCCTCGATGTGCCCGAGCAACGCTGCGAGGTCATCGGCCAGCAACGCCATCGAATAGGGCGTGCGCCCCACGTCCGACAGTCCGTGACCGCGCATGTCGTAGGTCAGGATCGCATAGTCGCCGGCGAGGCGGACGATGACATCGCGCCAGATGCGAAAGTCGGTGCCCAGCGAGTTGACGAACACCAGCAGCGGCCGGCTCGCGGGCGAGCCGATCACCTGATAGTGCAGGTTGACCTCGTTGAGGAGGGCGAACTGCATCAGAACGGATATCCCTGCTTCGAGTCTTCGATGGTGATCCAGCGCAGGTCGGTGAACTCGTTGATCGCCGCCTTGCCGCCAAAGCGCCCGAACCCGGAACCTTTGACGCCGCCGAACGGCATCTGCGCCTCATCATTCAGTGTCGGCCCGTTGATGTGGCAGATGCCTGCCTCGATCCGCGCTGCAACCCGCAGCGCCCGCTGGATGTCGCGGCTGAACACCGCCGACGACAGCCCGTAGTCGGTATCGTTGGCGACGCGGATCGCCTCGTCTTCACCGTCGACCCGGATCACCGGCTTCACCGGCCCGAACGATTCCTCGGCGTAAACCCGCATGCCCGGCCCGACGTGGTCGAGGACAGTAGCCTCGACCACGGTGCCGGCACGCTTGCCACCTGCCCTGACCTTGGCGCCCTTAGCGGTCGCATCGGCGATCAGCGCCTCCATTTTTTCGGCCGATTGTGTGCTGATCAGCGAACCAAGCACCACATGCCCGCGCGGATCGCCCGCCGGCAGCTGCGCGGCGCGCGCCGCGAGCTTGTCGACGAAGGCGTCGGCGATCTTGTTGTCGACGATGATGCGTTCAGTCGACATGCAGATCTGCCCCTGGTGCATGAACGATCCGAAGATCGCCGCATTCACCGCGCCGTCGATATCGGCGTCGTCGAGCACCAGCAGCGGCGCCTTGCCGCCGAGCTCAAGCAGCGCCGGCTTGAGATGCTTGCCAGCGAGCTCGCCGATCCGCCTGCCCACCGCCGTCGAGCCGGTGAAGTTCACCCGCCGCACTGCCGGATGCGCGATCAGCGCCTCGACCACCGCCGCCGCGTCCTTGGGGTCATTGGTGATCACATTGATCACGCCCTTCGGGATCCCGGCATCCGCGAGGCACTGGCCGATCAACCGATGGATGCCCGGACAGTTCTCGGATGCCTTCAGCACCACGGTGTTGCCGCAGGCGAGCGGCATGGCGATGGCGCGGGTTCCCAGGATCACCGGCGCATTCCACGGTGCGATGCCCAGGACCACGCCTGCCGGCTGCCTTATGCCCATGGCCAGAGTGACACCGGGGTTGTTGGAGGGGATCACCTCACCGGCAATCTGCGTCGTCATCGCCCCCGCTTCGCGCAGCATACTGGCAGCGAGCATCACGTTGAACCCGGCCCATGGCGCGGTGCCGCCGGTCTCCTCGATCATCAGCCGCGTAAACTCGCCGACCTGGGCTTCCATGATGTCGGCCGCCTTCATCAGGATCGCGCGGCGCTCGCCCGGCCCGGTCTTGCTCCAGCTCTTGAACGCCGCCGCCGCCGCATCCACGGCCGCCTTGGCATCGGCCACGCCCGCCGCTGCCGCGCGCGTCGCGAGCTCGCCGGTATAGGGATCGTTGCGGTCGTAGGTCGCACCGCTCTGCGCCTGCCGCGCCTCGCCGTCGATCAGAAATCCGATGTCCATCTCGCTCTCCTGAAACCCGGTACCTGCTAAAACCCCAGAACCTGCGCATTGATCGCCGCTTCGAGCCCGCCATCGGCCGCGACATTTGTTCCATTGATCCAGCGTGCCCCATCCGAACAGAGGAAGGCCACCACCGGCGCGATGTCGCCGGACACGCCGGCACGGCCCACCGGCGCGATATCGCTATCGACACGCTGGTCGCCGAGCACCTGCCGGAATTCCTTGAGGATCGGCGTCTCGACCGGCCCCGGGCTCACCGACACCACACGGATGCCGCGCGACTTGAATTGCGGCTCATGCGCGGCAATCTGCGTCCACAGCAGCAGCAGTTCCTTGCTCAGCGGGTACCCGTAACTGTCGGGCACCTTGTGCTCTGCAACGAGCTTGGCCACATCGGGGAAGCCGAGCACCGCCACCATCGCCTTGGCGCGCTCCAGATTTGCCCGCCAGCCATATCCGGCGATCGAGGCAACATTCACCACCGCGCCACCCTCGCGCATCCTATCCGACACGCCGTTGCTCAGCGCGCGCAGACCGTAAAAGTTCACCGCCAACGTCGGCACGATGCCTGGTGCGCCCGACAGGCCCGCGACGTTGCACAGGGCGTCGAGCCGCCGCGGCAGTTTCTGCACGATGGCGTCGATCCCCGCCTGGTTCGAGACATCGCCCCGGATGAACCCGTCATAGCGCGTCGCGGTCTCGTTGCGGTCGATGGCGATCACGTCTGCACCAAGGCTCGCGCAGACGTCTGCCGTGCGCGCGCCGATCCCCGAGGCGGCGCCGGTCACCGCAACGATCTTGCCCAGCAACATCATTTACCGACCTCCGGAAGCTTGATGTCGAGCCGATAGCCCACCGGCAGCAGCCGCAATCCCGTGCGCCGCTCGATCGCGCCCCAGATGCCACGCGGCAGCAGCAGCGCGAACACCAGCGCCGTGGCGCCGAGCCCGACCAAGTACCAGACGCCCGCCGAGCCGAACCAGGTCTCGATCAGAAAGAAAATCACCGCCCCGAGGATCGCGCCCTCGAACGTCCCGATGCCGCCCACCAGCACCATGAAGATCATGTAGGCCGTCCACTGCACCGAAAAGAACGCCTTGGGCTGGAAGGTCAGCGCCGTGGCCAGCCACAGCGCCCCGGCGAGCCCCACGCCGAACGCGGCCAGAACAAAGATCAGTCGCTTGGTCGTGGTCACCCGCACGCCCACCGACGCCGCTGCCTCCTCGTTGTCGCGGATGGCCTGGATGGCCGCGCCGACACGGCTGCGGAGCAGCAGGAACAACCCGCCGAGCAGCCCGACCATCGAGGCCAATGCCAGCCAGTAGATGACATTGCGCCTGAGCACCGGATCGAACGCGTTGAGCGCGATCAGCGACGTACCGGTTTCGCCCTTCACCAGTGGGTCGAGATTGACCAGCAGGTGCGCCAGTTCCGCCAATACCCACATGCCGATGGCGAACTCGCCGCCTTTGAGCCGCAGCATCGGATAGCTCAGCGGCACCGCGACGATGGCCACGATCCCGCCCGCCAGCATCATCGAGACGAACGGATTGAGCCCCCAGTCGGCGAGCTTGATGGTGACATAGGCGCCCAGGCCGACGAACAGTTGCTGGCCGACGCTCACGAGCCCCGCATACCCAGCGAGCGCGTTCCACATCGCCGCCATGATCACATAGACGAAGAGGATGGTGAGCCGATCCATGGGACCCGGCCCGAGCCACAATGGCGCGACAGCCGCCACCGCGACAAGCACCGCGACGCACCCGACCGCGGCCCGCGACACCGCGGTCCAGCGCTCGACGCGAAAGCCGGTCTGCGCGTTCATAGCCGCCTCCTGAACAGGGAGGCGACGCCGCCGGCAAGCCAGATGCGCACGAACAGCACCACGAGGAACACGCCGTGCCCGGCAATGAGAAAGCCGAGCGGCGACACCTTGGCGCCGAGCGTCTGCGCCAGCGCCAGCACGATGCCGCCGATCAGCGTTCCCCACAGCGACCCGGCGCCGCCGATGACCGCCGCTTCGAACGCGAACAGCAATTGCGGTGCGCCGGCATAGGGATCGAAAGTGGCGCGCATGCCCAGGAACGCCCCGGCAAGGCCCACCGTGACCATGGCTATTGCCGCGGCAATCGCATTGGCGCGGCGTGCGTCGACGCCGACCAGTCCGGCGGTGTCGGGATCCTCCGAAGTGGCGCGGATCGAGCGGCCGAGCCTGGTGCGGGTCAGGAAAAGCTGCAGCCCGCCAAGCAGGATCACGGCGGTGGCGAACATGATCACGGCAAGCTTGCCGACATAGATGCTGCCCGGCCATTCCCATGAATCGTAGGAGAGGCTGCCGATATAGGG
>Ga0134128_10005380_pt1 | contig 15513 bp, 12 predicted proteins | sample KB31754_FD_96462 | JGI IMG/M metagenome (GOLD analysis project Ga0134128, IMG submission 96462) | Terrestrial soil microbial communities with excess Nitrogen fertilizer from Kellogg Biological Station, Michigan, USA - KB3-175-4 | ecosystem: Environmental > Terrestrial > Soil > Unclassified ...
CGCATCAGCTGACGGTTCTGGCGGACATGCCGGGCGTTTCGAAGGACAGCCTCAATGTGCAGGCCGACCGAAACAGTCTGCTGATCGAAGGCGAGATCGCTCTCGACATGCCGCAAGGCATGTCCGCACTTTACGCGGATCTGCAGAACACCAAGTATCGCAGAAGCTTCGTTCTCAGCGGTGAGCTCGATACCGAGCGCATCTCCGCCACTCTCAAGGACGGCCTACTGACGGTCCGCATCCCGAAACGGATTGAATTCCGCACGCGCAAGATCAAGGTCGACGTGACTTGAAGAACCGCCCGGCCGATCGCTTACGCGATCGGCCGGGGATCTTCCGGAGATTCAACCCCCTGGAGCATGGAAGTTATCGGGGAGGTCCGATCCATGGACCCGCTCACGGTAGCCCGGTGGTATATCGATATCGCATACTATCTGGTCGGGGCAGCCGCAGCGACGAGCTGCCCGGACGTTCAGAACCTACCCGCCGAGCGGGTAGCTCGGCTACATGCACAGGCCCGGCAGCTCATTGAACACGGCGAACCGCACGATCCGCGAGCAGCGCAGGTACGTGACGAGCTATTGAAATTGGAATCGACCATGCGCGCACATGGTTTTCCTTTTTAGCCGGCCCGCCAGGCGATGTCGACAACATTCAGGCTTCGCGAGTCGTCATGAAAACAGAGGTTGTTGCTCCGTCGCAAGGATTCGATAGGCGGGCGGCGGTCACCCGGTCTTTGCTCGGCTACGGCGTTCTCGTCGGGCCGTTCTATCTCGTCGTCGGCGTGGCTCAAGGCCTGCTGCGTCCCGGCTTCTCTTTCGCGCGTCATCCGTTGAGCGTGCTCGCCAATGGCGACTATGGCTGGGTGCAGACCGCGAACTTCGCGCTCAGCGGCATCATGGTGATCGCGGCGGCTTTGGGTGTGGCGCGCGCAGTCGGACGAGGTGCGCGCGCGACCTCGTGGACGCTCGCGGCGTTCGGCGTAGGAGTGGCGCTCGCAGCGATCTTCCGCGCAGACCCCGTCGATGGGTTTCCGGTCGGTACGCCCATTGGGCCACCGACCGGCATTACAACGATGGGTTTGTTGCACATCGTGGTCAGCGCGTTCGCGTTCACCTGCTTTGGCGTGAGTGCGCTACTGTCGGTCCGGATGCTCAAACGCCGCGGGGAACGTGCTTTATCGCGATTTTCTCTCGTGGGCGGACTTGTGATGTTACTGGGCTTCTTCGGTGGAATTGCGCTCCCCAGTGGCGTGCTAGGCATCTGGGTCAGCGTGGTGACGGGGTGGGCATGGCTGGCTGTCCTGTCGGGGCACCTGTACCGGGTGTCGCCGAGCCCGAACTGCGAGCGGGTGTAGACACCGCAACGAGGGGCGGCAGACCGAGTCGGAGACGGCACCATGGCGAAACACCGGATCTACACAACGAGCTTCGCGAGCGTCTACCCCTTGTACGTCGCAAAAGCCGAGAGGAAAGGCCGCACCAAGGCTGATGTCGATCGAATAATCACCTGGCTGACGGGATATCGTCAGACGCAGCTGGCAGCGCACCTGAGAGACGGCACGGATTTCGAGACGTTCCTTGCGGGGGCCCCTCGATTGAATCCTTCACGCACACTGATCACAGGCGTGGTCTGCGGCGTCCGAGTAGAGGAAATCAAGGATCCCGTCATGAGGGAGATCCGTTACCTCGACAAACTCATCGATGAACTGGCTCGCGGAAAAGATCTAGAGAAGATCCTCCGGCACCTGTGACCCCAGGTGTTCCTGGATGCCGCCTCGTCGGACGCCAGCGCGCGTACGCTCTACTGTAGCACCTTGATTTTGTTGTTGAAATCCGCGTCGCGCCCGTTGCATCTGGCAACACGGGCACGACCGAGCACGGCTAGCGCACGCCACGCTGAGGCTCACCCGGTCCGCTATGATCGTCGCGCACTGATGGTGACCGAATGGCCAATGAACCGATAGACCGCGCGCCCGCGGCCGCCGTCCGCAGCCCTGAGCCGACCGCCGAGAGAGCCGGCGCCGGCATCGATGGCGTCGCTGGTCTCGTCGCGCGCCTGCGTGAGCACAAGATCGCGCAGTGGGCACTCGCCTACATCGGCGCCGCCATCACGGTGGCACACGGTGAAGACCTTGCTGCGCACGCGTTCGGCTGGAACGAGGCGATTGCTCGCTGGCTGATCGCGCTGCTGATCGTCGGGTTCCCGATCATCTTGACCCTTGCCTGGTATCAGGGTCACAAGGGACTCACTCGAATCACGCAGGGTGAGTTGATGCTCTGCTCGATTCTGTTTGTCATCGGTGCGGGGATTCTGGTCGTGCTCGTGCGCCCTCCGCCAGAGGCTGCCGGGCAAACGGGTGCCGCGGCAAAACCGGAACCGCAGGCGCGCGTGGAAATGACCTCCGCGACCGCAGCGGTTCCTGCCCCGGCATCGCTCAAACCGCGGATTGCGGTGCTGCCCTTTGAGAATCTCTCACCCGACCCGAGGAATGCGTTCTTCGCCGATGGCGTGCACGAGGAGATCCTCACCGAGCTCGCCAATCACGCACCGGGACTGGCGGTGATCTCTGGCACGACGATGTCCACGTACCGGGGCAAGGCGGTCACGGTGGAGACGCTCGCGCGCGACCTGAACTGTACGTATGTGCTCGAGGGATCGCTGCAGCGGGAAGGAGACGAGGTACGTCTGACATTGCAGCTCATCGACGCGCGCAGCGACAGCCACGTCTGGGCACAGGACTACAACCGTAAGCTGGTGAGCGCCATGGCGCTCGAGAGCGAAGTCGCCGCTGCGGTGACCGAGCAGCTGTCGCTGAAATTCGCCGGGGCAGTGCAGAGTGGAGGCTCGACCTCCAGTCCCCTCGCCTATGATCTGTACCTCAAGGCGCGCGCCGCAGAAGGCAGCGCGACGGATGAGGGAACGATGGCGGGCTATCGGCAGGCCGAGCAGCTTCTCGACCAGGCGATCGCAACCGACCCGAACTTTGCGCGCGCGTACCTCGAGCGGATGTCCGTCGGTGTGCGGCAGTTTCTGTACAACTTCGTGCCGCCCGATCAGGTCTTACCGCGGGCTCGCGCCGACCTGGCCGCGGCCCAGCACCTCGCTCCGACGGATCCCGTCGTGATCGCGTTCGAGGCCGTCATGGCCTACGCGGAGCTCGACTACGGCCGCGCGCTGCAGCTGTTCGAGACGGCAGAGGCAGCGGGGCTTGCCGATCCTGAGCTGCTCGACTGGCACAACAAGCTGCTGTTTGCGATGGGGAGCTATCCCGAGGCCGTGGCGCTCAGCCGGCGGCTCGCGGACCTCGACCCGAAGAACGAGGCCGCGCAGTACTGGTGGTGGTACATGCTGATGGAGCTGCACCGCTACCCCGAGGCGCTGCGTTTGGCGGACATCGGCATCGTCCGCGCGCAGATCGAAGTGCCTTGGAGGATCCGCCGGGCCAACGTGCTGTTCTACGCCGGCGGGGACCTAAAGCCCCTGAGTGCGTTGTCTGCTCCCTTCTTCCGGCAGCCCTGGCGCACCGAGCAGGACGTGCAGTCCTTGTTCTCGTTCGCGAGCTACGAGCTGTCGCTCGAGCACCGCTTCGGGGACTTGCGCAAGCTCATCGATACGGCGCAGTCCGGTGAGGTGCGCAGCACCTATCACATGTGGCCGCTGTATCGTGTCGGGCGCACGCCGCTTGCGGATGAGCGGGGCTGGATGGACTTGCTTCTCGGCGACCGCGGCGAGGCGCGGCGCGACGGTGAGCGGATCGCGCAATTTCTGCGGCGCACCCCCGAGACGAAATGGAACCGTTGGTTTCGCGGAATGCTGCGGGCAGACGTTGCGCTGTTCGAGGGTGAGGGAGACGCGGTCAATCGGACGGCGGAAGCTGCGCTCGCCCTCACCCGCGCGGGTTCCGATGTGTCGGATCAGATGGACGCCTACATTTGGAGCACGCAGATCCTGTGCTGGACGGGTCGAAGGGAGGAGGCCGTGAGGCGCCTCGTGACGCTTTCCACCGCCGTTCCGGGACTCTGGCCCGGAGAGATTACCGGTGACCCGAAGTTTAGCGTTCCGCTCTCTCGGTTCCCCGAATACCAGGCGCTCACCACGCGGCTGAAGGCGCAGATGCACGCCGCGGCGCTGAAGTGAATCGAGGATAGTTCCGGGGGACATCGAATTGGTGAGCTATCGCTGCGGCGACTTTCATCTCGATCCCGCGAATCGGAGATTTACGCGGCAAGGCGCGGCAATCGCATTGGAACCCAAGACACTTGCCGTCCTCACGCAACTGGTGTCGCGGGCCGGGACTCTCGTCACGCGTGACGAGATCCTAGACGCCGTCTGGGGCCATCGCCATGTCACACCCTCGGCGCTCAACCGCCGCATCGCACTCGCCCGCCAGGCTTTCAGCGATGATGCGGATGAGCCGAAGTACATCCAGACGGTGCACGGTGCCGGCTACCGGTACATTGGACCGCTGGAATTGATGGAGCGCCAGGAACCCACGCTCCCGGGTCAAACCCTGCGCTTTGAGGCTCCGCTTTCCGCGCGACTGCCGGCACGCGTCGAGTCTCTGATCGGGCGCAAGCATGATCTGGCTACTTTGACGGAGCTCTTTCGTAGTCACCGGGCCGTGACCGTCGTGGGCACCGGCGGGATGGGCAAGACCCAGTGTGCGCTCGAGTGCGCGCGCAATCTCGCCGCCGCCTTTCCCGACGGCGTCTGGTTCTTCGACCTGGCCCCCATGCAAAGCGGCGCGGAATGGCTACACGCCCTGGCCGCGGCTCTTGCGATCCCTCTCACGGACGTACCGGAGCTGTTGTCAAAAGTGCTGCCGGTACTGCAGAACCGCCGCGCGCTCCTGCTCGTCGACAACTGCGATCGTATCGCCAGCGAAGTGGGCGAGCTGGTCTCGAGGCTGCTCCGAGGGACGGACGCGCTGCATGTGCTGGCGACTTCTCAGAAACCCCTGAACTTCGCCGGCGAGCAGCTGATGTGGCTGCCGCCGCTCGCTCTGCCGCAAGATGCACGTCGCGGACGCCTGGAGATGTGCGACATTGAGAGCGCTCCCGCCGTCCAGATGCTGCTCACCCGTATCAAATCGATCCAGCCTCATTTCAATCTCACGGCGGCCAACGCACCGACCGTTGCCGAGATCTGTCGCAGGCTCGACGGCATGCCGCTAGCGCTGGAGCTCGCCGCCGCGCGCTTCGCGCTGCTCTCGCCGGAGCAGGCCCTCCAACGCCTCGACCACCGCTTCCGATTTCTGACGGGTGACACCGCCGGGCGCGATCCGCGCCATCGCAATCTGCTCGCGATGCTCGACTGGAGCTACTCCCTCCTATCGAGCGAGGAGCAGCAACTCTTGGGCTGGCTCAGCATCTTCGTCCAGGGCTGGACGATCGACGCGGCGAACCATCTGGCGGGATCGCTCGGCCACGACCTTGAGAAGGTCCTCGAGATCCTGGGAGGGCTCGTGAGCAAGTCTCTCGTAGCGGTCAAACCCGGGCTCCCGGCTCCTCGCTACCACCTGCTCGAGACGGTTCGTGAGTACGCGCTCGAGCGCCTGCGCGCAAGTGACGAGGAGACGCGCGCCCGCGACGCCCATCTCGCATACGTGACGCACATGTGCGCGCTGGCGCACCGCGATGTGGTCGAAGGGCGCATGCGTGAGTGTGTCGCGGCGTTGGCGTACGAGCACGGGAACATCGGTGGCGCCGTGGAGCACGCGTCCCGGAGTGAGGCGACTCGCCTGTCGGGTTTGGCGATCGTCGGCTCTTTGACGCTCTACATCAAAGCTCGCGGGCCGCTCGATGTGGGGCAGAAATGGTGCCGCCTTGCGCTCGCCGGCACGGAAACTTTCGGGAGCGCCAAGAGAGCGCGCGCGCTGCTGTGCCAGGGCATCTCGGCCGCTCATCTGCGCGATGGGAGCGTGTCTCCCGAAGCCTGCCTGCTAGAGGCGATGCGTCTTGCCCGCATCCACGATGATCCATGGACGGAAGCGTACGCGAGCGCCTATTGGTCGATGTGGCAGGCCAACTCGGGTGATACCACCGCCGCGGCCGAGACTCTGACCATCGCTCAAGATATCGCCGAGCGCCTCGATGATCCCTTACTCGAGGGTCTCGCCGGACTCGCACGCGGCTGGATCCATATGACCGACGGCGACGGCAGCGCCGCAGTGGAGATCCTCGGGCGCGTGTGCGAGCTCGGCTCGGACGAGCATCAGCGGCATTTCATACGAGTCTACCTGGGGCTCGCATTGATCGGCCTGGGTCGCAATACGATCGCAGCCGCCGTGCTGTACGAGGCGATCGCGACGGGCATCGAGCTGGGCAACGTTCGCGGCGCCGCCGCCTGCGTGGAATGCTGCGGGTATATCTGCGAAAAGCTCGGGCAGCGGCGGGATGCTGCGCGCCTGCTAGGCGCTGCGCACGCCATCCGCGAACGTACCGAGGTGCCCTTGTTCAACTTCTGGCTGCCGTATAACAGCTCGGCGCACGCCGCTCTCGAGATGCATCTCGGAGCGGAAGACTACGCCGCCTGCTCCCGCGCGGGCGCGGCGATGCGGGAAGAAGAAGCGATCGAGGAAGCCTCGCTGAGGCTGAAATCCATCAGCGCTGGTGTCAACCAGAGATCCGGACGCCGCTAGTCTGAGACGAATAGGCCCTGGGGATCATAGCGTCGACGCAATGAGCCAATGCGCTGCGCGCGTACCGCATCGAGCCGCGCCGTCACATTACCGTCGTCCCGGTCGCAGAAATTCGGCAGCACATCTGCCAACGCAGTGGGCGCGAGCTGATCGTGTAATCGCCTCACCCGATCGCGCAGCTCGGCAAGCTCCTCGGCCCATGGTGTCGCGCCGATCAGGTTGACGAAGAACTCTGCGCGCCGCGCGGCGAACGCGGTGTCGGCCTGCGCAGTGCGCGCCACGGCACCGCCCAGGTGCTGTACGTGAATCTCGCTGTAGCGGTTGGGCAGATCGTTCGCGGCGGCGGCGAGTACGCCGATGGTCGCTTCGCTCAGTTCATCGAACGTCGAGTTCTTCCAGTACTGCTGTCGGCCGGCCGGTGCGCCCCCATCGAGAGCATGCTGCCATTGCACGTACGGCATCGAACCGACCTGCACGGCGAGCGGCGAGCCGAACTCACGCAACGGATCGAGCGCGCGCTCACCGGTCCCGGGCTCACCGCACCAGCAAAGCGCCGAGATGACCACGGGCTGACCGTGCCAGGAAGCCTGCAGGAACGGCAGGGGCGGCGCGCGAGCAATGACCATCACGCCGCAGAATTCATCGGGGGCGATGCTCGCAAAGTCCCGGAATGTGCGCAACGCGTCGCGCACCTCGGCGACTCGTCGGACGATCAACCCAGCGAGCACATGCCGGAGCGGATGGAGCTGAAATTCGAAGCTCGTGACGACACCGAATCCCCCGCCGCCGCCGCGCAGGCCGTAGAACAGCTCCGCGTTGTCGGTTGCCGAAGCGCGCACGAAGCGTCCGTCGGCGAGCACAACGCCGGCCGCAACGAGATTGTCGATCGCGAGTCCATGCCGGCGCATGAGCCAGCCCGTTCCCCCGCCCAGGGTGAGGCCACCGACGCCCGTACCGGAGACTAGACCGCCGGTCGTCGCGAGACCTGCGGCGGCCGTCGCGACATCGACGTCGTGCCACAAGGCGCCGCCCTGTACCACGGCCACCTTCGCGCTCTCATTGACGACGACCGCGCGCATGCGCGCGAGATCGATGAGCAGCGCTCCGTCCGCCACGGAGCGTCCCGCCACATTGTGGCCGCCACCGCGTACCGTGACTCGCATGCCCTGGTCGGCCGCGAAGCGAACCGCAAGCGTAACGTCCTCGGCGTCTTCGCACACAACGAGCGCCGCAGGATGTCGATCGATCGCGGCGTTCCACACTCGACGAGCAATCGCGAAGCGTGTGTCCTCGGGACGCACCACGGCGCCACGCAGTCGGCGCCTCAGCCCCCCGAGGGCCTCGGCTTGGATCGCAGAAGGCTCAGTCATCATGCATGCTCCGGCACGCGATCGCTACGAGTGGACCGAGGAATGCTGTGCGCAAGTGCAAGGCGGCAGGCTCGAGTGTGTCGGACGATAACACACGTCCAATGGCGCAATGCGCTCGAAGCACGCACACCTGGTCATCACCAAATCGTCACCAAATCAACATCACTCACGCGTTCCATGCAACGGGCGATGCTCCTAGAGTCGCAGCCCGGTCAGCAAAATGAATGGGAGACTCACGATGAAGACGTTGCCCGTAATGACGCTTGCGGCCATGGCCCTTGGAACGTCCGTGCTCGTCAGCGCCGAGGAGCATGGGCCGACATCAGCTGCCTACGACTCCAACTACGATTCCGCGCTTGCGGCCGAAGTGCGCGCGGCGACAGCGAAGTACGGCAACATCAGCGTCGCGCATGCCGCTGGCTACAACGCCCCCGCAACCACGTGCGTCAGCGGTCCCGACCACGGTGCGATGGGTATTCACTGGGCCAACCCGGCATACATCGGAAATCCCTCATTCACGGCTGCGAATGAGCTCGATCCCACTCATCCGGCGATCCTGATCTACGAGCCGCAGGCCGATGGCTCCCAGGTGCTGGTGGGCGTCGAGTACGTCCTGCCGCTCGCGATTTGGATCATGAGGGACCCCGTGAACAATGACCCGGCCAATCCACCCCCGCAGGGAGCCGCCGTGCCGTCGGTGGACGGGCACCTCATGAACTACCAGGCACAGCCGAATCGCTATGGGGTGGGCAACAGCTTCTACCTCCATATCTGGGCGTGGCGCTACAACCCCGACGGTCTGTTCTCGGACTGGAATCGGACCGTCACCTGCGCGAAGCAGTCGACCACGCAGCCACCAGTCTCCTGAGCGATTTCGCCAACTACTCAATCTTTCTCGTCACTAATCGCAATCGCGAGGGGACAGCCATGAAATGGGTTATTGCATCGCTTGTCCCTTTCGCTCTCGGCTCATCGGCATCCGTCGACGCCCAGGGCCTGACAGAGGTGGTCGTCACCAGTACCAAGGCACCGGTAGGTTCAGCCGCGGTCCAAGACGGTGAGCTATGCCGACCTCGATCTGTCGAAGTCGGCGGGTTTGGGTACACTGCTTGATCGCATTCACAATGCCGCGAGCGACGTCTGCTCACCGGCGCCTTCGGATGAAGATAGCGCCGGCAATTGGGGAGGGGTACATATACGGCCATTCCATGAAAGCCGTCGGGATAAGGCCGCGCGATTGAAGAGAGCTAGCCCGATCTTTGAGTGGTAACCATCGGGTGAGATCGCAGGCTGCGGATCATGGCCACGAGCTCGATGGGTTCGACCGGCTTCGAAAGATGCGATTGATATCCTGCTCCCATCACCTTCACCCGATCTTCGGTGCGAGCGTAGGCGGTGAGCGCGATCGCCGGAATGCGCGCGCAGGGTCCTTGCAGCGCCCGAACTTCTTTGATCAGTGCGTACCCGTCCTGGCCCGGCATGCCGATATCACTCACTAAAATGTCAAAAGCGCCTCGGGCAAGCAACGCTAGCGCGTCATACGTGGATGCCGCCAAGATCACGCGTGCGCCGCAATCTTCCAGAACGCGCTTCAATAGCGTCCGCGCATCGAGTTCATCGTCGACGACCAGTATCTTGAGTCCCTCCAGACCCTCCGCCTTCAGACCCTCCTGAGCGACGACCTCGATCGAGCGTTCGGGAAACTCGCGCAATTCCTTTGATTCGAAGCTAGTGGCGCTCACTGGCGCTAGAGGCAACGCGATCCGAAAGCTCGATCCGGCACCGCGACCGCCGCTATACGCAGCAGCGGTGCCGCCGTGAAGCTCAACCAATTGCTTGACAATCGAGAGTCCGAGACCCAAGCCGCCATGCCTGCGGTTGCTGGACGGATTCGCCTGCCGAAATCGATCGAACACGTAGGGCAGGAACTCTGGATCGATTCCTTCGCCGGTGTCCTCTACCTGCAGCTCCAAATGGGAATCGATGCGCGCCAGTGTCATCATGACCCGCCCGCCGCGCGGTGTGAATTTCACTGCATTGGTCAATAAGTTCCATAGGATCTGCTGTAGACGATTGGGATCGCCACGAATGCGTCCGGCGCGGGGATCGAGTATCGTTTGTAAGCGCACGCCTTTCGCCTCGGCTGCCGGACGTACCGTTTCGGTCGTTGAATTGACTATCGCCGCCAAATCGACACTCTGAACATCAAGACGTACCTTTCCGGAGATGATGCCGCTCATGTCGAGCAATTCATCGATGATCCGCGCCTGAGACCTCGCATTGCGCTCGATAGTGCTAAGACCGTTGACCATCTCCTCCGAGGCTCCCTGCAGCCTTTGGAGGACTTGAGTCCAACCGAGAACCGCATGAAGCGGAGTCCGCAGTTCATGACTTAATGTGGCAAGGAACTCTTCTTTCGTGCGGCTCGCGCGTTCGGCTTCGCGACGCGCTGCGCGTTCGGAGTTCAGGAGCTGCTCACGGTCCTCCTCGGCCTTCTTCAGATCGCCAAGATGTCGCCTCACTTCGTATTGACGCGCGCGAGCACGTTGCGCTGAATGAACAATCGATAGCAGGGTGGATGCCCGTACCGGGCGCTCAATGACGCTTACGTTTCCGAGGCGCTCCATGATTCGAGGAAGCGACCCAGATTCGTGTCCGGAGCGCGACAATATCAGGAGCGGAAAATCCGACCACATCGCCTGGCGGGAGAGCTCCTCGATCAAGGACGCCGCGTCCATTACTACGGCTTCCTCAGACAGCATGGCAATGCCCGCACCTTCTCGAATGGCAGCGCACAATTCAGCCATGCTGGCGATAGGCTGGAACGCGATTCCCCGTGCCTCGAACAATTTGCCGATAGCATTCCCATCCGCACGCGTTGGTGGCCAAAGCAGGACACGCATCTCCCCGGCGCCGTAAGCTGCCGGGCTAGCAGAGGCGCCTGATGTCATTTTTCTGGCGTGCCAGAGAGCGGAGCGCCCTTACCTGTGTAGACGGGTACGCCCGTAAGGATTCCCTGGAAGTCCGATAACGGATTGCCGATCACGATTCCTGTCTCGTCGATCGATAATTCACGAATCGTGAGCTCGTGCCGTCCATTGCGTTTCTTCACGACCGAGATAGCGCGCCTAACCGTACCTGTTGCCTCAAAGAATCGAAACAAAATGACGTTATCGGCGAGATACGTGGTGTCCACCGGAGACGTCATATTTCCGACCATGCCCGACTGCGTGACGGTCAGTATGGTAACCACGCCGAGCTGCGCCAAATAAGCGAGAAGTTCGTGGAGCTGCGCAGTCAGGAATTTTTCCTCGGGCATCGCGTTGAGATAGCCGTTCAAGCTATCGACAATGACCATTCGCGCGGGCTTGCCGGCGTGATCGAGGCCCTCGGCCGCGCGGCGCACGATAGCAGCAAACTCACCGGATGAGAGTTCAGCCGGGTCGACCTGCTGCACGGTCAGTAAGCCGGCAGTGAGGGCGTGTTCCACGGGAAGGCCCAGCTTGCGCGAGCGCGAGCGGAAAGTACCGATGTTCTCGTCGAACACGAACATCGCTACACGGTCACCGCGCAGGGCGGCGGACACTCCAAACTGTGTCGCGACGGTGGATTTGCCGGTACCTGAGGGCCCCAACAGCAATGTACTCGTGCCTTGCGGCAAACCGCCGCCGAGTAGCTCATCAAGATGCGGCTTGCCGCTAGAAACATCACGATCAAGGAATTCAGCACCGTGCTCGGCCGCGATCAATCGGGGAAATACGTCGAGTCCCCCGCGCCGGATCGCGAAATCGTGATACCCGCCGCGGAAGGCGACCCCTCGCATCTTACTTACCCGGAGCCTGCGACGTTCGGCACCATACTGGTTGGCCAATTGCTCGAGTAGCACGACACCGTGAGCGATGCTTTGCAAGTGGTCATCCTCCGCTCCGCCGGTCCGATCGTCGAGCATCAGTACGGTACAGGACCGGCCAGCAAAGTATTGTTTTAGCGCCAGCACCTGACGTCGGTAACGCAGCCCGTTTTGCGCGATCAATCGCAACTCGGATAGCGAGTCCAACACCAGTCGTTGAGGACGGTGCTCATCGACGGCAGCGATCATCGCCTGCGTGGTTGCACCTAGCTCCATCTCCCCCGGACTAAAGACGGTCAACTGAGCATCGGGCGATAAGTTCTCCTCGGATGGGACTAACTCGGTCATTTGAATCTTCGAGATATCCCAGCCGTGACTGCGGGCGACCATGTCGATCTCGGCCCTTGTCTCGGACAGGCTCACATAGTGCGCGCGCTCGCCGACCTTGACTCCCTCGAGCAAGAATTGCATGGCCAGGGTGGTCTTACCGGTTCCGGGTGTTCCGGTAATCAGAAATAAGCAGTTCTGGGGAAATCCCCCGCGCAGGATGTCGTCAAGTCCAGCAACGCCGCAGGTCACTCTACGATCGGAGACTTCACTCATGAGCCGGTCCCGTGGTGCGTAGGCGATAGGAATGCCAGTGAGGGCAAACGAGCGTGCTTCCCTTGTCGTGCCGCTCCGTCTTCATGTTAGGGGTGCGCATAGCCCAAACGTGTGAGGCTGTGATGTGGCAGCGTGTCATATCCAATTCCCTGATCCGTAGGAGCAATGCCGAAGAACTAAAGCCCTGATGGCACAACTCCGTCCGGAAACAATATTAGCCTGCGCATCCCGCGTCGACTGCTTGGAGACACTTCGGGTCGTCCGCTAGCCGGTCGTGGCTGCTTCTCTTCCTCGATCGCTGTGCCTAGACCTTTGCTCTGCCTAGACCTTGGCCCTTGGGCGGCGCTGACTGCGCATCGGACTGCGAGAGCCTCATCGCCGGGAACCAGTCGCGCGGCGGCGATATCGTGTGGTGCGCCCGGGGCCGGTAACCCTGCTGCGACATTCACAATGGATGTGGAGCGCGGTAATCATCACCCGCGAAGCGCATCCTCCATCGCGAGAGCGTTCGCACCAAGGGGGCTTCCAGTGCGGTAAGTACAGATGCGAGGCGAGGCGCCGAATGCTAGCCTGTTGCTCGTTGCAAGGCGTAATCCGGATGCGGAGGCGATTGCGGGCATTGTCCGATACTGTGGGATTGCCCTGCAGAGCAGGGACTCAGCGCTCGTATCGTTCACGGACGATGCTGAAGTGGAGCGCGTGCGGGTGAATTTTCTGAAGAAGAAGCTGGCGCTCACGAATCCCGACGCGGACCTCAACGTGGCGATCCAGGAAGTCAGCGAGAAGATTCGAATGAGGACGTGTGCTATGACCGCTGCACGCTCGATCGCCCTGGCGGGGCTGCTGACCTCGCTTGTTCTCGGGCCTGCCTTCGCCCTGGGGCTTAGTGATCTAACGAATCAGGATGCCTCTCGGGGTATCAAGGGGGCGTTGACCAAAGGAGTCGCTTCCGCGATCGCTAAGCTTGGCGTTCCAGGCGGGTTCTCGAATAACCCAAAGGTCAAGATCCCGCTGCCGCCAGCGCTCGATACCCTCGCCAAGGGCATGCGCATGATGGGACGAGGCAAGGATGCCGACGAGCTCGTCACAGCCATGAACCAAGCGGCCGAACAGGCCGTACCCGAAGCCAAGGCGTTGATGCTCAACGCCGTCAAGACGATGTCGCTGGCAGACGCAAAGAAGATTTTGACTGGGGGCGATGATTCCGTGACCCAGTTCTTTAAGGCCAAGACCGCTGCGCCCCTGGCAGTAAGATTTCTGCCGATCGTCAAGAAGGCGACCGATCGGGTGGGCTTGGCGCAGAAATACAATCAGTTCTCCGGACAGGGAGCCAAACTCGGTCTCATCAAAGGCAATGCGGCCAACATCGAAACGTACGTAACGGAAAGGACGTTGGATGGCCTGTATTTGATGGTCGGCGAAGAAGAGCGCGCCATCAGGCACAATCCCGCAGCGGCGGGCAGCAGCTATAGTCTCAAAGGTATTCGGCGCATTGCGCTGATGACGATGCGCACCACGAGCTCCGTCGGTGCGTACTCACCATTATCGGCATCAACTGCGCGCTCGCTCGGGTGGCATTAGCCTTTAGCAGCGCTTGCCGATACAGTCGGCGCCAGACGAAGACTTGGTTGGGCTTGGCTCGCGCCAAGGCGCGACGACCCCCACCGGGCGCCGCGTCGGCGCCGCCCCCACCAACTGCGTGATCGTACCTCGGTACCCACGCACTTTCCTCGCTCAGAACTCTAGATAATTCAACCTCGGTACGCGCGAGAAGGCTTGCTCGCGGGCGACGAGCGTCGCTCCGCAGGCGAGTGCCGTCGCGGCGATCCAGGCATCGTTCTCTCCGAGCCGGCGAGCCAGTGCGCACTGCATTGTCGCGGCACGCCACGCGATGGCGCGCGAAAGCTGAATCACGCGAAAACGCGCTATGAACTCACCAAACGCGCGGGGATCGGTGAAGCCCTCGGCGAATTCGCCAACCGTGATGATGCTTATGGCGACCGGCGATCGCCGGTGGGCCCCAAGAAAAAACACTGCCGCGCCGCTGCGGCGCCTAGCAAGCTCATCCTCCAGTTCGATGAGAAAGCTCGTGTCAAGCAGCAGCATGCCGTTCGCGCCGCCGCCGCGGCCCCGCTCCCTTACCTTCGAAGGACTTCATAGTCTGAAGCAACTCGTCGGCGGTGAGTGCGGGCCTTTCGGCGAACAGGCGGCGAATCACGCGCGAGAACGATTCCCTCGGCTCCCGTTTCTCGCGCACGAGCAGGTCGTAAACGTCGGTCTCGATGGAGATCGTCTTCGTTGCCATCTTTGTATCATGCATGACCTGTGTATCGAGGTCAATTGCTCGTCACGGTCTTTGGACGCATGAGCGGCATTCGAACACGCCGTTCTGAGATCGATTACGTCGTGCTTCTGTCATTGCGACAGCGACACTGCAGAAGACGCTCTCCTGCACTGCTGACGGCGTACCCAGGGTTGTTTGCTGTGGGGTCTCGCCGACTAGAAATCGTACTCCCAGTTGCCTGCCGAAGGATGCGGTTCAGTCATCCAAACGGGATCTGCAGGGGAATTTCGGGCAGGAAGCAGCCGGTTATAGGCACGATCCCAAGCAGCCTGGTCACGTTCTATGGGGCGCCCACCACCGAGCATGGGTTGAATGGCGGGATTTGGGGCCCGTTTTGGTTCTCTTGGTATAGACAACCCGAACGCGTTGTCGGAACCACGAGGGTGGTGGCATTCGGCGACCCGTGCCATTGCGTCGGGCCGGTACTCACACGGAGAATGCTCCCTTGGCTAAGAGAATCCTCGGAACATCGGCACATTGCATGGGCCGAGCGCGATTCGTGGCCCCGGCTATCCTCACCGCGCTTGCGCTCGTGATCGGCCGCACCGCAGCCGCGCATCATTCGTATGCGATGTTCGATGCGAGTCGGAAGATCATGCTGCACGGCACAGTGCGTGAGCTTCAATGGACCAATCCGCATTGCTTTCTGCAGGTGCTCGTGCCGACCGCGGGAGACCCTGTGGAATGGAGCGTGCAGATGGAC
>Ga0134128_10005381_pt1 | contig 15512 bp, 18 predicted proteins | sample KB31754_FD_96462 | JGI IMG/M metagenome (GOLD analysis project Ga0134128, IMG submission 96462) | Terrestrial soil microbial communities with excess Nitrogen fertilizer from Kellogg Biological Station, Michigan, USA - KB3-175-4 | ecosystem: Environmental > Terrestrial > Soil > Unclassified ...
CGAGGTGCGTAATTCCTCGATCTTGCGCACCGCGTGCATCACGGTGGTGTGGTCCCGGCCGCCGAATTTCCGCCCGATTTCAGGTAGCGAGCGCGGCGTCAATTGCTTGCAGAGATACATCGCGACCTGGCGCGGCCGGGCGACGGCGCGGGCGCGGCGCGCCGAATGCATATCGGCAAGACGGATGTTGTAGTGCTCGGCGACGCGCTTCTGGATCTCGTCGATGGTGACCCGGCGGTCATTGGCGCGCAGCAGATCGTGCAGCACCTCTTGGGCGGTCTCCAGCGTGACCTCGCGCCCGACGAGTTGGGTATGGGCGTAGATCCGGGTAAGCGCGCCTTCGAGCTCGCGGATATTCGAGGTGATGCGGTGCGCGAGGAATTCCAAGACCTTCAGCGGCACCTGCAATTTCCGCCGCTCGGCCGCGGCCTGCAGAATGCCGAGGCGCAACTCATAGGTGGTCGGATGGATATCGGCTACCAGGCCCCAGCCGAGGCGCGAGCGCATGCGCTCTTCCATGCCTTCGAGATCGGTGGGCGATTTATCGGCCGAAATCACGATCTGGCGGTTCTGGTCGACCAGTGCATTGAAAGTATGGAAGAACTCTTCCTGTGTCGTGTCCTTGCCGGAGATGAACTGGACATCGTCGATCATTAGCACATCGACCGAGCGGAATTGCTCCTTGAACGCCATCGTGTCCTTGAAGCGCAGCGCCCGGATGAACTGATACATGAATTTTTCGGCCGAAAGATAGATGACCTTCCGCTTGGGCGCATGGGTGCGGATGTGCCAGGCGATCGCATGCATGAGATGGGTCTTGCCGAGCCCGACCCCCCCATAAAGGAAGAGCGGATTGAACGGCACCGAGCGCTGCGGTCCGCTCTGCGCCTCGGCGACCCGGCGCGCGGCGGCATGCGCCAACTCATTCGGCTTGCCGACGACGAAATTCTCGAAGGTAAAACGCGGATCGAGCGGCGCGCTGACGTCTTTTTCGTCTGCGGTCTCGGCCCCGGCCTCGGGAGCGGGCTCCGGCGCCGGCTCAGGCGCCGCCACTATCTGAGGCGTCGTACCCGACACCAGGATGTCGACGGCGATGACGCCCCCATTTTCGCCATTCCACAACGCGCGGATGCGATCGGCATAATGCGCCGCGACCCAATCGCGCAGGAAGCGCGTCGGCACCGCGATTTTGGCGCGCCCCTCTTCGATTCCCTGGAGACTCATATTGCGCAGCCAGCTGCGATAGGCTGCATCGCCATATTCGGAGCGCAATCGCGCCCGCACCCGCACCCATTGAGACTGGACCTCGCCGCCTTGCCCCAATGCGTCCGCCATTCGTCCACTCCCCCAACGAAACACTCGCACAGCACCCTAAAAACGGCACGCGACTGTCCCTCGGCGGAAACGGAGCCCCTTCCGTCCCCTACCGCATTCACGCACCGAGGCCACCAGTTACCGGAAAACCCTCAAGCAATCCGTAGCAGGCGCCCCATAACTCTTTGGTTTGAAAACCCGCCTCTCAACTTGCATCGCGCGCGCCGGATTATTCTGCTCTTCACGTCGCACAACGATCGTCAGCAACATTACCTAAGCGAATTCAAAGAAGGCAACAACTCTGAAAAGAATCTGACGCAAAAATTTTCAAGTGCGACTTCGGCGCAACGCTTGACAGCGTTAAAGCGCTTTGATGCGTGCCGAGAGCCGAGAGAGTTTGCGCGCGACGGTGCGTTGATGCACCACGCCCTTGCTCGCGCCGCGCTGCATCTCGGGCGCCGCATCGGCGAAAGCTTGCTTCGCCGCATTCTTGTCGCCAGAAGCGATCGCGGTCTCGACTTTCTTAACGAAGCTGCGAAGGCGACTCTTGCGCGCGCCGTTCACTTCCGTGCGACGCTGCGTTTGCCGATTGCGTTTTTCAGCCGAAGGATGATTGGCCATCGCCCGTCCGTTACCAAAAAGGGGGAGGCGCGCTTATACCGATGGCGCCTCCGCAGGTCAAGTCAGCGATGCTTGAACTGTGGCTTACGCTTTTCGACGAAGGCGGCCATGCCTTCTTTCTGATCTTCGGTCGAGAAAAGCGCATGAAAGAGGCGCCGCTCGAAGCGGACCCCTTCGGCGAGAGAGCTCTCAAATGCCCGATTTACGGCCTCTTTTGCGGCCAGAACCGCCGGTCGGGATTGGGCCGCGATTTTGTCGGCGAGCTTCATCGCCTCGTCGATCAATTTGTCGTTCGCGACGACGCGGCTGACGAGACCGCAGCGCTCGGCCTCGACCGCATCGATCATCCGCCCCGAGAGAATCATTTCCATTGCTTTCGCTTTTCCGACCGCACGCGTCAGGCGCTGCGTGCCGCCCGAGCCCGGAATGATGGCGAGCGTGATCTCGGGCTGGCCGAATTTGGCGCTTTCGGCGGCGAGTATCGTGTCGCACATCATCGCGACCTCGCAGCCGCCGCCGAGCGCGAAGCCTGCAACCGCGGCGACGATCGGCTTGCGGCACGTGGTAATGCGCTCCCAGCCGTCCGTGATGAAATCCTCGATGTAGCATTCGACGAACGTCTTACCTGCCATCTCTTTGATGTCGGCGCCGGCGGCGAAAGCTTTGTCGCTGCCGGTCAACACGATCGCACCGATTGCAGAATCGTTCTCGAATGCGTCAAGCGCCGCGCCGAGTTCGCGGATCAGCGCATCGCAAAGCGCGTTGAGTGCCTGGGGCCGGTTGAGCGTGATGAGGCCGACCGCACCGCGGGTTTCGACAAGGATATTCTGATAGGTCATCCGATGAGGCTCCGTTACGGGAACTACTGATGGGGCTATTTCTTGGGCGACAGGCTGAAGCCGACCGCCAGCCGGGTGCCCGACCCGGTGAAATCGAGGCGCAACCGCTCGGTATCGCGCTGCCAAACATCACGTCCGGCCGGCTTCCAGCCGAGCGGCGGCAGGCTCGCGGCATAGAATGCCTCGACCTTCGCGCGCGTCGTCGCACCTTCGGCCCGCGCCTCGACAATCCGACCCTCCGGCTTGTCGAAGACAACGTCCGAATTCGGCACCGGCTTCAGGCCGGGCATCAGCGGCAAATCCTCGGTGCCGGCAACGAACTCCTCGGCCCGCAGCGGCAAGGCCGCCAAGAGGAACAGCGGCAGAACAAAGAGCGGGGGCCGCACGCGCATTAGGCGGAGCCTACTCACTTTTGCCGCTTCGGGCAGTAAAAAGTCGAGCGCCCGCTCTGCACCAGGCGGCGAATGCCGCTCTTGCAGTCGCAGCCGGGACAACGCTCGCCTTCCTTGCCGTAAACCGCCCAGTGATGTTGGAAATAGCCAAGCTCGCCTGAGGTTTGTACGTAATCTCGTATCGATGAGCCGCCGGCCGCGATGGCACGCGTGAGCACATCGTGGATGGCCGTCGCGAGCCGTTCGGCGCGCTCGCCCTGCACCGTCTTCGCCAGCCGCCGGGGCGAGATTCCGGCGCCATAAAGCGCCTCGCAGGCATAAATGTTGCCGATTCCGGCGACGACGCGCTGATCGAGCAGCGCCGATTTGATCGGCGTCTTCTTGCCATAGAGCGATTCTGCGAGCGACGGGCCGTTGAACGTGTTGCTGAGCGGCTCCGGCCCCAAAGCGCGGAAGCGCGGGTGCTCGGCCAGATGCGCTTCGTCCGCATAATCGAGCAGGCCGAAGCGCCGGGCATCGTTGAGCCGCAGCTCGCTGCCATCCTCGAAATGGAACACCGCATGATCGTGCTTTTCGCGCGGCGTTGCGTTGCCCGGCGGCACGATAATCAGTCGCCCTGACATGCCGAGATGCGCGATGACCACCCCGCCGCCTTCGAAATGCATGAGGATGTATTTGGCCCGACGGGAAAAACGCTCGATCAGCTTGCCGGCGATCTGCGCCGCAAGACCGGGCGGAATGGCGCTCCGGAGGTCAGGTCGCGCGAGATCGAGCCGCACGAGCCGCTTGCCCGCGAGCGCACGCGCGAGACCGCGCACCACGGTTTCGACCTCGGGAAGTTCTGGCATCGTCGTGGATCGGGACTAGAAAATTAGGTCGGGTGTTTGGCGGAAAAGCGGGGCTTGCGCTAACTTGTTGAAATGCCGCGCCAGCATAGCCGCGCATCGCAACCGCGCCAAACCGATTTCGGCTTCCGCGACGTCGGCGAAGATGAGAAAACGCGCCTCGTGCGCGAGGTCTTCGACCACGTGGCCGGCCGCTACGATCTCATGAACGATCTGATGAGCGGCGGCATCCATCGCCGCTGGAAGGCCGAGCTCATCGATCGGTTGAAGCCGCGGCGGGGCGAGATCCTGCTCGATCTCGCGGGGGGCACCGGCGATATCGCGCGACGCTTCCTCGGCCGCGCCGGCAAAGATGGCCGGGTTATCGTGTGTGATATCAACGTCTCGATGGTCGCAGCGGGCCGCGACCGCGCGCTCGACGAGGGGATTTTGGGCGGCATCACCTGGCTCGTCGGCGATGCCGAGGAACTGCCGCTCGCCGATGCCAGCCTCGATTGCTGCACTATCTCGTTCGGGTTGCGCAATGTGACGCGTAAGCAAAAGGCGCTCGAAGAGGCGCGGCGCGTGCTGAAGCCCGGCGGGCGTTTCTTCTGCCTCGAATTCAGCCATGTCGAAGCGCCGGCGCTCCGCCGCCTCTACGATCTCTATTCCTTTACCGTGCTGCCGCGGCTCGGCGCCGTGGTCGCGCGCGACCGCGATGCCTATCGCTATCTGGTCGAAAGCATCCGCCGCTTTCCGCAGCAGGCCGAGCTTGCCGGGATGATGAGCCGTGCTGGCTTCGAGCAGGTGGGCTGGCGCAATCTTTCCGGCGGCATCGCCGCGATCCATTCCGGCTGGCGGCTTTAAGATCGGCAACAGGGTTGCACAGCCTCGCCGCCGCGCTTATAGACAGAAATTACGTTATTCAGGCGTGAAATTAAGAGCATGCTCCACGGCCGGCGCATCCTGTTGATCATCTCGGGCGGCATCGCCGCCTATAAGGCGCTCGATCTCATTCGGCGCCTCAAGGAGCGTGGGGCCCAAACGCGCTGCATCCTGACCGCCGGGGCCCAGCAATTCGTCACGCCGCTTTCGGCGGCGGCGCTTTCGGGCGAGAAAGCCTATACCGATCTCTTCTCCCTGACCGACGAGAGCGAGATGGGTCATCTGCGCCTGGCGCAGGAAAGCGATCTCCTTATCGTCGCGCCGGCTTCGGCCGACATCCTGGCGAAAATGGCCGGCGGCCTCGCCGATGATTTGGCCTCGGCCGCGCTGCTCGCGACCGACAAGCCGATCCTGATCGCGCCGGCGATGAATTTCCGCATGTGGGAGCATAAGGCGACGCAGGAGAATCTGGCCCGGCTTGCCGCACGCGGCATCTGCCAGGTCGGACCGAATGCCGGGCCACTGGCCGAGAACGAAAGCGGCATGGGCCGGATGGCCGAGCCGCTGGAGATCGTCGCGGCGGTCGAGAAGATTTTCGTCGCCGATGCGGTACTCTCGGGCCGCCGCGCCCTCGTCACCAGCGGCCCGACGCAAGAGCCGATCGATCCCGTCCGCTACATCGCCAATCGCTCTTCCGGCCGTCAGGGCCATGCCATCGCCGCGGCCCTCGCCCGGCTCGGCGCCGACTGCGTTCTGGTCTCGGGCCCGACCGGCGAGCCCGATCCGCCGGGCGTCAAAGTCGTGCGAATCGACACGGCGCGCGAGATGCTCGCCGCCTGCGAGGCCGCGCTGCCTGCCGATATCGCGGTCTGCGCGGCCGCCGTCGCCGATTGGCGCGCCGAGGCGGCGCCTACGAAGCTGAAAAAGAAGGCGGGCGCGCCGCCGGCGCTGAAACTCATCGAGAATCCCGACATCCTCGCGAGCCTGTCTAAAGCCGGCAATCACCGGCCGAAGCTGGTGATCGGCTTTGCCGCGGAGACCGAGAATGTCGTCGCCAATGCACAGGCCAAACGCAGCAAGAAGGGCTGCGACTGGATTCTCGCCAATGACGTTTCGCCGGCGAGCGGCGTTTTCGGCGGCGAGAGCAACACCATCCACCTGGTCGATGGCAGCGGTGTCGAGGATTGGCCGGCAATGTCGAAACGCAACGTCGGCGACCGGCTGGCGCGGCGGATCGCCGCTTTCTTCGCGAAAGCCGCCGAATGAGCGCTGTCGGCGTGAAGCTCAAGATCTTGCCGCATGGGAACGGCTTGCCGCTACCGTCCTATGCGACGGCCGATGCCGCTGGTGTCGATCTCGCCGCAGCGGTTGCGGCGCCGCTGACCCTCGCTCCGGGCGAGCGCCGGGACGTGCCGACCGGGATCGCGTTAGCGTTGCCTGCCGGCTGGGAAGGTCAGGTGCGGCCGCGCTCCGGCCTCGCGCTGCGCGATGGCATTACCGTGCTCAACAGCCCGGGCACGATCGATGCCGATTATCGCGGCGAGATCCGCGTCATCCTCGCCAATCTCGGCAGCGCGCCGGTGACGATCGCGCGCGGCGAGCGCATCGCTCAGCTCGTCATCGCCCCGGTCAGCCGCGCGGAGTGGCAGGTCGTGACGGATCTACCCGCCTCGGGGCGTGGAACCGGCGGCTTCGGCTCGACCGGAACCTGATGCTACGATGCTGCGCCTCACCAAAAAATTGCTGTTCGCGATCGAGGCGGTACTCGATATCGCCTACAACGCCGGCAACATGCCGGTGCAATCGGGCGATATCACAGGGCGGCAAGGCATTCCGCGCCGCTACCTCGAGCAGGTGCTGCAGCAACTCGTACGCGCTGGGATCCTCGAAGGCGTGCGCGGCCCGCGCGGCGGTTACCGCCTGGCGCGCGAGCGCCGCCGCATCACCGTGGGCGAGATCGTGCGCGTCGTTCGCACCCTCGAAAGCGGCGATGATCCGCTCGAAGGGGAGACAGGATCGATGCTCGGCCGGCAAGTCGTGCGGCCGCTTTGGGCCGAACTGCAGGAAGAGTTGATGAAGCGGCTCGATAACGTCACCATCGAGGAGTTGTGCACCCGCGCCCATCAGGCCGGGATCGCCGGTGAATACGCAGCCCGGCTCGATTTCTCGATCTGAAGACCGACAAGGAGAACAGCATGGCTGAGGGCAATTTTCGCGGCCGCATCTACGACAGCATCGTCGACACGATCGGCGCGACGCCGCTCGTGCGGCTGACGCGCCTCGCGGCGGCGCATCAGGTCAAGGCCGAACTGCTGGCGAAATGCGAATTCTTCAACCCGCTCAGCTCGGTCAAGGATCGCATCGGCGTCGCCATGATCGAAGCCGCCGAGAAAGAAGGCAAGCTGCGCCCGGGCAAGACCGTGATCGTCGAGCCGACCTCGGGCAATACCGGCATCGCGCTTGCTTTTTGCGCCGCGGCTAAAGGTTATCGCTGCATCCTCGTCATGCCCGACAGCATGTCGATGGAGCGGCGGCGGATGCTGAAGCTCTTGGGCGCGGAGCTCGAGCTAACGCCGGCGGCGCAAGGCATGCGCTTCGCCATTCAGCGCGCCGAGGAACTGCTGAAGACGCTGCCCGACGCCTTCATGCCGCAGCAATTCAACAACCCGGCGAATCCACAGATTCACCGCACCACTACCGCCGAGGAGCTGTGGCGCGACACCGATGGCAAGATCGATGTGGTGGTGAGCGGCGTCGGCACCGGCGGTACGCTGACCGGCGTCGGCTCGGTGCTGAAACAGCGCAAGCCGAGCTTCAAGATGGTCGCGGTCGAGCCCGAGGACAGCGCCATCCTCTCGGGCGGCCCGCCCGGACCGCATAAGATCCAGGGCATCGGCGCCGGGTTCATTCCGCAGATCCTCGACACCAAGCTCATCGACGAAGTGCTGCGCATCTCCAACGACAGCGCTTTCCGCATGGCCCGGGAAGTCGCGCGGCTCGAGGGCATGGCGGTCGGCATCTCCTCGGGGGCTGCGGTCGCGGCAGGGATCGAGCTCGGCCAGCGCGCCGACATGGCCGGGAAGCTCATCGCGATCGTGCTGCCCGATACGGGCGAGCGCTATCTCTCGACTGCTTTGTTCGACGGGCTCTAATCCGGGAATAGGCTCGCGGCGATATGGAATTGAGCGAGGCGCAGTTCGAGCGCTACGCCCGGCATCTGGTGCTGGACGAGGTCGGCGAAGAAGGCCAGCAGAAGCTGCTGCAATCGCGGGTGCTGGTGATCGGCGCCGGCGGCCTCGGCTCGCCGCTCTTGCTTTATCTCGCTGCAGCGGGCGTCGGCGCGCTCGGCATCGTCGATAATGACGAGGTCGATCTCTCCAACCTCCAGCGCCAGATCGTCCATGTGACCGAGAGCATCGGCGCCCCCAAGGTCGAGAGCGCACGCCGGACCCTCGCGCATATCAATCCCGAGGTGAAGATCGAGTCCCATGCGCTGCGGCTCGATGAGAGCAACGCCGCTTCGCTGGTCGAGCAGTACGACCTCGTCGCCGATGGCAGCGACAACTTCGCGACGCGCTATTTACTGAACGACGTTTGCTATCGGCTTAAAAAGCCGCTGATCGGCGCGGCGCTCTCGCCTTTCGACGGCCAGCTCTCGACCTTCAAAGCCTATCTCGGCCCGCCGCATCCCTGCTATCGCTGCCTCTTCCGTGAGCCGCCGCCGCCCGATTCCGTGCCGCGCTGCGAGACCGCCGGCATCCTCGGCGCCATCGCCGGCGTCATGGGCACCCTGCAGGCGACCGAGGTGCTGAAAGAGCTCTTGGGCATTGGCGAGAGTCTTTCCGGCACGCTGCTCGTCTACGACGCGCTGCGCGCCGGGTTTCACAGCATCAAGCTGCCGCGCGATCCTGATTGCCCGACTTGCGGAACGAAGCCGTGAGATTGTTCGCAATTGTGCTGGTGCTGCTTGCGGGAATGATCGGCGGGGCGCAAGCCGCCGACAAAACGAGCGAACCCGTCCCGCGCTTCGTCAGCCTCAGGGCGGACACCGTCAATCTGCGCACCGGCCCAGGCAACCGCTATCCGATCGTCGATGTCTATAAGAAGAAGGGGTACCCGCTCGAGATCATCGGCGAATTCGACCAATGGCGCCACGTTCGCGATTTTTCGGGCGAGGAGGGCTGGGTCCACGAGCGCATGGTCAACGGCACGCGCAACGTCATCGTTCAAGGCGGGCAGCGCATCCTGCGCACCGCCGCTGCGAGCGGCGCCGCGCCGGTGGCCAAGCTCGATCCCGGGGTCATCGCTCATCTTCTCGAATGCGATGCCGCCTGGTGCCGGATCGAAGTGCAGAATGGGGCGAGCGGCGTCAAAGGCTGGCTCGCCCGCAGCGAGATTTGGGGCGTGCTGCCCGGCGAGGTGGTTAAGTAGACCTCGTTGCACAATGGCCGAGAATCCCGTTCGGCAAGCTTAGTTCGTCATTGCGAGGTGCGTAGCGACGAAGCAATCCAGGAGAAACCGCCCTGTTTCCCTGGATTGCTTCGCTTCGCTCGCAATGACGCAGAGAGATAGTTGCGGGGTGTCGCTAGGCGAAATCGCGTTCGAGCGCGGCGCGGACGCGCTCCGGCATCACGGCGATATGGCCGTAATTCTCGTGATCGATTCCGAGCAGCACCTGAGCGCCCGCCATCTTGAACGCCTGCACCTGCGCCACGGTAAAGGGAAAGCGCAGGAACTGCACCGATGATGCCTTGCCTTCGGGCGAGGTGTTCTCCCGCGTCGGATCGGGCACGCCGGCGACGCGCTCGGCGCCGACCTGGATGAACATCTTGCTCTCGATGCCGCCGAGCGTCGCAAGCACGCGTGCGCGGCGCATCGGGTCCTCGATCTCGATCATCACCGTCGCGATCAGTTCCTGGCCTTGCGGGATGAGCGGGTTGTAAGCTTCAAGCTCGTCCGAGATTTGCTGCTCGCCGCCCTTCTCGATGTAGAGCATCTCGTGGATCTGATGCCACATCGTGTCGTAATTCTCGAAATAGAAAGTGACGAACGGCCCGACCTCGATGCGGCGGTCGCGCTTTAGCTCGGTGACGCGCTTCTTGTAGTCGCGCCGGTCTCTCGCATAGGCGGCGGGATCGAGGATGTCGGCGCGCGTAATCGCGTGCTTCTTCGCGGTAGCGGTGGTCATCGCTGATCTCCTTCGAGAAGCCCATAGGCGCGGGCCATGAGTTCGATCGGATGAAGCGTCTCGGGTGGCTTCGCGCCTTGATCGCGCTGCGCCGCGGCGACGCCCTGCTGCAGATGTAACGCCGCCAAGGGGCATTCGGACGACAGCACCGCCTTGTTATCGCGGGCAACCTGCCGTGCCGCAGGTCGTCCGACCTTCATCGCGGTGCTGAAGTTTTCTTTTTTGACGCCCCAGCTGCCGCCATGGCCGGAGCAGCGTTCGATCACATCGAGGTCGGCATTGGGGATAAGCCGCAGCATCTCGGCCGCCTTCGCCCCCATGTTTTGAGCTCGCGCGTGGCAGGCGAGATGGAGGCTGACGCCGCCGGGAATGGCGCTAAGCCCGGGCGCGAGCCCCTCTTTCTTCGCGATATCGACGACATATTCGGTGAGATCGAAGGTCGCATCGGAGAGGCGCTTCACATCCTCGTCTCCCGGCAGCAGCAGCGGCCATTCGAATTTCAGCATCAGCGCACACGACGGCACGAGTGCGACGATGTCGTGGCCTTGCTCGATATAGGGCTTCAGCGCGAGGGCCACACGCTTCGCCTTGGCAGCGACACGCGGCAGATCGCCCTGCTCCATCTGCGGCATGCCACAGCATTCGGGATAGGCGACCTCGGTCGCGACGCCATTTTTCGCCAGCACCGCCTGCGTCGCCTCGCCGATGCGCGGATTGTTGTAATTGATGAAGCAGGTCGCATAGAGCACCGCTTTGCGGCCGAAACCCGGCGCAGTCTCGTCGGGCCTCGACGGGCGGCGCAGCGCCCGTGCCTCGAAGGTTTGCGTATGGAATTTCGGCAGCGCCGCATGACGGTCGACACCCGCGACCGCTTCCATGATCGGCCGGGTGAGCCTGTTGTCGAGCCGGCCTGCCCAATTCACCAGGGGCGCGACCGGACGGGCCAGCCTGCCGTTGCGATCCGTCTCCGACAGATTGCGATCGGACCAGCGCACCTTGCCGGCCTTCGCCTGCGCCGCGCGATGGCGCAGCATGAGATGCGGGAAATCGACATCCCACTCATGCGGCGGCACATAAGGGCACTTCGTCATGAAGCACATGTCGCAGAGCGTGCAGGCGGCGACGACCTCGCCGTATTTCTCTTTCGGCACGCCGTCGAGCTCGCCCGTCGGTCCCTCATCGATCATGTCGAAGAGGCGCGGGAAACTGTCGCAGAGATTGAAGCAGCGGCGACAGCCATGGCAGATCTCGAACACGCGATGAAGCTCCGCCTCGATCTTCGCGGCGTCGTAGAAATCCGGATCTTGCCAAGCAATGGGATGGCGCATCGGCGCGCCGAGACCGCCCTCGGACATTCCGCTACTCCGTGCTGAATAGAAAATGAGGAGGGACGCCACACGCGGCGTGCCCGCGCATCGCGCCCCTCGTGAGAGATGGCGGCTTACTTGCCGAGCGTGTCGAGCGCTCTCTGGAAGCGGCCGGCATGCGATTTCTCGGCCTTCGCGAGCGTCTCGAACCAATCGGCTATCTCGTCGAAGCCTTCCTGGCGGGCGGTCTTCGCCATGCCGGGATACATGTCGGTGTACTCGTGCGTCTCGCCTGCAACGGCGGAAGCGAGATTCTTCGCCGTGTCACCGATCGGCTTGCCGGTCGCTGGATCGCCGACTTCCTGAAGATATTCGAGATGGCCATGGGCGTGACCGGTCTCGCCTTCCGCGGTCGAGCGGAACACGGCGGAGACGTCGTTATAGCCTTCGACATCCGCCTTCTGCGCGAAATAGAGATAGCGGCGGTTCGCCTGGCTCTCGCCGGCGAAAGCCTCCTTCAAATTCGCTTCCGTCTTGCTGCCTTGTAGCTTGGCCATGTGGTCCTCCTCTTCAGTCAATCGGGAACGTTCTAATTTAGAATAATTCTAATTTAACTACCACCCCCTTGGATGTCAACGCTTAGGCCCAAGCTTTTCTTCTGGGCCTCATCCTTTCGGCGCAACGCGGATGACGACATCGACGCGTCGGATCGCGCCATGCGGCGGCTGGGGCAGATTCGTCACCTCGATCTTGTCGCTCGGGATGTCCATCAGCTTGCCGCTCTCCTCGAAGAAGAAGTGATGATGATCGGCGATGTTGGTATCGAAATACGACCGGCCCGGATTGACCACGACCTCGCGCAACAGTCGCGCGCCGACGAATTGATGCAGCGTGTTGTAGATAGTCGCGAGCGATACCGGGATCGAGGCCGCCGCGGCCTCATCATGCAGCTGCTCGGCGGTGATGTGGCGATCGCCCTTCTCGAAAAGGAGCTTCGCCAGCGCCAAACGCTGCCGCGTCGGCCGCAGCTTGGCTGCGCGCAGCAATTCGAGAGCATTGGCAAAAGGACGATGATTGCTCATGACGCCAATATGGGAACGCGTGATCGCCTAGTTTAGAGACAATCTAAATTTAGCGGAATTGCCGGCCGAGGCCAAGCGCGCTTATAAGCCTCGATCCTTCCCAGGAGGCCCCTATGAAGATCGAGACCCTGACCTACTCCGCCGGTGGTACGACGTTCCACGGCTATCTCGCTGATCCTGAAGGCAGCGGCCGCCGGCCCGGCGTGCTCATCGTGCACGAGGCGCCGGGTCTCAACGATCATCCGAAGCGCCGCGCCCGCATGATCGCCGAGCTCGGCTACGTCGCGCTCGCGGTCGACATGTATGGCGGCGGCCGCGTCGCAGGGCCGGGCGGCGATGATGCGATGAAGCTGATGGGCGCGCTGCGCGAAGACGATGACAAGCTGCGCCAGCATGTGCACGCCGGTTACGATGCGCTGGTCGCGCGCCCGAATGTCGATGCCAAGCGCATCGGCGCGATGGGTTATTGCTTCGGCGGGCTTTGCGTCTTGGAGCTCGCGCGCATGGGCACGCCGCTCGCCGGGATCGTCAGCTTCCACGGCATTTTGTCGACGAAGAATCCGGAGGAGGCGAAGAACGTCACGGCGAAAATCCTCGTTTGCACCGGCGCCGAGGATCCGCTGGTGCCGCCCGAGCAGGTCGCGGCTTTCGAGGCCGAGATGAGCAAGGCCAATGTCGATTGGCAGGTCATCACCTATGGCGGCGCGAAACACGCTTTCACAAACCCCGACGCCGGCGGTCGCATGCCTGCGCTCGCCTATAACGCCAATGCGGACGCGCGTTCCTGGGAAGCAATGCGCAGCCATTGGCACGAGCTGTTCGGCCGGCCTTAGCAGCGCGCGTGAGCGAGCCGCGCGTCACCGCGCTCGACACGGCCGCGGTTCGCGGCTTTCTGCATGAACCGGAACGACCGAGCGGCGCCGGGTTGGTACTGACCCATGGCGCGGGCAGCGATTGCACCGCGCCGCTGCTGGTCGCCGTCGCGAGCGCCTTCTGCGCGCGCGGTTTCACCGTGCTGCGCTGCGATCTCGCTTTTCGCCGCAAGCGGCCCAAAGGCCCGCCCTCCCCCGCGACCGCTGCAGCGGATCGCGCGGGGTTGCGCGATGCGATCGCGACGTTGCACGAGCGCCTATCCGGCAAAATCTATCTCGGCGGCCATTCCTACGGCGGGCGGCAGGCCAGTATGCTCGCCGCCGAAGCGCCCGACATCGCCGCAGCGTTGCTCCTGCTGTCGTATCCTCTCCATCCGCCGTTGAAGCCGGCGCAGCTCCGCACTCAGCATTTCCCGCAGCTGCGCGTGCCGGCGCTGTTCGTCTCGGGAACGACAGACGGATTCGGCACCATCCCGGAGATCGAAGCGGCGATCAAAGCCATTCCCGCGGCGACGCGCCTCATCGCGATCGAAGGTGCCGGCCATGATCTGAAACGCGGTCGCTTCGATCTCGCGCCGCTTCCTGAAGCGCTCGCGCAGCTGCGCTGATCGGACTCTCACAAGCTCGCGATACCGGTAGGTCGCATAAACGAACACGCGCTGCGTCGCGGGTATGGGATTGCGCACCGACGCCGAGACGCGCGCCGCTCAACGGCGGTATCAAATACTTGTGACAGGCTCTGCAGGCGCTCGCCGTAACCTCCGGGAGCCGGGCAACGAATAAAGATGAGCGGGGCGGATCAGGTCTCGCGTCCATAACCAGCGGAGCATTTCGGATGGTCAGACGCGACGGCGAAGTGAGAGCATCGCTGGAGCAACGTTAGGCCGCCGGACAGCGGAGCCAACGCGGCTCCGCATACCGACGACGCTTCGCTTCAAAAACCCAAATCCATTGTCATTCCTGAGGTGGCCAGATCGACCGGCCGAACCAAACGACCACGAGCAAATCATGAAAATAGGGGCCTTCATCGGGATAGCTCTGCTGGAGCTAACAAGTGCCACGGGTCTCGCGGCATCGCGCCCTATCGTGGTCGAACTGTTTACCTCGCAAGCCTGCTCGTCCTGCCCGCCGGCGGACGCCCTTCTCAGCGAGGTCCAGGCGCAGAACCGAGACGTTCTCGCGCTCGACCTTCACGTGACCTACTGGAACGGCGCGGCTTGGACGGATCCTTACTCACTCCGCGCCGCTACAGATCGTCAGAAGGATTACGCCCGCCTACGACACAGCACTGATGTGTACACGCCTGAAGCCGTTGTCGACGGAGAGGCTCAGTTCGTGGGCTCGGATCGCGCAGCAATGCGAGGGGCCCTTGAGAGCGCACGGGCGAAGATCAGTGCCGCGGAAACGGTCACGGTCGCGGTCGAGGCGAAAGGAGATCAGATTTTGTTCCGCGTCGGATCGGGCGCGGAGGGAGCCGATCTGTGGCTTTTTGGCTTCGATCCGGAGCATGCGACACGTGTGCTCGGCGGCGAGAACGGCGGATCGACGCTTCGCGAAGTGAATGTCGTCCGTAGTATCACAAAGCTCGGTTCGTTGCATGGCGCGCCCATGGCCGATGCCATTTCCGTTCCGGCCGGAATGAAGTTTGCCGTGATCGTTCAGCGGCGGGACGGAGCGATTCTCGGAGCGGCGACGAACTGATCGGCTTGGTTGCGCAACCAGGTCGCGATGCCATGGCGCCCGAGCCAGCACTGGCCGGCGCACGCAATTGGGCCACCCTGGCTGTGCGGTGAGTCGGAGCTAGCCGAGCGTTTCGGGGACGAAGAGCTCGTCGACCTTCCAGTCGCGCGCCAAGAGATGCTGCTGGCGGTTGTAGCGCAGGCAGGTCTCGAGAGCCTTGCGGTTCCGCTCGATGCCGTAGGGCCAGAAATCATCGCCCATGAGCCGGCGATTGCGCTCCTGCAGCGCGGCCGCCCAGGGGATCATCAGCGCCGGCGAGAAGAAGACGGAGCCGGCGCGATAGATATTCTGCGCCGCCTGCTTCGCCTTCTCGAACGCATCCGTAAGCGCGCGAGCGACCCAGGGATTTTCGCGATAGACCGAGCGCTTGATCACGACCGTATCCATGATCGGGAAAACCTTGGTGCGCGCGAAATAATCGCGCTCGACGGTCTCGAAATCCTCGAAC
>Ga0134128_10005382_pt1 | contig 15511 bp, 9 predicted proteins | sample KB31754_FD_96462 | JGI IMG/M metagenome (GOLD analysis project Ga0134128, IMG submission 96462) | Terrestrial soil microbial communities with excess Nitrogen fertilizer from Kellogg Biological Station, Michigan, USA - KB3-175-4 | ecosystem: Environmental > Terrestrial > Soil > Unclassified ...
AACGATGATTGGTTCGCCGCGATGGACGACGGTGATGTCGCTCCAAGATTCCATATGTGGGACGATCGCCGTGTAGGTGTTGGGATCATCGTCCCGGAGGAATTCGAGCGCGCGGTCGGAAAACACCACCCCAAATCCGAAGGTCGCATCGGGTGCGTTCTGCTCGATGACCGTAACATGCGCGTCGGGCGCGCGGCGCTTGACGAGATAGGCAAGATAAAGGCCGGCGGGGCCGGCGCCGATGATGGCAATGCGCACTGATCTGCGACCCCAGCCCGCTTCTCAAAAGCCGGCTTGCACAGGCAGAATATCAGATCGTCTGGTTATAGGCCCCTACTTCGGGATGCGTGCGCAGCACCCCGTCAACGGCCTTGAACATATCGCGCATGCGCTGCTCGGAAACCGGACTTTCCACAACAACGACAAGCTCCGGCTTGTTCGAGGACGCCCGCACGAGACCCCACGTCCCATCTTCGACGGTCACGCGAACACCATTGACGGTGACCAGATCGCGAATCGGCTGGCCGGCAACCTTGCTGCCCTCGACTTTGGCGGCTTCAAATTGCTTCACCACGGCATCGACAACGGCATATTTCTTTTCGTCATCGCAATGCGGCGCCATGGTCGGCGAGCCCCAGGTCTTCGGCAGCGCCCGGCGCAGATCGGCCATGGTCTTCCCCGGATTGCGATCAAGCATGTCGCAAACGGCCAGTCCGAAGATCATGCCGTCGTCGTAACCGCGGCCCAACGGCTTATTGAAGAAGAAGTGTCCCGACTTTTCGAAGCCGGCGATTGCGCCCAACTCGTTGACGCGCCGCTTGATATACGAATGTCCGGTTTTCCAGTAGTCCACCTTGACGCCATTTGCCTTCAGGACCGGATCGGTCAGGAACAATCCCGTCGATTTCACATCCACGACAAAGGTCGCGTTCCGATGCATTGAAGACATGTCGCGCGCCAGCATCACACCGACTTTGTCGGCAAAGATCTCCTCACCTTCATTGTCGACGACCCCACAACGATCGCCGTCGCCATCGAATCCGAGCGCGACATCCGCGCGGTTGACCAGGACCGCATCGCGCATCGCGTGCAGCATTTTCATGTCTTCGGTGTTGGGGTTGTATCGTGGAAACGTGTAGTCGAGGTTGCAATCAAGCGGAACCACATCGCAGCCGATCGCTTCCAATATTCTTGGTGCAAAGGCGCCGGCCGTGCCGTTGCCACACGCCGCGACCACCCTGAGCTTTCGCTTGAGTTTCGGCCGCTTGGTAAGATCGGCGATATAACGCTCGGGGAAATTCTCGACAAACTCGTAGCTACCGCCTGCTTTGAGATCGAACTTGGCGGCCAGCACGATTTCCCTCAGGCGTTTCATTTCGACGGGCCCGAAAGTGAGCGGCCGGTTGGCGCCCATCTTCACCCCAGTCCAGCCATTGTCGTTGTGTGACGCCGTCACCATGGCCACGCACGGCACGTTGAGCTCGAACTGCGCGAAATACGCCATCGGCGTGATGGCGAGGCCGATATCGTGCACCTTGCAGCCCGTTGCCATGAGTCCCGAGACCAGCGCCATTTTAACGGCCGATGAATAACTGCGGAAATCGTGCCCGGTCACGATTTCGGGCTTCACATTCAACTCTCGAATGAGCGTGCCGAGACCCAGGCCAAGCGCCTGGACGCCCATCAGGTTGATTTCCTTTTCGAGCAGCCAGCGCGCATCGTATTCGCGAAAGCCGGTCGGCTTCACCAGCGGCGAGGACTCATAGGCATAGCTGTTTGGCGTCAGCGCGGGTTTTGGCGTCGGGAACATCACGTCCTCAAATTCAAGGCGGGGGGAATCCAATACCCTAACGCTGCAGCGCCGCAAAGCGCTCCATCACGCATACAGATCGGGAAGAGCTGAGGGTCCTCAGGGCTATTGTTCGAGTACTAGGCGACCACTGGCATATTCATAGCGCCTGAGCCGCGACAGAAAAGAAACGCCGAGCAGATTTTTCGTCAGCGCCTCGTCGGGAAGGACCATCGCCGGCACATCGTAGATGCTGATACCACCGATTTCGATACGTTCGATCGTAACGCGCGCGGCCCTGATCTTCCCATTCGCGGTTATGGCGGCAGCGTTATAATCACCCGGCTGCGGGCGAATTCCGGCCTGAGCCGCATCCGACTCACGCAGCACGACCAACGAGGCACCGGTGTCGACGAGGAAGTCGAGGTGCCGTCCATCGATCCTGCCTGCAACCTGGAAATGGCCCCATCGATCCGCTTCGAGCGTGAGACTGCGGCCAGACGTGCTTGGCTGGCGCGGCTCATACGCTGGTTCCACGACCGCCGCCTGCGGCGACGGGGACGTGATGGCATAGTCGGCGTAGCGAGCCGCCAAAGTGCCCGCCACAAGCATTCCGATGACGAATATGAAAAGCCGCTGCATGGCAACGCCCGTTGACTGCCAGCAACCTTAGTCAAACGCGATCAATGCCAACTTAACACGACCATGGCGTGCGACGCGCCTTCGCGCATGGTATGCCGCCGGTTAGGCAGTTCGTGACAATTGCAACTATCGGCCGCGAGGCTTTACGCGGCGGGTGGCAGCCGCCGCCAACGGATCGTCGGGCCACGGGTGCTTTGGATAACGCCCGCGCATCTCGGCCTGTACATCCTTGTAACTGCCGCGCCAGAACCCGGGCAGATCCCGCGTCATCTGCACGGGCCGGTGCGCGGGCGATAACAGTTCGATCAACAGCGGCACCCGCCCTCGTGCAACGGCTGGGTGGACCGCAAGGCCGAAAAGCTCCTGCACCCGGATCGCAAGTTTCGGACCCCCCTCCGCCTCGTAATCAATTGGAACATGCGAGCCGGACGGCGCGCTGAAATGCGTGGGTGCTTCGCCGTCGAGCCGTTTGCGCAAATTCCACGGGACCAACCCATCGAGGGGGGGGGCGAGGTCGTCCGCGTTTATGTGCGCCCGCGCGGTTTTGTCCGCGATGTACGGCGCCAGCCATTCGCCGGCCGTGCGCTCCAGCGCCGCATCGGACAGATCAGGCCACTCATCTCCCTGAACGCGCCGCAGAAAATTCACGCGGCCGCGGAACTGGAGCTGTGCCTTGCTCCAGGGCAGCTTGCCGATGCCGAGACCGGCGATGCCTTCGGCCAGCAATTTCGCGGAATTTGCATCGGGCGTCACAGGCCTGGTCTGGTCGCTTAGAACCAGGGCGCCGATCTTGCGCATCCGGCGCGAGCGAAGCGAGGCCGACGCCGCATCGAATGTTATCGACGCGTGGTCTTCGATTTGGCCGGCAAAGTGCGCCTCGATTTCCTCAAGCGTTATCGGTGCCGCCAGAACAATGCGGGTCGCCGACGCCGCGCCGGTGAGTTCGGCCACCGCCAGATACGGTTCGCGGGACAGTGCCAACGCAGGGTCGACCATGCCTGCCCGGCCGTTGGCGAGCAGAAACACTCCATTACCGCCGCCGCGATTTTTCGCGATACGGTCGGGATAAGCCAATGCAAGAAGCGAACCGACCGAAGGAGCGTCCTGCCTGTTTCGGCCGCCTGCTATTTCGGCCCATCGCTTCACCATCGCGCGGGCATCGTCGGCGCGCGCGCCGCGATCGCGGCGAAAATTGTCGAGACGATGCCGCAAATCAACGTCATCGCCGCCGAGATTTCGTTCGGTGACAACAGCGGCGATGCTCGCGGCGATTTCGCCGGCGCCGTCAACCGCTGCATCGACGACCATGCGCGCGAGTCGCGGCGGAAGCGGCAGGGCCCTGAGCTTGCGGCCCTCTTGCGTAATGCGGCCCTCGGCATCGATCGCGCCGAGTTCCGTCAGCAGGAGCCTGGCCTCGCCGAGTGCCGCCCGTGGCGGCGGATCGAGAAATGCAAGCGCGGCGGGGTCGGATGCGCCCCATTCGGCAAGGTCGAGGACAAAGGATGACAAGTCGGCGGAAAGAATTTCGGGCCGCGTGTAGGGCTCCAGGGATCCGGTTTGCGGCTCATCCCACAGCCGGTAGCAAACGCCGGGTTCGGTGCGCCCCGCCCGCCCGCGACGCTGATCGGCGGCAGCCCGCGAGACACGCACGGTTTCCAGACGCGTGAGGCCCACGTCAGGCTCATAGCGCGGCAGACGAGACAGGCCGCTGTCAATGACGACGCGCACGCCTTCGATGGTCAACGATGTTTCGGCGATTGAGGTCGCCAGCACCACCTTGCGGCGCCCCGGGGGCGACGGAGAAATGGCGCGATCCTGCTCGCGCATATCGAGCGCGCCAAAAAGCGCGACGACATCGACCGCGGGATCGCCGACCCGCTCTTTCAAGAGCGTCTCGGTGCGGCGAATTTCCCTGGCGCCCGGCAGAAATACCAGCAGCGAGCCGGTTTCCGCACGGAGCGCGCGTTCAATGGCGTCCGCCACTTGCCGTTCAATCGGCGCACGGGCATCACGGCCGAGATAGCGCGTGTCGACGGGAAAGGCGCGTCCCTCGCTTTCAATCACCGGCGCGTTGCCAAACAACGCCGCCACGCGCGCACCGTCGAGCGTCGCCGACATCACCAGCAGTCTCAGGTCGGGCCGCAGGCCTTGCTGTACGTCGCGCGCCAGCGCCAGGCCGAGATCGGCGTCGAGCGAGCGTTCATGAAATTCATCGAAAAGCACGGCCGCCACGCCAGCGAGCGACGGGTCGTCGAGCACGAGCCGGGTGAATATGCCCTCGGTCACCACTTCGATCCGCGTTTGGCCGGAGATCCTCGAGCCGAAGCGGACGCGCAGGCCGACGGTACCGCCGACCTCTTCTTTCAGGGTTGATGCCATGCGCGCGGCGGCGGCGCGCGCCGCCAGCCGACGCGGCTCCAGCACCAGAATTTTTTTCCCGCGTGCCCACGCTTCGTCGAACAGGACCAGCGGCACACGCGTCGTCTTTCCGGCGCCCGGCGGAGCAACCAATACGGCGACGTTGTGCGCGGCCATGGCGCTGGTGAGGCCCGACAGCGCCGTATCGATCGGAAGCGGCGTCTCGAAATTCCGTGCCACGGCTATTGCCTATTCATCGCCCGCATAAAACGAGGGTGGCATCAGTAAGCGCGAATCCAATTTTGCTGCAAAATGATTATTACCGATTCCGCTTTCGCAGGAGACGCCAGTGTTCATGCATCGCCACGCCGCCCACGTCAGCCTCGCGCTCGGCCTATGCCCTCGTACACGAAACCGCGGCGCGCAATCTCATCCGGCTGATAGACATTGCGCAGGTCGACGAGAACGGCCTGCGCCATGACCGATTTCAAACGCTCGAAGTCGAGGGCGCGGAACTGTTCCCATTCAGTGACGATGACAAGGGCGGAAGCACCCTCAGCGCAAGAATAGGCATCCTTGCAGAACGCGACGTTCGCGATGACGGTTTTGGCCTGCTCCATGCCGACAGGATCGTAGGCGCGCACCTTGGCACCCATGTCCTGCAGGGCCGTGATCAGCGGGATCGAAGGAGCTTCACGCATGTCGTCTGTATTCGGCTTGAACGTGAGGCCGAGCACCGCGACGGTTTTCCCGCGCAGCTCGCCGCCGAGCGCGGCGGAAACCTTGCGCGCCATCGCACGCTTGCGGGCATCATTGACCGCGGCAACCGCTTCGACAATGCGCAGCGGCGCGGCGTAATCCTGTGCGGTCTTGATCAGCGCCACCGTATCTTTTGGGAAACATGAACCGCCATAGCCGGGGCCGGCATGCAAGAACTTCGAGCCGATGCGATTGTCGAGCCCGATCCCGCGGGCGATCTCCTGGACGTCCGCGCCGACTTTTTCCGCAAGATCGGCAAGTTCATTGATGAAGGTGATCTTGGTGGCGAGGAACGCATTGGCCGCGTATTTGATGAGCTCGGCCGTGCGGCGGCCGGTAAAGAGAATCGGCGATCGATTGAGATAGAGCGGCCGGTACAGCTCGTTCATCACCTCGCGCGCGCGCGCGTCGACGGTGCCGATCACGATACGATCGGGATGCTTGAAGTCCTGAATGGCGGCCCCTTCCCGCAGAAATTCAGGGTTCGAAACGACCGCGCACAAAGCATCGGGCCGCGTTTCCCCGATGATGCGTTCGACCTCGTCGCCGGTGCCGACCGGAACGGTCGACTTCGTGATCACCACGGTGAAACCGTCGAGCGCCCGTGCAATTTCACGGGCGGCATCGTGGACAAAACTGAGATCCGCAAATCCGTCACCGCGGCGCGACGGCGTTCCCACTGCAATGAATACGGCGTCGGCATCGGCAACCGCACCGCCAAGTTCCGTCGCAAATCTTAATCGGCCGGCACGCATATTGGCTGCGACCATGTCGTTAAGACCCGGCTCGTAAATCGGCATCTCGCCGCGCAACAGAGCCGCAATTTTTGTCTTGTCTTTGTCGACGCACACGACGTCGTGGCCGAAATCGGCGAAACAGGCGCCGGAAACCAGGCCAACGTAGCCAGTGCCGATCATCGCAACGCGCATTTCTTAATCCGTTCGCAACGAGGTTAACCTTTACGGCCAAAGCCGGTGGCGTCTCAATAGCAGAGCCGATATCGAGTTGCGAGAGCGGTGATCGCGATTACCATTCGGCGCAAGCAAGCCGACCATCGACACGGCCATTCGTCATTAGCGCATCATGAACAAAATTCAAATCCACGACGGGCGAATTGACTGGGTCGATTACGCCAAGGGCTTCTGCATTATTTTCGTGGTGATGATGCACTCGACGCTGGGCGTCGAGGCAGCCGCGGGACACGAAGGTTGGCTGCATCCAGTCGTCGCCTTTGCGCTGCCGTTTCGGATGCCCGACTTCTTCATGATCTCGGGGCTCTTTCTGGCCAATGTCATCGACAGGCCGTGGCGCCAATATGCCGACCGCAAGGTCATGCATTTTGCATATTTTTATCTGCTCTGGATGACCATCCAGTTCGCCGTCAAGGCGCCCGGCATGATTCACGAGCAAGGCGCGATCGACGTGGCGCGCCTCTATCTGCTGTCGCTCGTCGATCCATTCGGAACCTTGTGGTTCATTTACCTGCTGCCGGTGTTTTTTGTTTTCATCAAGCTGACGCGCCGCGTACCGGTACCGGTCATCTGGCTGTTCGGCGCCGCGCTCGAGATCGCACATATCAATACCGGTTGGATGGTGCCGGATGAATTCGCCGCCCGCTTCGTCTATTGCTACACTGGCTACCTCCTTGCAAAACCGATCTTCATGCTCACCGCCCGCGCGCAAGCAAAGCCGTTGCTTGGCCTCGCCGGCCTTATCGTCTGGGCACTGCTCAACGGGACCTTGGTTCACCTTGGCTACGAAACCTTGCCTTTCGTGTCGCTCGGTCTCGGACTGGCCGGCGCATGCGCGGTCGTGACGGTGGCATCGCTCATGGCGAAGACCGATTTCTTCAAGCCGTTGCGCTACTGCGGACGCAATTCGATCGTCATTTATCTCGCCTTCTTCCTCCCGATGGCGGCAACCCGCGCCGTATTGCTCAAGAGCGGCGTTATCGCGGACATCGGTACCATTTCGGCGATCGTCACCGCGGTGGGCGTTCTGGGCTCGCTCTGCCTGTTCTGGGCGGTGCGCGAAACCCCGGCCCGCTTTCTGTTCGAGCGCCCCTCGCCGTTCTGGCTCGCGCCGCCCAGGCGCATCGCGCTGCAGCCCGCCGAATAATTCCACAGCCGGGATTCTGGCGGATTGATTAACGCATGCCGGCGGCCCACATTCGGGGCTATGCCGGCTCCCGCAAAATCGAAAACTGCCGCCAAATCGAAAAAACCCGCTGCCGCTTCTGCGGCGCCAGCGGCTGCAACCGCTGCGCCAATGGCGCGACCGGTGAAGAAGGGAGACCACGTCTTTTTAGTGGATGGCTCCGGCTATATTTTTCGCGCCTATCACGCGATCAGGTTTGAGCCGCGCACGCCGGACGGAACGCACGTCAATGCCGTCTACGGCTTTTGCAACATGCTGTGGAAACTTCTCAAGGAGATGAAGCCGGACGAGCGGCCGACCCATCTCGCGGTGGTGTTCGACAAATCCGAGAAAACCTTCCGCACGGAAATGTACAAGGAGTACAAGGCGCACCGGCCGCCGCCGCCCGACGATCTCATTCCCCAGTTTCCCCTTATCCGCGACGCCGTGCGCGCCTTCGAGATTCCGTGTCTCGAGCAGGGCGGCTACGAAGCCGACGATCTGATTGCAACTTACGCGCGGATCGCGTGCGAAGCAGGCGCCACCGTCACCGTCGTGTCATCCGACAAGGATCTCATGCAATTGGTGAACGAATGCGTGATCATGTACGACACGATGAAGGATGCGCGCATCGGGGTTCCCGAAGTCATCGAGAAATTCGGCGTGCCGCCGAACAAGGTCATCGAAGTACAGGCGCTGATTGGCGATACATCCGACAATGTGCCGGGCGTGCCGGGGATCGGCGTAAAAACCGCGGCACAGCTCATCGGCGAATATGGCGATCTTGAAACGCTGCTCAAACGCGCCGGCGAGATCAAGCAAGACAAGCGGCGGCAGGCCCTCATCGACAACGCCGAGTCTGCTCGCATTTCCAAGAAGCTCGTCACGCTCGACGACCGCGTGCCGCTCGACGTACCGGTCGAAAGTCTCGGCGTGCACGAACCGGACTACAGGAATCTCGTCGGTTTCCTCAAGTCGATGGGATTCAAGACGCTGACGCAACGCGTCGCAGAAAAAAGCGGTTTCGACGCCGCGCAGGTCGAGGCCGCGCCCAAGCCATCGGCGGCTTCATCATCTTCGGTCAGCGCGCCGCCACGCGCCGGCGCGGCACCCGCAATTGCTGCTCCAGCGCTGCCATTGTCGGGTGGAGGCAATCAGGCCAACGGAGCGCTTACTCCAATTGCGCTCGCAACGGCGCGCAGCGAGGCCGCGCGCCAGACCAAGATCGATCGCAGCAAATATGAAACCGTCCGCACGCTCGCGCGCCTGAAAGAGTGGATCGCGCGCGCCCACGAAGCCGGAGTGGTGGCGGTCGATACCGAGACCACGAGCCTCGACGCCATGCAGGCCCATCTTTGCGGATTTTCGCTGGCTGTAGCGCCAAACGAGGCCTGCTACGTGCCAATCGGCCACCGCGAGGGCGGCGGCGACGGGAAAGGCGATTTGTTCTCGCCCGAGGCCAAGCTATGCGAAGGCCAAATCCCGGAGCGCGAGGCTCTCGCCGTTCTCAAGCCGCTGCTCGAGGACGGATCCGTCCTCAAGGTGGCGCAGAACATGAAATACGACTGGCTGGTGTTCGCCCAGCGCGGCATCGAAGTCGCCGGCTATGACGACACCATGCTGATCTCGTATGTGCTGGATGCCGGCAGAGCCGGCCACGGCATGGACGACCTCGCCAAGCGCTGGCTCAATCACGATACCATCCACTTCCATCATGTCGCCGGCTCCGGAAAATCCCAGGTCACCTTCGATTGTGTCGCTATCGATAAAGCGTCCGAATATGCCGCCGAGGATGCCGACGTCACACTGCGCCTTTGGTACGCGCTAAAGTCGCGGCTGGCCGCCGAACGCGTCACATCTGTCTATGAATCGCTCGAGCGGGCCATGCCAACCGTGCTCGCGCGCATGGAGCGGCGAGGCATTTCAATCGATCGCCAGGTGCTTTCGCGCCTGTCCGGCGAGTTCGCGCAGGAGCAGGGGCGGCTCGAGGACGAAATCCGAACACTGGCCGGCGAGCCGCTCAACCCGGGCTCGCCCAAGCAGATCGGCGATATCCTCTTCGGAAAGATGAAACTGCCCGGCGGCACCAAGACAAAGACGGGGGCATGGTCAACCGATGCGCGCACGCTCGAGGATCTGGCCGAGCAGCATGAGTTGCCGCGCAAAATTCTCGACTGGCGTCAGGTTTCAAAGTTGCGCTCGACCTATACCGAGGCACTCCCCAATTACGTAAACCCCGTAACGAAACGGGTGCACACCAGCTACGCGCTCGCTTCGACCAGCACGGGACGGCTGTCGTCATCGGATCCTAATCTGCAGAACATCCCGATCCGCACCGAGGATGGACGCAAGATTCGCCGCGCCTTCGTTGCGTCACCCGGCATGAAACTTGTCTCGGCCGACTATTCGCAAATCGAACTGCGGTTGTTGTCCGAGGTGGCCGAAGTCCCAATGCTGCGCAAGGCGTTTCAGGACGGCGTGGACATTCATGCGATGACCGCTTCGGAAATGTTCGGCGTGCCCGTCAAAGGCATGCCGCCCGAGGTGCGCCGTCGCGCCAAGGCGATCAATTTCGGCATCATCTACGGAATTTCATCCTTTGGGCTTGCCGCCCAGCTCGGCATCGAACGCGAAGAAGCCGGCGCCTACATCAAGAAATATTTCGAGCGATTTCCGGGCATCCGCGACTACATGGACGAGACGCGTGAGTTCTGCCGCGACCATGGTTACGTGCTCACTTTGTTTGGCCGCAAATGCCACTATCCGGACATCAAGAACAGCAACCCCTCGATCCGTGCGTTCAACGAGCGCGCCGCCATCAACGCCCGCCTGCAGGGCACCGCTGCCGACATCATACGCCGCGCCATGATCCGTATTGAACCGGAGCTCGATCGCGCCAGGCTCCGCGCTCAAATGCTGCTCCAGGTGCATGATGAACTGATATTCGAGGTCCCGGAGGACGAGGCGAAAGACACCATGACGATCGTCAAGAGCGTGATGGAGGACGCCCCGCACCCGACCGTGTCATTGCACGTGCCGTTACAGGTCGAAGCCCGCGCTGCCGACAATTGGGACGAGGCTCACTGAAAATCCTGCGCCCGCGCCCTCAAGGGCGCGTGGGCGCCGGCAAGCCCGGCCGAAAGACCGAAATGATACCGCTCACTGCCGCTTTTTTCGTCGCGCCTTCGCCGCGCCGCGTCGCGCGGCTGATTTCGACTTTGCAGCTTTGGCAACTTTCCCGGCCTTGGCCGGCAGCACGGCAATCGCCTCGATCTCGAACAGCGCGCCCGGACGGGCCAGTTGCGAAATTGCGACCGTGGTGCTTGCCGGCGGGGATGCCATGTTGAAATGATGATCGCGCACTTCGCGGAAAATCGAGATGTGCGACATGTCGACGAGATAGTTATTGATCTTGACTACGTCCTTGATGGTGGCGCCGGCGTCGGCAAGCGCGAGCTTCAGATTTTCAACGGCCTTGTTCGCCTGCGCACGAAAGTCGCCCGGCTCGCCTACGAGTTTGTTTTCCAGGTCGAGCCCGAGCTGCCCGGCGATGAAGATCAGCCGATTGGGACCGGTTGCCTCAACCACATACGTATAGCCGGGTGGCTTGGCGAGCGTGTTGGGATTCGAAAATCGGATATTGGCAGCCATCGATATCCTCCCTGCGCTTCTCAGTCGTTGAATACAATCTGGCGAGTATGCGTTGATTGTGCGCACACACAAGGCCCAGCTTGACTCGATGCGACCAGTGCTGGACCTTGGAAACAAAGGGCGCAGGCTGCAAATCGCCGGGAAGCCCATGTTTCGGGGGGAGCCAGCTATGGCCGCACAGGCGGTATCTCACGTCTATTTTGGTCTCAATGCGATGTGGGTGTCGACCTGCATTCTTGCGGCCACTTATGCCGTCATCATGACCGACAAGGTCAACCGCGCAATCGTCGCGCTCGTTGGCGCAGGCGTAATGATTTTGGTCGGCGTCCTCGATCAGGAAGAGGCAATAAAGGGCGTAGACTGGAACACGATTGGCCTTTTGACCGGCATGATGATTTTGGTATCGATCTCGCGCCGCTCTGGCATGTTCCAATATCTCGCGGTGTGGTCGGCGCAATCCGCCAAAGCGCATCCGGCCGGAATATTGTTTATACTGCAGATTACCACTGCAGTACTCTCAGCTTTTCTCGACAACGTCACCACCGTGTTGTTGATCGTTCCGGTAACGCTCGCGATCTGCAATACGCTGAAGGTGCCGACGTATCCATATCTGTTCGCCGAAATCTTCGCTTCCAACATCGGCGGCACCGCGACGCTCATCGGCGATCCGCCCAATATCCTGATCGGTTCGCAGGCCGGCCTGTCGTTTAATGAATTCGTGTTTGAACTGACGCCGGTGATAATCATCGTCATGATCGTACAGACCGTTGTCATTCATTTGCTGTGGGGCAAGGATCTCAAGGCTTCCGCTACTGCCGAAGCTCGCGTCATGAAAATGAAGGCAGTGGATGCAATCGAAGATTGGCTGTTGCTCAAGCAGGCGCTCGCGGTGCTCACGATCGTAATGGTAGCTTTCGTGCTCGCGCGGCCATTGCATTTGGAGCCCGCCACCATTGCCATGCTGGGTGCCGCGATATTGATGCTGCTCGACAATTGGGCACATCATTCCGAGAAGGCTGCGAAAAACGTCCATCAGACCTTTGGTGATGTCGAGTGGATCACGATCTTCTTCTTTATCGGACTATTCATCGTGGTACACGCTGTTGACGTCGGTGGGCTGTTGCAGCTTCTTGCAAGACAACTTGTTGCGGCGACTCACGGCAGTATGGCCAATGCGGGGTATGCCATCTTGTGGGCTTCCGCACTGCTGTCGGCCATAGTCGACAATATTCCGTTCGTCGCCACGATGATTCCGTTGATCAAAAGCATGGCGCCGGCCTATGGCGGCGCAGACAAGATCGAACCGCTTTGGTGGTGCCTGTCGCTCGGCGCATGTCTCGGCGGAAATGGTACGCTAATCGGGGCCTCGGCCAATTTGACGGTGGCAGGCATTGGCGAACGAAATGGAGTGCCATTCAGTTTCACGACGTACACGCTTTACGCATTCCCAATGATGCTGTTGTCGGTGGCGATTTGCCATCTTTACGTCTGGTGGCGCTATTTTTGAGACGGGCGCCTTCAGTCACCGTGAGATGCCGCTCGAAAAATAGCCTGTTTCTGTGATAAGCAACTTTATGGCGGTGCGCTTCTGAATTGGCGTAGGCGTTGAAAGTTGGTCATTTGCAAAGATAGGCTCGGTGATGCGCAAAGCGGCTTTAGCAACTGCGGTAATCCTTTTCGGCGCGGCCTCCACAGGATCGGCCGTCGCCGCCGCTTGCCATAACACCGGCAGTTATGAACGCTGGCTCGAGGACTTCAAGAAAGAAGCTGCTGCGCAAGGTATCTCATCACGCGTGATCGCGGCCGCAGCTCCGAGCATGACATTCGATGCCGCGATCATCCGCCGTGACCACGGCCAAAGCGTATTCAATCAAACCTTTTTGCAGTTTTCGGATCGCATGGTGGGCGGCCCACGGATTCCCAATGGGCTCGCCAAGATCAAACAGCATGCCGCTTTGTTTGCGCGCATCGAGGAAAAATATGGAGTTCCGGCACCGGTGCTCACCGCGTTCTGGGGACTCGAGAGCGACTTCGGAGCCAATTTCGGTAATTACAATATCTTGAGTGCGATCGCGACGCTGGCCTATGACTGCCGCCGGCCTGATTTCTTCCGCCAGCAGCTGTTCGACGCGTTACGCATCATCGAGCGCGGCGATCAACATGTTGAAGACATGATCGGCGATTGGGCCGGCGAATTCGGCGGAATGCAGTTCACGGCTTCCGATTACCTCAAGAACGCCGTTGATTTCGACGGCGACGGCCGTCGCGACCTGATTCACAGCATTCCGGACACCCTCGCCTCCGCGGCAAATTTTCTGGTCACGCTTGGCTGGCAGCGGGGCCAGCCATGGCTGCAGGAAGTTCGCGTCCCGCCCAATCTCAAGTGGCAGGAAGCCGATCTCAGTATCCAGCATCCGCGCTCGCAGTGGGTTGCCTGGGGCGTGAAGGCCGCGCACGGATCGCTGCCGCCCGACGACCTACCGTCGTCGCTTATTCTACCGATGGGCCGGCTCGGCCCGGCTTTTCTCGCCTACCCGAACTTCAAGGCTTTCCTCGGGTGGAACTCGGCGATCGTCTATTCGACAACAGTTGCCTATTTCGCCACACGCCTCGCCGGCGCGCCCAACGTCGACCATTCCGGCGCGGCGAATGTCGTACCCCTGTCGACGGCGCAGATCATGGAGTTGCAGCGTCTTCTCACCAAACGCGGCTATGAAGGTGTTGGCGACGCAGACGGCAAAATCGGCAATGGAACTCGGGGGGCGACAAGAAAAGCCCAGATAAAGCTCGGTTTACCGGCAGACTCCTATCCAACGGCCGAGTTGATAGAGCGCCTTCGAGCGGGCGACAGCAGCTCAAACCGCTAGCCCTGATCTTCAATTCGACGGGCACGCTCGCGATTGCGACGCGCAATTTTGGCACGTCAGTAAGCCCCTGGACGGGTGGCTGAATTACCAAATCTTCATCTGCGATCACATCCGCACGATCAACCGCCGGATTCCCGAACCTCGACGCGTTTATACGGTTGAAGGACGGAACCGGGTTCCGCGCTGGTGGAGGACAACATGGCAAAATGGAAAAATACGATTGCACTTGCGGTTGTACTGGCGGCAATCGCGCCGGTTGCCGCGGGCGCGCAGGATCACAAAGGTAAACCGGCAGGCGCCCCGGCGCGGGCCGCGCCGGCGCCTCGCGCCGCCCCTCACATTGCCGCACCGCACGTCGCCGCTCCGCGCATGGCCACGCCGCGCACGGCGACTCCACATTTTACGCCGCACATTGCCGCGCCGCGCACGGCGACTCCACATTTTACGCCGCACATTGCCGCGCCGCGCACGACAACGCCCCATATCGTGCAGCAGCGAACGGTGAACCCCCACTTTCGATCTCCGGCAACTGTCAATCGCAATGTGCAGCAGCAGCAATTGCGCGCCATGCGGCAGCAGCACACTCCGGCTGCGCAGGCCCATGTCAACATCCAGACGCAGCAGCAATTGCAGATCAATACGCGCAAGCAACTGCGTGCCGAGCGCACACTACGACGCCGTGAAGACCGCGAATTGCGCCACCTTCCCGTGGCTCAGCGCGCGGCTCGCCGTGAACAAATCCGCAATGCGCGCGAGCAACGTGCCCTGAATCGGCAACACCTGGCGCAGCCCAATGCATTGCAGGCAACGCCGGGTGCAAATGTTCGCACGTTGCGGGCAAATCGGCGCAACGGCACGGCGCGCGTCACGCGCGATGCCGCACGTCAGGGACGCTTCGCCTCACAATTTGCGTCTCAGTCCACGAGATTGAGTGGACGTCAACGCTTCGACCGCTCCGTTGCGCGCCACGCGTGGCGTCACGGCCACCGGGCAGCCTTCGTCGCCTGGTTCGGGCCCGTGTTCTGGCCTTATGCATATGCCGACATCTTCGACTACACATTCTGGCCGTACGGCTATGACGATGGCTACTGGGCCTATGCCTATGACGACTTCTTCGATGGCGTTTTCTGGGGCGAATACGGCCCGCCGGGCGAATATGCGTACCCGGCGCCATCGAGCACGGGAGCGTTGCGCCCGACCTATTCCGCCGTGCAGGCACTGTGCAAGCAGCCCGGCAGCGGAATTACCGCATGGCCGTTCGCCGACATCGAACGAAAGGTCGGCCTTAACGCCGATCAAAAACAGCTGC